>Ga0208643_1001957_pt1 | contig 10701 bp, 13 predicted proteins | sample VirMetDEL_Nov_12_FD_184516 | JGI IMG/M metagenome (GOLD analysis project Ga0208643, IMG submission 184516) | Aqueous microbial communities from the Delaware River and Bay under freshwater to marine salinity gradient to study organic matter... | ecosystem: Environmental > Aquatic > Marine >... | reverse complement strand
ATTTGCAGCAGTTGGCTTAGCCTTCTGAGCTGGGTGAAGACGAGTCTCTTCCCAGTACTGAACTTGATCAGCTGTTCCGTTAGACTTAACAGCTCCAGTTAGTTGAAGGAATCCGGTGATACCTTGATCACCATATGTTTTAACGAGTGCGTCCCTGTTATCAGGTGCGTTTATCTCGTCAATAAAGTCTCCTAAAGAGACATATTTTGCGGGGTCTAATCTACGAATAGAATTAGGCGCAAAATCAGTAGGGTTTACAGTTGCCATAATTATTTATGTTTTTTATATTATTAGATTTTAAACTTCAAAGATGTATCCGTGCCTAAAGCATCTAAAATCTGCTGTCGGACATTATCAACATCGCTCTTATTGCCAGTCGGTTTCGGGCCTGATACGTCAACGTTCGCTGTCTTTTCAACTAACTTACGCTGTCCATCACTCAATCCTTGATTGTAGATAGACTTTGCGATATCGTCAATGTTGTCAATAACTGTACGATGTGCGTTTAACTTCTCAAAATCCCAATCCCCGTCTTGGCTGACGTATTGGTCAAAAAACTGATCTAGATTTTCGTTCTTTTTCTTTAATTCACTACGGTATTCTGGTTTAATTCCAAAGTTGAATTCAGAGTCTCCTAATTCGAACGTCAATGCATCCAAGGAATCTACTTCATTCGACATAGTCTTAACCCATTCTTCTGTAATGGGGCTTTGAACGTCTTCTGTCTCAGCTTTCTCTTCCCTTACAGGGGCCTTGTACGAGTCTCTGACTTGTTCAATATCCTTCCGGGACTTTTGTGCATCAATCTTGAGCTGTAATTTAGAGAGCTTAATCTCATCTTCTGAGTGTAAGTCCTCGTCCATTTTGTACTTTGAACTCATTAACATATCTATTTCCGTCTGATCTAGATTCGGATACTCTACTGCCATTTGCAATTTGACAGCCGATAAATCGTCCATTTCGGATGGATTTAACGATTGGTAAGTGAACCAGTCTTTAGGATCTCGACCTGTTTCTGATACAAAATCAGCGATTGCTTTTACTCGCTCATCGATTTCTGCGGGTTGCTTCGAAGCACTTAGTAGCTCAGAAAGTTGATCTAAGTTGTCGAGTTCGATTCCTAGCTTTTCGCTAACAAACCCAGTCACACTAGTTTCAAATTCCTCCTGAGACATCTCAGGCTCCTCTGCGGATTTCAAAGAACTTTGAGGCACGGCTGCCTCTTCGTTGTTTAAAGCAGTTTCAGGGGCCGTCACCTCTTCAACTGTTTCTTGTTGAGCAACCTCAGTGGCTGGCTCTTCTGTAGGAACAGCAGTTTCCTGCTCTTCTTTAACTTCTGTCTCCTCAGAGACGTTTTCTGTAGCCTCTTCTGAAACAGTTTCTTCAGCTTGAGGTTCTGCATTTAAAGCACTAGCGTCAATTATCTCAGGTTGAGCCTCTTGCGGTTCACCAGAAGGTGAGTCTTCAAGAGTATATCCACTATTCTTTAATGCTTCTTCTAAAGGGTTATCCATATCAAATAAAATTTAAATTAAATATATTATATGCAAAATTAGATAATATACTTATGTATAATAAGACCGTCCTTGTTGTGAGCTAGTTACGATGTTTTTTTGTTTTTTTAGCAATCTTCTTTGGTTGCGGAACGTACTGCTTTCCTTTTGCTGTTCCTTGTCTCTTGGCCTTTGATGTTGCTGCATATTCAGCAGGGCTGAGTGCTTTTATTGCTGATGCTGGAAGATACCTCTCTCCAGTCTGTGATGACTTCTTTCCAGACTTAGTTCTCCAATTCTGCTTAGTCCAGTCTCTTAATGATTGTTGTGGGTTCTTTCGTGCCATTAGCTTTTGTATCCGCCACCAGCGGCTTTATATGCTTTAGCTAACATCTGTGCTTTTCTTGCAGACCATTGTCCTGCGTTACCTCCTTTAGATCCAGCCATTATTCTTTTGAATATTCTTTTTCTCATACCGGGCTTAGTGTAGTTACCAGCCTCGTTTACTTTAGATTTGACTTTACCTCCACCTTTGTATTCTGTTTCTCTTTTAAGTACTTTCATTACCACTTAACTTTATTAGCCCAATAGGCAGCAGAAATTTTGCCTTTGGCTATGTTTCTTCTATGACGAGCCTTAAAAGACTTTCTCTTAGCCTTCATTCTATCAGATTCTCCAGCTTTAGGCTTACCAGCAGTACTAGCACCTTGCTCTCCAAATCTAATTAGTCTTATCTTGTCTCCTACCTTAGCAAGAACAACGTGTGACTTCTTAGGATGAGAAGACGTTCTCTTTGGCTTATTAACTCCAGAGAGACCATACTTTTTAAGCATATTCTTTACTCTATTATCCATAGCTCAAAATTAATGTATTTATCAATACGTTATTTATACTTATTGAAGTGATCTAATATCTCTTTTTCCAAACCAGCATCCATTAAATAATTACCATCGTATTCAATACTTGTGAATGTTCCATCCCCTTCTTCTATTATTTCAATAACGTAATCTATTTCGTTGTGCTTAATAGCAAAAGATTCAGTTCTTTTTAATAGACTTATATTTTCAGATGAAGAAAATCTGTCTTGTATAACAATATTACTTATATCTGGGATGTTATCTATCCTAGTTATAGATTTAGCATAGCTTGTACCTGTTGTGTCTATAAAATATATATTAGACAAAGCCGTCATTAAGTAAAATTGCTGTTTCCCGTCTAATCCCCCATCTTTAAAGTTCCCAGTAAATTTAACAACAGGAAAATTCATCACTTCTTTCTGTATCTCTTTATCTAGTTTATTATAATCTATAAATGAAGTAACCTCATTAACTTCCATAATATCTATATCACAAGGAATCATTATTAATTTATAATAAAGATCTGTAGTGAATTTATTTTTTATGCTACGTGACATTAGTCTTCTTTTTCAGTAGCATATTTAACTCCCATAATAGTTCCTACTATAGAGAATGCATTAGTCAACAGTATTCCTAGCATATTAGACCAAGTAGATCCAATTATCTGAGTATCCGTGTCAGTAAATAAAGCAAAGACATACATAGCTGTAGTCACGATACCAACGCTTACAATAACAACCAAAGCAACTTTTACTATAGTCCCTATTAGCTCCGTCTGAGTTTTCTTTTGAATAATCTCTAAATCTTCTAAAGCCTTATCCTTACCTTTTTCAGCAACATCCTTTAACTTCTCAGATTCTTTAAGTGTTAGTTGAAGATCTTTAAGAAGCCTTTCGTTTTCCTCTGCGGCAACAGCTAACTTTTTATTTTGCTGTTGAACTTGTTTAGTTATAGTAAGCCTTTTTTTTCGAGAGCTGCTATCTTTGGTTATACATTTATTTAAATAATCCTCAAATACAGTATCTCCAGATTTAGCTTTTAGTACTTTAAGAATATTGCCCTCAAGAAAAATGCGTTTGCCTTTTGCTAAAGTCAATAGCTCATCTCTTAATTTTTTATCTGGATCCATAATATTCTACATTATCTATAAACTTTAAAAGGATTTGTTTTTAATGTATACCCCTCGTAGTCTTTTCTAAATTCCTCAAGTCTTGGTTCTATGTCATCAGACTTTATAATCCAAAACTGCGCACCAGCTTCTTTGGCCTTATCTATTTCTTGATGATCGTCAGAAGATGATATTATACCTACAACACAACCATTGCCATAATCATAGTTAATTTTTCTTATCATTTCAATACCGTCAAAACTAGAACCTATTATATTAAGGTCTACAAAAACACACTCAGGGCGTTCTTCATTTAAATCATTAGGAAACCATTCCTTGAACTTAGCGTCAGCTTCATCAGAAGAATTCAAAGCTTCTAAGGATAGGGTTATGTCTAATATATTGCAGGCATCTTCAAATACCAAGTGAAATAAATCCTCATCATCGATGAGCATAATAGAGTTAATCATTTTTTTATTTTTATATAGTGATACACATTTTCGTTCCATTACTTAATTTCTCCGCCTTCACTTCGAAACCGTGTTCTTTCAGAATGGCGATACATATGTTAAGACCTAAGCCTGTACCGCCTTCTGTTTGACCCTTTTTTCTAATGTAAGGTTTTGATAAATAAAGGAATTCTTCTTGACTCATACCTCGCCCATTATCTTGGACACATATGCTTCTTTTATTGTTCTCTAAACTCATAAAAATTCTAACGATCTTCTTTGGGCTGTCATTATACTTTAACCCATTTCTAATTAAATTATCAATTGCTGTGCAAAATAATGGTTCATTAACTTCTATTGTCGGCAACATATCAATATCCACCTGCTTTATATAAGAGGTTGTTGCTAGATAATTGTTTAATGCATCTGTAAGATTATGTGGAGCCATATCTAGTTGAGCATCTTCTTTTACTAGATTAGTAAATTCCTTTACTCCTCTAAATACTTTTTGCGTATGTTTAAGCCCTTCTTCTAACATCTTTAGTGGGGCTTGTATTTTTAACTGTTTTATTTCTTTCTCAGAGAGCCTTCTTCTTAGCGATGTTAACCCTCTAGGCATATAGGTGTTAATACCCGAATGCATATCGTGACGCAATATCTTAGCAGCGTGTTCTAAGTAAGTATTTTTCTGCAACGCTTCTTGCTCTGCTAAGTGTTGAGATGTAATGTCTGTAGCTATTTTTAAAACAGTACTATACCTTCCATTTTCATCTTTAATTGGAGTATAGTGTCCTATCAACCATTTCTTTGATTTGTCTTTGGCATACCTTTCAAACTCACCTTTTATAAGTTTTCCTTTAGAAAGAGACTTCCAAAATTTAGTATAATCATCGCTATATGCGAACTTTTTATCTAGAAATATTTTATGTGTTTTACCTATGAGTTCAGAAGCAGTATACCCCATTGCCTCACAGAAAGCTTTATTTACGTAAGTTATTTTGCCATCAGATTTAAACCTTACTATTAAGCTAGATTCGTCAATGGCTTTAAGCTGGAGATCTACATTGTCTTCTTTGGATCTTGTTACCCTTATAAAATCATAAACAACATATGAGAAGAAAGGACTAAAAAGGACTACACAAGCGTAGCCAACTTCTGCTAAGATATAGCTTGGGTCAAAGACTCTAAATACGACAAGGGTTTGTACAATGAAAAAAACAAACATTATAGCACTAGAAATGCCCAAACAGATCTTGGCTAACTTACTCATATACTATCTCACTTTTCTTTTCTTAGAAGATACCATCTATGGACAGTATATCCAATAGACGCTGCTAAGAGTAATATTTTTAAAGTTGTCTCAATAGTGGACATACTAACACCCATTGCTGTAATGTTTAAGAAAAACAATTTAAGATCTCCCTGATTCATTTCTTAGCAAACTTCTCTATTGCTGTTCCGAAAAACATAGCAATAGTAATATACTCTACAGCCTCAACAAGTTCTTTGCTTGGAGCTATATCGATCTGAGAAAAGGAGTTTGCTATAAGTGTACCAAATAATACAATTGCGCCAATGACTCCAATGACTCGCTTACTACTCACACTATCAGCGTTTCCGTTAGCTAGAAGTTTATTTATCCAATTTTTCATATAGCAAAGTTAATGCAAAAGAAAAGCCCCTCTAGGGGGCTTATTCAACCTTTGATATAAAGCTGTTACTTAACCTCCTCAGCTTCTACAGGAGTAAATTCACCAGTGTCTAGATTGACAGTTCCGTCACCGTGTTCTTCCAAGATAACCTTACGTGCTTCAGCCATCTTTTCTTCTAGTTCTGTATGAGAAGATATAAGGGTAGACTTTCTTGCCTCAAGCAAAGAGATAGCACCAAGTTCTTGTTGTATTTTGTTCATATCAGTCTGAATAGACTTGATAGATTCGAGAGATTCTTTTTTTACTTTTTCCATTGTAATAAATTTTTATATTGCAAATATAGTTTATATAAAGTTAATTTTCAATAGTTAAAGTTACAACTTTTGGAGCCACCTTCTCTTCTATATCAGAAGCTATGTTTGCTTCTATTCTAGTAACCTCATCTGCGCCTAGAGCAGTTTTACACCAAGCTGTTACCTCATCATTAGTTAGTTTGTCAACAGCAATAAACTTTGAGGGATCTATTGATTCTGTTGAAATAGATACTGTTCCAATAGAACTAGAGATGTATTCAACTTTTGAAACAGTCTTGGTTCCTTGAACTGACCAATGTATATTAAATACAACATCAATTAATTCAGTTCCCGAAGCATCAAATTTCGTGTAGCAGTCTAAGGTTCTGCAATTCCAAGTGTATTTAACGGCCATAATTATTTTTTTACAAAGTTAATGAATTTATGCGTGTTGAGTTGATGAAGTTGGAGCAGAGGTTCCGCTTGATGACTGTAACTGGTATCCATTATTTCCAGAGTCAATCCCTAAATCACTAGGATCTTCAAACCTATAAAAACAAGTTTCATAACTAAAACTATAATTACTTGAATTTTGTGGGTAACCACTATTATAAATCTCACTTATCTCAGTAGTTGTTAAACAGTTTTCATAATAAAAATTATATTCATCATAGCACACGCCCGGCCCTCCTCCTCTACGGTTTCCTATACAAAGTACTTGCTGATCCCAATTAGTATTATCTGGCGCTCCTTGGCCAAATAAAGGCCTTGTAGCCACCAAAGAAGATCCATTCCAATAAATATTTACGGCATTTGCTGTGCCATTTTCACCAGAATCATAAGTTACGGCAATATGAGAAAAATTATTATTATTAGTATTTCCTATTGTATAACCTGTCCCAACACCATAAAGTTGACTTGATGAAATTCCAGTTATAGTTGAGTTATTACTATCGTTTAATTGTGCCTGAAAATTAGCTCTATGTGAATTACCAGTTGAATCACCTTGAATATCAATTATTAAAAAAACCTGTTTAGTACCGTTTGGATTTGTAACATTTGTAATTGAACAAGTTATTGTTGCATTTGCAGTTACAACGCTATCACCTAAAGCGAATAAACCAATTATATCAGTACCATTATTTTCTATAGGTTGTATCCACGTGCAAAAAGAAAAACCAGCATCATCTTGATTAAAATATGGGTTATCTTGTGAAATATCTGACCAAGCTCCTCCTTCTAAAAATGAATTAGTATTAGTAGATATATATTTCATAAAAACCGATTTTTGAGAAAAGCTACAAACAGCATTATGATTGTAGCCATACCACTCAGATATCTTAGCTGGATTGCCAGCAACAGGATAAAAAGGACTACAAGTATTTATAGTTCCATAGTCTCCATTTTCAGCCTTGTCTAACTGTATAGCTGCTGTTCTAGAACGTCCTAACTCTTCGTTTATGTCTCCTAGCGTTATTAGTCCTGATGCGGGTAGTGTCATTTAGATAGTTTTTTAACCTGTTCTTTTAGTTCATCAATCTGATCTTGCTGTTCCTTCATACCTTCTATAAGTAATGCTACCATATTCTGATAAGAAACAGAGTACATACCCTTCTCATCTTCGTGAACAACTTCAGGTACGTGAGGTAATACTTCTTGAGCTATGACACCCATAAACCTCTTGTCTGAATCTAAATCTGTTCTTTGGTAAGTTACACCACGAATAGCTTTTATCTTGTCTACAGCACCAGATATAGTAATTATATTGTCTTTTACTCTAGCATCTGAGAATGCTGCTATATCAGCAGAAGCATATATGGATACGTTAGAGACGTTGCCATCAACGTGCAATGTATATGAAGGGTTTTTTGTTCCGATTCCAACTCTACCGTTCTCTCTAACGACCATCTTTTCAGTTCCAGTCACGTGACTAGTTCCAAACTGTATACCATCTATAGAAGGTATATACGTCATACACATTTTAACTGTTCCGCCTTCGGCAAACCTAAGTCCATTTGATGCAGCATTAGCCACACACTCTAAATCAATAAGCATTTGATTTGATGGGTTTGTAAATCTAGCAACTACAGAATCTGTTGATTCAACAGAAAAAGGTCTATTAGTATTAGTAGTTCCAATACCTACATTGCCTGCTGCGGAAATACGCATTCTTTCAGCTAATCCCGCAGATTCAGTTGCAGCAGCTTTAGTCGTAAAGGTTATATCTTCTCTAAACGCACCATCATCAGTTGCTTTTATTTGAGCTGTTATAGGTTGACTTACACTAGGGTTTCTAAGATTAAAATCTATTCTTGAACCTGAGCCTCCACCACCATCGTGACTCATTGTTAATACAGAAGTGCCTGCATCAAATATTTCTAAATTAGTTGCAGGAACATTAGTCCCAATTCCTGTCTTTCCAGCAAAATAATTTTTTTGTGAAGAACTAGATTGATAAACCCCATAGTTATTAGTAACAGCAGCACCGGTAGCCGATACGCTAGGGGTATCAATTCTAATACCAGCATAATCTGTAATTGTTGTATTGGCTTTTATAGCACCGCCAGAATAAAATGTATTTACTTGAGTAGTTCCTTGCAAATCAGACGCATCGTGCATAAAACCATAATAGTATGCACTGGTGTCAGTAACGGCTCCTGCTACTTTTAGACTTGCGCCACCGACACTGTCAGATACGTGAAGTTTAGACGTAGGAGCAGTAATCCCAATTCCTACTTTGCCACCGTTTAAATACGAATCACCATTTGCTCTTAATCTAGCTTTACTTGTACCAGAAAGAAATAAATCTAAAGAACCTTCATTTGAAAAGTATTGTTCTAAAGCGGCTATTTTACTTCCAGCACCACTTCCTGTAAATATTTGTATGCCAGCTGTAACAGCTCCGTGAATCTTTTGTAAAACATTAGCAGTTCCACCACCAATTTGAAGAGTTGCACCCGGATCATTAGTACCAATTCCTACGTCACCTCCACTTTCAATGCGCATTCTCTCAGAACCACCAGCTGTAAATTTTGTATCACCAGATGAAGTTTGTATGTTTAATCCAGCTGTATCCCAATAAAGAGTAGCTTTGGTACTACCATTGGATTGAAGAAACAATGCTGAACTTAAATCAGCTCTAGTAGAATTAAGACTTAAATTAAAAGTGTTTGCTGATAACGTAGCAGGATTAGTAGTTCCAATTCCTAAGTTACCTGTGAAATATGAGTTTCCTGTTCCTGAAGCTCTTATAACTCCTCCAACATTAACAACGCCAGTATTTGGGTTTAATGCAAGGTTTACTCCACCGGGTGTTAATATTTGACCTCCACCAACAGTAACATTACCTGCAAAAGTTGCTGATTTATCATTATTTAATGTTAAAGCGGTTCCTTGTCCTGTAATCAATGCTAGGTTTGAACCACTACCTGTAGCAGTATTTTTAATTACACTCCAATTATTACTTGAACCACTTGTGTCATTTTTTATTGCTAAACCAGTTCCATCTATATTTAATGAATGTGAAGTAGTATATATTCCTGTTCCTCCTAGACCAACATCTCCTGCAAAAGTTGTTCCTGTGCTTTCAAATCTTGCATAATTAACACTATTTGCTTGATTAGTTATATTAGTAATTCCTGCATTAATAGATAATTGTCTATTTAAGTTTGAAAATATATGATTTACATTTGTTGAAGAATTGTGATATATTTGTAAGTCATCAGATGCACCTAAACTTAATAATTTTCCATCTCCTAAACTTACATTCCCTGCAAAGGATGCGTTTGAAGAAGTAAGTGATAAAAAAGGAGTAGTGTTAAATCCTAAACTCAATATAGAACCACCCGATGAACTTGTACCTTTTATAATAAAATCGTGTCCGTGTGTAGCCAAAACCAAAGAAGCAGCAGCAGCAGCATTATTAGTTTGATTTGAAACTACTATATCTTGCCTATTACTACCAGCTCCTGTAAAAGTTGCTAAAGTACCACCGCCTCCAGTTGGTGAGTATTGAGACGTTTGCCCTACTAAAAAACCAGCAGACAGAACAGTTCCTGCAAAAGTTGCATTATTGTTTTTTGCTAAAAATAATGGTGTAGTTGAATCTGTTGCATTTCTAAAAACATAATCACCATTACTACCTACATATTGTAAGTATTGCTGTGACGAGCCACTAACATTAGTGTTTGTTATTGAAAAATAAGCTGCTCCACTACTTGTGATATTTACTTGTCCTGTAAAAGTTGCAATTGTACCATATATTGTTCCTGATGAGTAAATGTTTCTCCAAGCTAAAGATGTGCTATGACCTATATCGTATGCGTTATGAGTATTAGGATAAACTTTACCGTTTACATCAATATTCATAACGTGAGTTCCCCCTGCGTGAAATTTTAAATTTTGATTACTAGCATATAAATCTTCTAATAATGTTACATCTCCTGCAAAAGTTGCGTTTCCACTATTTGATATATTTAATACTTCTGTGCCTGTAATACTGTCATTTAACATTCTCATACTAAATGAGGGCTCTCCATTTGTACCTGCTCTCTTACCACCTATTGCTACTCCATAATTATTAGCAGTATCAGTACCAAAAATCATATTAGTGTATCCACCTGAATTTGTTGTAGCAGATGGGTGCAACCTTAAAAATGAACTTGTATCAAATTGTGTTGTAATTTGTGCTTTTTCAATTTTACTTGTATTACCTACGTTAATACTACCTGCAAAAGTTGCATTATTGTTTCCATCTAATCTTAATGCTGTTGAAACACCACTACCATCATATGTTTGAAATGATAAACTATAATTATTAACTAAACCTTCTACAATCCTTGCATCTCCG
>Ga0208643_1001956_pt1 | contig 10713 bp, 29 predicted proteins | sample VirMetDEL_Nov_12_FD_184516 | JGI IMG/M metagenome (GOLD analysis project Ga0208643, IMG submission 184516) | Aqueous microbial communities from the Delaware River and Bay under freshwater to marine salinity gradient to study organic matter... | ecosystem: Environmental > Aquatic > Marine >... | reverse complement strand
TGCGAAAATCTATACTGGCAAGATAGACCAGAAGAAATGAAGAAACAAGGGTGTGATATACAAGCTATATCTAACGAAATATATGAAACTATAAGAGGATATTAATTTAATGACTAAAAGACTATGGAATTTATCAGACATCATGCACAGGTATGTAGTTATATGTTTAACAATCATAATACAATATGAGACAGATTATTTTGCTTCCTATATTTAGTTAGGAGTTCTCTTATTTTTATTATCTTACCTGTGACTATATTATATATAATAACCCATTAAAGAGATGAGCTATAATTGCGAGAAATGCAAAAACGATATTCAATGAACGTGCTGTAGGCATTGTTGATATGTAAAGGATGAATGAAGGCATATATCCGAAATAATATTTATTAATAACTAAAAGACTATGGGACAAATGGCAGATCAATTTGGGCAAGAATATTGGGATCAAAAAGAGGAAGAAGAAAAGGAAATATTTATAACTAATATAAAAACAAATGAGATTTAAAAGAACAAAACCAAAAAACTTACAAGGTTACGATGAAATAAGAACACTATGATTTGATTGGAGAGGATTAATGATATTATCATTATTTATACTCCCAGTACTATTGGTTTTCTGAAAATATAATTTTGTAGAAGATACATTATGAAAAGTAATACAAGAAGTTGAAGCACATAATGAGGTTATTACCGATGGTGGTAAAAACCATGTCGGTGATGTCACGGAGATGGTAAAAGAAGTATCAAAACAAGCTCCTATTGAAGTTGTTATAGAAAAACCTATACCAACTAAGGTAGAGAAGAAAGAAGTTGTTATAGATAGTAAATTTGATATGAATAAACTATATAACTTTGTACGAGAGTGAGAGTGAGCTTTTCAAGCAGAAGCATTTTGCGATAGTTATTATAAAACAGATAAATGATTAATACGCCATCCAGCACACTTATGTGAAAAGTGGACGATTGGATTCGGTACTAATTCATATCAGTGAGAGAAAATAACATATGATGAGGCTATAAGAAGAAAACAAGAAGCTATTAATTATAGAAATGCCATAATAACTACTAGTTGTTTTACTGAAAACCAAAGAATCGCAGCAGTAGATTTTATATATCAATATAGCAGTCGGTATGCAAACCAAATGGTTAGATATGCCAATGATTGTAATGTAGCTTGAGCTTTTCAATATATAGTAGCACATAGAGACTTTTATAAGAGTAAGCAACAATGGGGATTGGTTAAGAGAGAACAAAAAAGGATAAATATATTTTATAAATAGAACTATGAGCGAAAGATCAATAGAAATAGAGAAAACAGCTACTCTACTTTGAGTAGAACAATCAGAAGTAATAAAGCTACTATCTAAAGACATAACACATAGTGAAATGAGACTATGATATGTATGTATGGGTCATATAATACCAAAATGATTTGAATGAACACAAGATTATAAGTGGAGAAACAGAGTAAAAATCATAACTTAATTATAAAATGAATAAATTCAGAATACTACTTTTAGAAGATGAGATAATAGAAGCCATTTGTAAAAAGCATAACATAAACAAATCGGATATATTTAAAAAGACTCGTAAAGAATATATAATTTTAGCAAGAAATGAAGCAATCATAAAATTAAGATTCACTTTGAATAGTACGCTTAAGCGAATATGAGATATATTTAACATATCTCATTCTTCTGTCCATGGTATAATAAGAAAATGATTATTTTGAACCTTAGAAAACTTTACTCGTGAGAACCAGATTTATATATTATGAACACAAACGTGACTTGATGAAGTATTGTACCCTATAGAAGTAAATTAAATATAATAACCAAATAAAAATGCTAGATGTATCAATAGAGCCAAGAATAAACTCAGATAATATGTGATGTCCTAGATGTAAATCTGGAGTACAAACATATACAATATGAAATGATGCACACTGTTATTGATGTGCTAGTATAGTATGATACTATGGTAAAGTTAGAAATTTAACCTGGGAGAGATAATGAAAGAAAATGAAGAAGCTGAATGTTTAGCTAGATGGTTAAATATTAATAAATACTTATCAACACATATAGCAAATGAAAGCTGACTACCACCTAGAGTGGCTATGATAGCAGCAAAAAGGAAAAAACGTATGTGACTAAGGAAATGATTCCCAGACTACTGTATAATCTTAAAAAGGGGTAATTTACTATTTATAGAACTCAAGAAGACCAGATCATATAAAAAGAACTGAGAATTTAAAGCTCTATCGAGTGATGGTATTGTTACTAGTCCAGAGCAGTTAGAGTGGCAAGAGGAGTTAAACAAGCTATCTAATATACAATGTAATATATGTTATTGACACAAAGAAGCTATAGAATTAATACAACGGATAGAGGAATTGTAAATACATAAAGCAAAATAATCTTTTGCAATAATATAATAAATAAGTATACTGTGGTCACTTAATTAAATAACCAAACAAACATGACATTAGAATCATTTGCAGAATATTTAGACAACAGAGCTAATAAATTAATAGAGTCTAGAAAGAAAGAATTAGCAGGTAACCACTTAGAAAATATTGGTAAAGATATGGAGGATGTAACAATAGCATCAAGAATATTTACAGAATACTTAGATACTATTAATAAATAAATATGTTTGAACAAACACAAGGTCAAAAAGATATGTTAGAGTACATGGATAAGGAATTAACGAAACCGAAGCTCACAGAGGCTCAAAAGTATGCTATACGCAAAGCTGAGTTCATTAAAATGAGAGCTTACCAACCTAAAGCTCCTGATAACTCATACCCTAAAGAAGAAATACAAGAACCTGAATATATAGAACACAGAGAACAAGAAGAATATTTTAGCATACACCACGATCAGATTCTTGAAATGGATTGTGATATGAATACTTATTAATAAAAGAAATCATGGAAAAAACAAATATGTTCAAAAAATTACTTAATATAAAAGCTAAGTGAATTAAATTACAACGAGATACAGAAGCATTCAACTATAAATATGCAACTCTATCTCAGATACAAGATAAATTCTCTGATGAGCTACAAGCTCAAAAATTGCTTGTCATCCACTACATTAAAGATAATGAGGTTGTAACAGAGATAAGAGATACTGAATCAGAGTGATTTGTTAAAAGTTCTATACAAATGAATGATGATGTAAAAGCTCAAGATAAGGGAAGTGAAATAACATATTTTAGAAGATATAATTTACTATCATTACTTGATCTTGAAGTTGAAGATGATGATGGCAAGAAAGCAACTGAGAGTAAAAAATTCGAAGGTAAAAAAACAGATACTGATAATCTACCATGGATAGCTGATGAGAATATCTCAAACTTAAAAAAGCTAACTAATGAATGACAATCATTCACTATAAAAGATATTAGAGCTAAATATAAAGTATCTAAAGCCAATGCAGAAAAGTTATCTTTACTATGAATTAATTAAATAAAACATGACTAATTTTAACGAAATACCTGACCTAGTAAGTGAACAATGATGAAAATATGCTAGAGCGAAGGCTAAGTTTAATATGCTCTCAGAGAGTAAGAAGAGTGTACTAGCTAAAGAAGCTAGCGGGCATGAATGATCTGAATCTACGAGGACAAGACTAGCACTCAAGAGTGATGTATATAGAGAATACCTAGTAGCAGTACAGATAGCAGAGCAAAATCAACTAGAGCTTAAATACCAAATAGATGCCTTGGTGATGCAGTTTGACTATTACAGATCGACAAACTCACTAAAGAAGAAAGAAATTAATATGCTATAACCAAAAACAACATGCAATTGCAAACGGAACCCTCGAACAATTCTACCCAGAACTAATACCACATTTATTTAATAATAAAAACTAATGGAAAAAATAATAACGGACTTAGATTCCAATTCACTTGATAGTAATATATCAAATGTATGTAGGGATTGCTGAATACCAGCTAGTAAGGCTACATGGAAAAAGAAGTTTCCTGATAGGGAAGAACCAGAACAATATTGCTTTACTGTATCTACTTGCTGGAAATGAGTATGTGATATATGTTGAATTGAAAAGAGTGTAACAGCTCCAAGAGATTACTTTTACCCAGATTTTAACCTTACGAAACAATGAAAACTAAATACTTAGATGAGGAGATATTAAAGCTACAAGCATATAATAGGGAGGGCGACTTAAGTGACCGTGGAGTAGATGTCTTAGCTGAATATCTTGAAATTAAAAAGATAATTAATGACAACAAACTACTTAAATAACCAAACAAACATGAAATATAAAAAGAAAGACTATAAAACATGGAATAAGACACAAAAGGCTAAATTTATAAAGATAGCAGAACAGCACCAAGAGGCAGATAGATTTATACAGTGACAATGGCTACAAGATGAAAAGGTGGATTGAGAATTTAAAGGATGTTTTTATGGGTGTATGACACAGACAAGTCATAGTACACTAGATGAGGCAGTAAGAGTAATGAATTTGCCCGCATGGATTATTCATGTATCTGAAAAGATATTTGAATGATTACCAAAGGAAGAAGCTATAAAATTTCCATTACAACTACTTGAGTCTATCCCAACATGAGTAGATACATACCAATTATGGAAAGATTGGAGTTATGAATTACTCATGGATAAAGAATATGGTAATATTAAATATTGTTGAGATAATCAGGAGTGTATAGATGCAGTGAAGCAAGTTGCTGAGTTATTTAAGACTGATTTTGCATACTCAGCAGCAGACTCAGCATACTCAGCAGCAGACTCAGCAGACTCAGCAGCAGACTCAGCATACTCAGCAGCAGACTCAGCAGCAGACTCAGCAGCAGACTTAGCAGCACGCTCAGCAGCACGCTCAGCAGACTCAGCAACATACTCAGCAGACTCAGCAACATACTCAGCAGCATACTCAGCAGCATACTCAGCAGCACGCTCAGCAGACTCAGCAGCATACTCAGCAGACTCAGCAGCACGCTCAGCAGCATACTCAGCAGTATACTCAGCAGACTCAGCACGCTCAGTATACTCAGCAGCATACTCAGCACGCTCAGCATACTCAGCAGCATACTCAGCACGCTCAGACCATTATATATGGATGAGAGATGAACTACTTAAACTACTTAGATAACTATAAACGATATGAGAAAATTAAAACAATTAACTGTAGGATGTTTTCTTACATTAGAAGATATACTTTGAAACTGAGAAGATGATACAGTTATAAAACACACAATTATATCACTCTGACTTACTAGAGAAGAGCTTGAACTAAGAAAGTTAGAGAATGACTATATGATGCCAGAAATGGAAGCTATATTTGATACCATAGAAAAAGAAAATAATTTAGCTCTTACGAGAGTATAACCTGATAGAGAGATGAAACAATTTTTAGAAAAGAATAAAGACATGATTGGGATTTTAATATTTATAACAGGTATGATGTGGATACAGATTAACAATGAGTCAAAGAACTATATAAGAATACAAGACCTTGAGAATAGAGTTATATTCCTTGAGTGGAAACTTAGTTCTGTATCTGATTTCGAATTTAATTTAAATAGCCTCTAACAGTCTCCAAGGCTAAATTTATAATGGAGATATAGAAAATATGAGAAAATTAAAGAAATTTATATTTATGTCAATTTGGAGAATAAGTGAATTTACTTGAATACCTCTGGGAAAATATGACTCGTGGGTATTTAATAATGCTATATTTCATAAATACAAATCAATAAAAATTAACAGGTTTTTAGACTAGCTACTCACTGGATAGTATAATTATAGTGAGGGAATTGAGAAATGAGATGGAAACAGAACATAACGAAAATAATGTAAAATGCCCCTCTTGTTGATTAGAGTGGGATGACTGACACGAATTATCAGACTCTTGAGAAGAAGAGTGTGATTGTGGTAAGATTGTTCATTGGGAATCAGAGGTATCGAGGACATTCTATTGTACAATAAAATAAACGGCTAACACCTTGCGTATTGACGGTGTGATAGATTATGAATTATGAAAATCTGATATATTGTTAAAGAGGCTTACAAGTCAAACTTACACGATTTTAATACAAAAGATAAATATCATATAAAGAAATAGGTTTATGAACTACGAGGACAAAGAACATAAAGAATACTTGGAGACCATGCAAGAGTTAGATAACCAAACAGATGCACTTAATTCAAATTACCAAGAATGCGAATGGAGTAATGACTTACCATTTTAAATAAACGGATAACACCTTGCGTATTGACGGTGTGATAGATTATGAATTATGGAAAAGAGAAAATGTAGAATGTGTGGTAACCCAGTTGATTACAATAGTGACTGAATACCAAATAAATGAAGTTGTGATTGCTAAATCCTCGCCCACCCTATGCGATTTATATAGGGGTTAGTAAAGAAATTATGACAATATGTAATGAGAAAGCAATGGAGCTTAAACAAAAAGTTTGACTAGCCATGAGTATAGAAGAATGCGAAGATTTTGTTTGAGAGTGCATGAATGAATGACGTGAAATGACAAGATATTTAGCGTAGTAAAAAATAACCCACTCTCTCTTATAGGAGATAATAACACTTAACAAATAGAATAATTACTATAATAGTCAAGCATAAAGTTGATAAAACATAGAGAAAAGTTTGCAATCCATGTAAAAAGGAATATACTAAGGTTACTTAATTAAATAACCAAAGAAATATGACTACTATTAAAACAAACGAACTCACAGCAAATAAATCTTTTAAAAGTATTGTAAAAGAAAATATTAAAAATATCTCAAATATCAAAAAAAGTTATGTAGCTTGAATAGGGTATGTAACTTTCTTGCAAGATAACTCAAATAATATCCTAGGAAAATTCTTTAGAGATACAAACGGTATGACTTTATATATTAACTAATACAAGAATGGACATATCTTATCAGCCTACAAAACAAGAGACCTTTAAATATAAAGTAAAGGTCTCTAGGGATAATTATAAATGATATGATGAAAAATATGTATATTGAGCGAAATCGCAAGAATTAACTATAACCATAGGAAGGACTATAGATATACGAGATAATTTTAATGCTTGGTTGACCTGAGAAATATATAAATATAAAACAGATAAATCTACAACCAAATATAATTGAAACGCTCTATGGAATTGATTATGATACAAATCTAAGGAGCAATGGGAAAAATTAATAAGTTCTTATGACACCTTATGACAATTAGAAAGAGACTTTTCACTTTAATAAAATATTATGGATATATTAAAAACAGAACATGAAATGTTACGAGAAATCATAGATACAATATGATTTGATACTTGAATAGGATGGGATGAGGAACAAGGTATATTCTATCTTAATGATTGTAAAGGGAATAAAGAACAAATAGACGCTAGAATAATAGTATTTGATTGTAGATTTTGGAAGAAGTTAAAATATTATGTGCAAGGTGATATTTATAGCTTTTATTGAAATGAAATAATGTGGGAAAATATGGAGCAACATTTAAATAGCCCAGTTAGATATCTATATAATGGATTAGAATTAAAGCCTAGACAATAAAATATTTAAACTAATATATATGAAACACATAAAAATAAACAACGAGCAACTAGAGGCTCAAATAGAACTCTTAAAAGAGATATATCAGATCACTACAGATACTAAACTCATAAAGCATATAGTAGAATTAGAGATAAAAAGGCAATGATTCAATAAATAGACTCATAACACTCTCCCGAGTCTTTACTATATAGGGAGGGTAAATAAATAAAGATGGAAAGAGAAATAAAATTTAGAGCATGGGATTGATGAGAAATGTTGCACTACACAAATTCACATATATTTGATTTATATGAGTGAATGTGATGAGGTAATTATACTCTCATGCAATATACCTGACTCAAAGACAAGAACTGAGTTGAGATATATGAGGGGGATATAGTAAAATGGAAACAGGCCAGTTGAGGATTATTAGAATCAGCGAAAGATAATGATGCATATATTTGCTCAATATCTTGGTTTATGAATTGATGGAGTTGCAGAGTAAACAATGACCATTGTTGATTTACGTTTGCTGGTTGCCATATAGAAATAATCTGAAACATATACGAAAACCCTGAACTAATCTAACCACCCCTCACTATAACACCTCTCCAGTGAGAATTTAATAGGAGGGTAACAAACAACTATGAAAAGGGCATATAAAGTAAAAAAGAAACACTGTATTGAATTTGAATCATTTGCTGAGGAGTTATGAATATCAGATAAACATAATGAATATTGATATGATTTAGCTAAATTTGATAATTGAATATGTGTATGAGAAGATATGTATTCAGTAACTATGGTAGATTATTATTTGGACACCTTTAAAGAATGAAACTGGGAAATATTAGATAATTTTAACAAACAACTATGAACAAACAAGACAAATTAATATATGAATATATAGCAGATAAGGAATTATGGAAAATAATACCCTGATATAGATGAAGGTATGAAGTTAGTACCTTATGAAGAGTAAAAAGAAATACGAAAAAATGATTTAAATATATGACACTCTCAGATTCATGAAACTGATATTATCAAATATGATTAAATAAAGATAATATACAAAAACATTTCTATATACATAGGCTTGTAGCTCAGTCATTCCTTTGATTGAATATATCTAATACGAAGATGTTTGTTTGCCATAAAGATGATGATCCATCTAATAATAATGTAAATAATCTATTCCTATGAACACATCAAGATAATGTAGATGATAAGATGAATAAATGAAGGCATGGATGACCATGACATTGAGAGAAATGTTTTCATTCTAAATTAAAGCAATTTGAGGTTAATGAGATTAGAAAGATGAAATGAAAAGTATTCCAATCCGAATTAGCAGACAGATTCAATGTATCTCAGAATGTAATTTCCGACATACAAAATAATAAAACATGGAACACAACATTGAGGCTAAGAAATATATACATAACCTAACAAAGCAATGCAATACAAAAAATGCCGTAACTGCAAGCAACCAAAACTAACAACTGAGTTTACTTATATGCCTATAGGTAAATACTGAGTAAGTTCTACTTGTAAGGAATGTACGTTAAACAAACAAAAGCCAAAACCTATAAGTAAGATCAGTAAAACAAATAGTAATACTCCTGCTAAGTTCACACAAAGAGTAAAAGATGAAATACTAGCCAGAGATGAGGTATGTGTAATATCTGGAGAACCTATTACTGATTATCACCATGTTTACTACTGACCTATCCAAGCTAATTACTGACCAGATCGTAATAATGCAGATCAATGAGTATGACTATCAGCTAATGTACATAGGATAATACACCACGCAAGCCCAGGTGAAGTACACCTATCAAGAGTATATAGGGCAAAGTGTATAGCAATAGTAGAATCTTACAACACATAAAGCAAAATAATCTTTTGCAATACAATCATAAATAGATATAATATATACAGTAAAAGTAATTAACAAAAACAGATGATAAAATACAAAGTAACAATAAACGAAGAGCTAACAGAGAAGGGAATTTATAGTGTAGATCAAAAAGAATGATATATATTTTTAGACGAGGCACATTATATAGTTGTAGAGCTAATGAATTATATAATGTATGATATTCCTATGGAGAATAACGGGAGTCAATCAGAGCTAGCTAAGAAACTAGATATTACTAGGCATACAATAACTAATAGAATAAAGGCATGAAATATGACAGTTTTAAAAGAGTGATTCTATGATAAAGATAGACTACTACACTATCTATTAAATGTACAGAGCTGAATAACACTTAGAAAATAACACTTAATAATAAAACTATGTATATAGATGAAGAAGGATACTTATGTATAGAGAAGACGGTATATATAGCTGATGAGTGATTAATTCATTTGTCCCCATCGCATATAGAGACAACTAGATACAAAGTAAACTCAAAAGGTTTATTTGAAGAAGTAATTGATAACCAATAGAGATATGAAGCCGATTACAAAAAAAGAGGAACATATGCTTTTATATTGAACAGCTATTGAGAAGGAAACGAAAGACTGAAAGATTTTAATTGACCCCTTTAGTATATATGTAGAGCAAGTTGACGAACACCCTCCCACATAGGAGGTATATAAGTATATGGATGTAGTGATGAGGCTTAATAACTCACGAGGTCTAGAACTCGTATTACAGTGAAACTCTGTGGTTCATTACACCTATACACTTATAGAACAATTTATATTTATAACATATATAATTATGTCACCAGACACTCCAGAATACCGAGAATTCCAAGAGGTAATGAAGCCAATCATGGAATATCTAGATAAGAACCACAACCCACATACTACCATCATTGTAACTCCATCAGGAGCAGAGATGACTCAATGAGTAATGAGTTGTTCGAATCCTAAATACCAGGCAGAAGAAAAACTAGAGGTACTAATTCTAGAGGCAAGCGATGTACTTGAGAAATTTAGTGAACATATGGAAAAGGGGGAATTCGGATTAGTTAATGGAAGTTTCAGTGTTAAGTTCGATAAGAAGTTAAGCGAGTTAAAATAGATATAACTAAAGGAGAGTAAACTCCCCATTGAATAAGTAGTTAAATCTAGTGTATTCTATCAATAGATATAACATGCTAAAGGCACAACGTAACAAAATCCTATTGTGCTGGGTA
>Ga0208643_1001954_pt1 | contig 10718 bp, 23 predicted proteins | sample VirMetDEL_Nov_12_FD_184516 | JGI IMG/M metagenome (GOLD analysis project Ga0208643, IMG submission 184516) | Aqueous microbial communities from the Delaware River and Bay under freshwater to marine salinity gradient to study organic matter... | ecosystem: Environmental > Aquatic > Marine >... | reverse complement strand
TATATTATGTATATTATTTTGATCTACCTTCTGCAAATCCTTTGAATACTTTTGCTTTTGCCTCTTCTGGTGTTTTTCCCTCGAGTAGGTTTTCTTCTTCTTGGATTCTGTTAAGTATTTCAAATGCATCGAATATAGCTAGTTTTTTAGTAGCTGCTGCATTTTTAAGCCTATCTGCTGTTAAGTCGTCATCTGAATCTACAATAGCTTCTTTAGCAACTTTAATCAGCTCTTCAACTGCCTTGTGCCCAGCTTGGATTATACTCTTCTTCGTTTCCTTGATGTTCATATTTGATTGTAATAAAATTAGATAGTACTCTGTATAGTCTCTCGCCGTTAACAACAAACTCGTATTCACTTCCTGGTCTAAAACCAATTAGATCGTCAACCTCTACTGTTCCGTCTGAGTATTTAATAATACCTTGCAAAGGTTTTTCAGACTCAATATTAAATTGATCCGTAGCTTTTAAAGGTATAACAAAACAATATCCCTTTGGAGCTTTCCACTTGTCATCTCTTTTGTATAAAAAGATTTGATCTTGTGCTATAAAGTAAGTAGACTCGTTAAAATAACTTCTACTGTTCTTTTCTCTACCCTTAACATCGTGCCATCTTCTAAACACATTGTGATGGACTATAACCGTGTCACCGGGTTTTATATCTGTTTGTCCTACCATAGGTGTAGATACTACAATAGCTTCTCTATTTACGTATTGATGGTTAAATATCTCAGTATTAAGAATAAGCTTTCCACCGTCTACTTCTTTTGTATTATTGTATCTATCTCCTTTTGGCGTCACAACAAAGTTGTACACGCTTTCCATTAGTATTCTAGATTATATTCTACAGACACTGCCATGTTCTTATTAAAATCCTTCCAAGGCAATACGTCTTTATTCTTTTTAATGTAGATAGAAAACTTATCGTCTTCCTCTATGATATCACAGATAGTATGACCACCATACACTTCTTGCCCCACGGCATAGTGCATAGCGTCATTCTTATAATTTGATCCGATACTAATCTTTCTTATTAGCTTCGACATCGTAATTTATTGTTCCATCTTGGATGTTAATATCTACAGTACCATATTCTTTCTCAAGCTCAGTTTGTAATTTACCTAACTCTTCTTGAATACCGTTAATCTGGTGCATCAAGTTGTGTTTCTTAACTTCCATAGAGCCTAATTCGATCTGACCTCTATTAATGTTACTTACTACTTCTTGTATACTCTTTAACTGTTCGTCAGTTATCTTTGCAGGTTTAAGGTCTACCACCTCTTCTTTTGTTGCCATGATTTAATTTAATTTAATTATTGTTAATTGTTGTTATTTTTAAGCTGCTGCTGTTACTTTACTTTCATCCCCATCTGCATCATATTGAGAGCAAATCCACTTGGTACTTGAAACACATACGCATTTAACATATGTGATTGCACCTGCGATTGCTGATTCACCCCCCGTAGCCGTACCTCCGTTAATCGCTATTGTTGATGGAGCCGAAGATCTTAATTCGTACCCGGTTGATGCTGTTTCTATTATATGGATAATATTCCCAACTACAGGTGCTGGAAGTATTACAATGTGATCCGCATCACTATCCGCGTTGATAAGTGCTACTGCTGTTCCCGCTGGAATAGCTACCCCTGCGTCCGTCGCTGTTAGTGCTGTTGCTCCACTTTGAACTCCTCCTGTAGCAGTGACAGTGCCTGCGAAATAAGAATTCCCCCAGCCTTTAGCTGCGGTTCCTATACCTCCTTCGTTATTTGATCTTGGGACAATATTTGGTGTTGCCATATTTTAATTTTTATTTTTTGTTTTTATTTTTTAAACGTCTAAAGGCATTGCTGCGTATTCTTTGACTGTTATGTTGTCTACTGTTCCTATGAAACTATTACCTACAAGACCTATGTTTGTGCCTAAGGAAACAGAGCGCCTTACAAAGGTACCCACTGAGTCAATCACTCCTAGCGCATCCCAATCCCCACTAAAAGCCGATAAATATCCAGACGTGTAAGAAGAAACGGTAAACTTTATTTCATATAAAGTACCTAGTGGAAGTATGTTTGATTGGTATAGTGTTTTTGATGCCCCTCCACTACACGTGGCTTTTCCTTCTGATATAGACCACTCAGCGCTTTTAGTCCACCTATCGTTTGGATCAACTTGTTTTACTGATACGCTATTTATTGTTGCTTCAAAACTTGTAGAATTACTTTGTCTAACAACATAAACCACTTGACTTGAGGCTATGTTTGTAAAAGTTTTTATTCCTGAAGTAGTTATAGCGTGGCTTACGCTTCCAACTTGTACTTTGAATGTGCCTGTAACCGAAGCGACATCAATAGTTGTTATATATCTTTTCCCTGAAGTAAGGATGCTTTGATAAACCCCTGTAGAGCTTTGTGTTCCTGTACTATCATAATCAATGTGTAATTGGTTTGATATAACTTCAACTGTTTGTCCTGATGGAATTTGTGTACCCCAACCTGTTAAACCATTAGCAAAATCTGCATTAGTAATTAATTCAGCGCTTAAATCCGCGAAATCATGATTCAAAACCACGTTCGATGGTCTTTGCCAACTACCTTCACTATCAGGATCTTCCTCTAACGTTAAATTTGCGCTATCGTAATCCCACGCGTTGTGCGTATCGTTTAAAGTGGTTGCTACAGTTACCGCGCTACCTGATGTTGGTATGTATGCACTAACTCTAGAATCTTGTTCTAATTGAGGGCCAAAGAATTCTGTGTAATTATCCGTGCTACCCTCGTAGCTACTTAGATCTTTTGGTGCTGTGTAAATTGTAGTGACACCTGTTCCAGCTGCCACCACGGAATATCCTACCCTATACCATCCATTGCCTTCATCAAGTATAAAATCAGAGTTACTAATAATTCCTACGCCCACCACTGTAACGGTTTCATTTGCAAAGTTTATAGTGGCGTTACTATTTAACTGGGCAGTGTTAGTATAAATTCGAACTGAATTATAGGTTCCTTTTTTGATATAATAAGAAACAGCGTAAGTTAAACCGGCTACAACTGGGATATTAGCAAACCCCTTGTAGTGCTGGGCCGTTGCAGTCGTTTCGGTCATTTTTATTCCATTGTTAGTCCCGTCGGGACCTATAGAGCTAGATATAGTAGTTCCAGATCCAGTCATGCCGCTGGCGGAGGTATTGGGTATAAGATTAGTCCTACTAGCTGTGTGAATAGGAGTTAACTCGCCGGATACATCGTTTAACCAGAAAAAGTCTTGTACCGCCAACACAGGTGCCGAGGCAACCTCTGTAACTATTGGCATACCTGTTCCTAATCTAGGCATTAGTAACCGAAATAACAGATTACGCCTCCAGTAGAATCAGCCGCAAACGTTGCAGTGGTCCATCTACCGTATATTGTCATACCAGCTGGAAATTCACATCCACTCAGTTGAATACCACCAGAACCTTCGTCTACGGTTTCTGATCCTGCGCCTAAATCATTAGCCGCTTCTGCTGTATTAAAAAACTTAGCAGGATTTTCAGCCACCAAAGCTGTTGGTGTGTTTTTACTTATAAATTGTATTGCCGCTATTATCATTCCTGTTGGAGGTACAACTGCACCAGTACCATCAGTGTGCGCGCTACCTAAAGCACCTAATATTACTCCATTATCTAAATTTGCTGCCATAATTTTATTTTTTTACTTTCTCTAATGATCTACCGCCGAAATAGGCGCCGATCACGGTTATTAATACTAATTGTAAAAGATCTATATAAGAATCCTTTACGTTAAATTTTATTGCACCTGCATCTATAAAAATCAATAGCATAGTGCATACTATTAAAAAAATCAATACCATTGGTCTAACATTTTTACTTAACCAAGAGTCTGATTTTAAGTCTGCTTCCCAGCGAGATGTTATATTCTTTTCCATCTCTATCTCGTAGTTAGCAATTAATTCTTTTATTTTTCTTTCTGCTTCTAGCTTTTCCTCACCAGAAGTATGTAGGTTGTCTATTACACCGCCAACACCTTTTATAAGCTCTGTCGCTCCACCTGAAAACAGTTTACTTAGCATTTTTATTTTTTAATCTTTTATTTTCTTTACGGCGCAAATTTTGGCTTTCTATAGATCCTTCAGACACTCTGTCCCCAACCTCTTCTTCTTTATTTATTCTATCTAAAGTTTTTTGGTTTTTGATTTTTAAGTCTCTTTCGTAGTCACTTTGAGCATCTTCAATCTGACCATCAACAGCAACCTTAGATTTTTTTGCTTTACCTTTTCCTTTTGCTAACGAAGAACCCATCATCTTAAAAGATGAAGCATTACCCGATCTCATTTTAAATCCTGATTTCATATTTTTATTTTTTAATAGTCTGTGTAACTTTTTATTTCGTCTTCTTTTTCTTTAGTCAACTTACCACTTTTTTTTAGTTTGTTTATAGCTTTTATTTTTTCCTGCTCAAGCTTCATTTTTTTTACGGTCTTGTTGTCTGTGTTGCCAAAACCTTTCATTTTCATTTTAAATGCCATACCTTTTATTTTTTTGCAAATTTTTCAACACCACTTATACCGAAGCATCCTAGCACTACGAATACAAATGAATCGTATACAAATTCGTTTATTATTAAGTCTTTACCTACATAACCAGTTACGAGGTCCACTATCATTATCACACACATTATTGAAAATGCAATGAAACCTATGATAGATTTCTCGTTCCAGTTGTTATTATCTTTAAATATCTCCATTACCACCATTGTTTGCGTCAACTTCCCATGGCATATCTGTGTCACCAGCTTCTCTCCATTGTCCGTCAACTTTTATCATATCTAAGCCATTAATAGTTTCTCTATCAAATCTCTCTCCGTTATACATAATATGATCATCTGCATAAGAAAGTTTACCAACCTTCATATCTGTAGCATGTCTCATTTCATGAGCTATAACTTGTCGATCAACATAACTACCAGGCGCTATTTTTTCATTTACAAATATAGAGCCATCCATATTAGCTTCACCCATAATTCCCTCATCTAATGGTACTCTAATAACAGGTGTACCAGGTACAGAGCCATCACCACCAGAGTTTTTACCAAAACGCATTTTTGTTTTTATTTTACCACTGACAGCATAGTTACCTCTTTCTGATCCTAGTTTAAATCCCATTTATTTTTTACTATATTTACTACCACAGTCACAATCATTAACTCTTCTTCCTGTACGGCTTGAAATTTTTGTACCTACTTTCTTGCAACCCTTCCAACACTTAGAGTTTTTTGAGTTAGCACCTTTAAATGTAGCAGGTGAACTTTTAAATTGAGCAAAATCTTCTTTCTGTACACCAGGCTTACCATTGTGCATTGGATCCATTTTAGTTACAGGTGAATTTCCAAAACCTGAGAAACCTTTCATTTTATAGCAACTTCTTTTCATTGCTGGGCTTGTATTTTTTTTAAAGTTTGGCATTATCTATCTTTATCTTTAATCATATCATCTATAGCTTTATTGTAAACTTTATCTGTATACGACTTGTTATTGTAAAACACACTTCTCTCTGAAGTGGGTAAGTCTTCCTCACCTAATAGAACTCGATACATCCTACTTATTACTTGTGAACATTTAAACGAGGTTTTAAATATAGAGTACATTATAGTAGTTCTGTTTCTATGTCTCCACGTTTCTATCCACCCATCTCTTTTAAGTCTCTCCCAACGGTTTTTATCCCAACTCATGGTATAAACTCCGTCAATAAAATCCTTTCGTGTAAATCTTTTTTTACAATCTAAATAAATTAATAATTCTATATCTGCGTCATTTAACCCGTAAGTTTTACAGACCCACTTTCTAGTGAGCCTGTAATACTTAAGGATATTCATTTCACGCAGATCCTGCGCGGTTAGTCTCAACTATTATGAATCAATAGCTAGAGTACAACTTAAAATGTTAGGGTGTGCAAAAACGCCATTTACGTCGTCACAAATTGTAACGTGCCCTAAATTTTTAGCATTTCTTTTTGCTCCTTCTATTTTTTCAGCAATACCTTTAAATACAGCTAACTCAGTATCAGCAGTACAAGTTAAAGTAATAATGTCAGCAGCAGAACCGTCTGTACCACCACTACCAATTGAACTACCAAACTTTACTAGTACAGAACCATCGCCAGCAACAGTCATACCTAATAAGTTAGAAGCTGGATAAGCAGCAGCGTCATCAGCAGCATCAATGAAAATTAAAATTGGATCAGTCATTTTTTTTTAGTTTTTAATTAATAATTTGTTTTATGTTTTGAGTATTGAGGTTTATGGTTTTTGGTTTAGGTTAATCTACTAGAACTACGTCACCATCACGAATAACTCTATAAAGAGTGTCTTTCCATGATATATCGTGTCCAGCATGTTTATCGTAATATATCGTGTCACCGTCTTTTAATCCTTCTACAAGATTTCCACACGATATTATTTTTGCTTTTAAATAACGGTTATCTACATCCGTATCATCCGTCATTATAAGACCAGCAACCTTTTTAGGTTCTGTCTTTATCTTATCTACTATTATATATCTATTGATTGCTTTCATTTGTTCTCATGTTTGAAATTACACAATCTGCAGATATTATTGTTGAAACTACACTTACTGCATTTTTAAGTGCGGATTTAGTTACTAGTACTGGATCTATAATACCATCTTCAATCATACTAACACATGCTCCAGTTATAACATTGATACCTTTACCTTCTTCACCACAATCACACTCTTTAATACCAGCGTTGTCAAGAACGGTAACATAAGGAGCTTTAATTGCTTTTAGTAGTATCTCTTCACCAACCGCTTTAGCGGAGATTTTTTGAGATGCATTTAGCAGTGCAATACCACCACCAGGAACAATACCTTCTTTTAAAGCTGCTTTTGTAGCGTATATCGCATCTTCAACTCTATCTTTCTTTTCTTTAAGCTCAACTTTAGAATCAGCACCTACTTTTATCATACCTACTGATCCTGATAACATAGCTAGTCTTTGTCTGTGTTTTTTCTGTATAAACGGATTCTTCTCCCATTTATCTATAGTTTTGTTAATACTAGCTATTCTTTCCTCCATTTGCTCTTGTGGAGTCTCTATAGTAAGGACTGTATTTTTATCATCAGTTATAGCTGTATAAGCAACTCCTAGACAATCTATATCTATAAGATCTAAATCATCGCCAAGCTCTTCATTTATAACCTTAGCGCCTACAAGAAAAGCAAGGTCAGCTACAGTATCTTCTTTAGTTGGTCCAAAGCCTGGTGGGTCAATTATATTAATTTTTATGTTACCTTTAACCTTGTTCATAAGAAGTGCAGCTTTTACCTGTTGATCAACTGGAGCTACAATTAATAAAGAACGTTTGTTTTTTATAACATGTTCTAATATCTTTTGTATTTTTCTTATGTTAGGTATTTCTGAAGATACTATTAATACTAATGGGTTGTCAAGCTCACAAATCTGCTTGTCCTTATCAGTAACGAAATGTGGAGATGTGAGTCCTGAATCTACTTGTACGCCGTCAACTACTTCGACATATGTTTCTTCAGTTGGTGACTCTTCCATTAATACCACACCATCTTTACCTACTTTAGTATAAGCTTCTGCTATAATCTCTCCTAGCTCCTCATCATTATTACAACTAATTGAACTAACAGATTTCAGCATATCGCCCTCGATCTTGACAGAAATCTTATCTAGGTAATCATTAACCTTTGTAAGACCGGATTTAATCCCGTCTTTAATTTCTCTAATGCTAGCATCGTTTTTGCTAACCTCTTTTAATAGTGATTCAGCAAGGACGGTAGCTGTAGTAGTACCATCACCTGCTTCTCTCACTGTGTTTCTAGCAGCTTCTTTAATAAGGGTTGCACCCATATTTTCAACCGGGTCAAATAAGACTACAGATTCTGCTACTGTTACACCGTCTTTTGTTATGACCGGGCGTCTTCGTATATAACGCACTTTCCAGATGCTCCTAGGGTTGATTTTACTGCTTTAGCTAGCTTTTCAACGCCAGCTACTATTTTACTATTTGCGTCATTGCCAAAATTTACGTCTTTGACAATCTCGCTTGGTTGATTGTATTCCATGAATTAGATTAAATTTGATTAGATTGGTACTTCTCGTGTTTACTTTTCTTTATGAGGGATTTTGATGCCTATAAGCACGTGCGATATTTCTGTTTTTGTTTATTCTGTCTCGTAAATCATTGTAACTTATTTGTCCCTCTACGTTTTTACCATCTGGATCGGGACTTAAATTGAAATTCCCTGCGTTTAAAGCTGCTGCGTCCGATTTTAACCCCTCCAACGCTTCTTTGTTCGCTTGTTCAGTGTAGCTCATCTGAGCTAGTTTGTCAGCTTGTGCGTCATCATGTTTATCGCCTGATACTTTATCTTTCTTAAACGGTGCCCCAAAGTTCCTTGCCATTGGTGATCCCTTCATTTTAAATGCCATTTTTATTTTTTTTATTAATTATTCAAAGGTTTTAACCACTTTTGGTCCCTTTGTTGCTTCTAGTTTGTCAGTAAAGTGCTTTACACTGCCGTTAATCGCAGTTTCTGCACCTTCTATCGTTTCTCTACGCGTAACATCTTGCCATTCGCCCTCTTTATCAGGGTTTAAGCACTCTGTTTGGTAAAATCCATTAGGTAATTGGGTTATTCGCCAGTTTTTCTTCTCAGCGAGGTGTTTCCAATGTTTAATTGTTGTTTCATTCGGTTTTAGGTTGCCAGTGTATGTACTGGTCTTGTAGTATAAATAAGTCATTTTTTGGTTTTTTTGGTTAATTTGACTAGGTTTAGGGTCTATCCCTATTTTTATCGTTCTTCTGGCGGTATATAACCGCTTTTTCTCATTCCTTGGTGTACTTTGCCACCTTTTATAGCTCTTTTCCATACTCCATCGTCTCGTTTTTGAGTTGGAGACTGACTTGGAGTGTTACTATTAAGATCTATATTTTTTTGTTGCTTTTTTTGCTCCTGTAAAACTTCTAACATAATGTCATTAGGAACCTCACTTGTAGTTATAGGTACTCCATTATAAGTTATAACTGACTCTCCTTTTTCTGTTGTAACACTATAACCTTTTGTATTGTTTAGACCTAAACTTTTTCCTTCTACACCTTTTTTTATAGCATATTTAGGGTTTTCGTGAGCAAGCTTTGTTTCCTTAGGAGCAGGTATTTCAGCTTTTTTAAGCTTAGGATCAGAATTGTTAGGTAGTAATTTAGCATCAACACTATCTATCTTGCTAGCTTTAGCGTTTCTTCTGTATTCTGGAGTGTAATCTGGTTTTGGCCTATCACTCTGATCTGATATCTCTTTAAACAAAGGATCATTAGCTCTAATTTCTTCTTCGCTTACAGTAGGTTTATAATCGTCTAACACTCTAGTTGCCTTTTTAATCTTTAAATCTTGACTATCTATATCAATAGGTTTTAGCTTAAAATTTTTAGGGGCCAAAGTAGCGTTAAACTCACTTTTATCTTCTATTTCTCTTAACAAAGGGTCACTTTCAGTAACTTGTTCATTAGCTGGACCTATAGGCGTTTGCTTTCTAAGATCATTTGGGTTTTTTGGTGTATCAACCGGTGCACTTCTATAGTTGTCGTTATCTTCAGTAGTATACGTGTTATCAACACTACTATTGTCATCAGGAAAATAGTCTTCTATTTTATCAATATCACTTTCTCCTTCAGACCAATTATCTTCTATTTCAGGTTCTGTTTCTTCTTCGTTAGTAGTAACAACTTCTTCTTTAATTTCTTCTTCAACCTTAGGTGCTTCTTTTTCTTTTCTTTTTCTTTTTAACCTATCTTTTATACTTTCGTATATTTTTTTCCCGTCTACTTTTTTAGCATCCTTATCTATATCGACATCAACGTTATCTAAAGTGTAGTCTATAATGTTAGGGTTGTTTGATTTACCTAAAGCTTGTGCTGCGCCTACTAGGCTAGAATCAGCTTTTGAAACCTCTTGTGACACTACAGGTTTTTCAGCTCTCGCAACAGAAGCTTTATGTAGTACTGATCCCTTTATCATAGGGCGTTTCATATTGAATGCCATTAGTAGTTGTATTTTCTTTTAGTAGAACCAGATCTACTGTTCTTTTTTCTATTTGCATTAACAGATATACATTTACCTAAATCATGGTCAAAATCTTGACCTGAAGGACAACCTGCTTTTTGGGCTGTTCTCTTCTTGTATTTACCCCACTCAGTCATTGCTGCTGCTTTATCTCTAACTTTCTTAGCTGCTGCTGCCTTTGGTGATAACTTTTGCTTTAGTTTAAATGGTGTTCCTTTCATACTACGTATGATTACACATATAATTAACTATTTACTAAAAAGGTATTGTAACTACTATAGAACCAGCTGTAGCACCTATTATATCAGCTATAAGATCACCTTTCTCAGCACTACCATTTCTAGCATCATATATTTCTTTACCAATACCTATAGCCATACCCGTACCTATACCTATTAATATAGCTTTTCTTTTGTTACCTGTTTTTTTTAAAACATAACTTGTGGTGGCAGATGATATAATATAAGTATACCCAACGTGTAACTGTTTATCTTGATGTAAAGACAAGACATTTAAACTTTGTGCATTGCAACTTATACTTATTAGTAGTAATCCTATTATTCTGACCATTTATAAATCCTATTATTTTTAATGTACATTATACCTTTAGGTAAAAAC
>Ga0208643_1001951_pt1 | contig 10733 bp, 14 predicted proteins | sample VirMetDEL_Nov_12_FD_184516 | JGI IMG/M metagenome (GOLD analysis project Ga0208643, IMG submission 184516) | Aqueous microbial communities from the Delaware River and Bay under freshwater to marine salinity gradient to study organic matter... | ecosystem: Environmental > Aquatic > Marine >... | reverse complement strand
GTTTGGGTCTACGTCATGTTGACGGACAAGAGCATCGACGAACGCATCTGGGCGGCGCTGCATGAGAAGCGCGCCGTATCAGACATCGCATTGGAGGAACTGAAGAATGGCTAGCCTGAGTTGGCGCGCGCTGAACGCGCGCCTGCCTGACCTGACGGAAGCGCAGGTGCAGGAACTGCTGGATGAGGAAATGGTTGTCGGCCGCCGGCCGGTAATCGCCAAGCGCCTGCATCAACGCCTATCCGCGCTGCGGACGACGCGGGAGCGGGCGGAAATCATGGAAAGGGTATCGAAATGACGGATATTGCTGCAACGCTGGCCGAACGCGGGAGCCGCTACGGCTCATTTGCGGGGCACGCCAAGGTGACGCAGAACCTGAAGCGGACCATGAAAAACAGCGACAAATGGCATTTGCTGGACGACGATCAGAAGGAAGCGTTGGAGATGGTCGCGCACAAAATTGGGCGAATCCTCAACGGCGACCCCAACTACCATGATAGCTGGCATGACCTTGTAGGATACGCCCAATTGGTGGCTGATCGCCTACAGACTAAAGATAGTTAGCCAGAGCCGTAGCGGCAGCGGCCAGCACGACGAGAGCGATGGCTAAGGGCGTCTTCTTGCCCTTGGCCACGCTTTCCATCGGCAGGATGCGACCGACCGCTTCCTTAACGAATAGCTTCTTCAGGTTCATATCGTCCTCCTTACAACCAAGCAGCGAACTTCTTGGTTTTCAGTTTGCGGTCGTCGAGGCCATGCGTGCCCCCGTTGATCCGCTTGGTCAACGCGAGGATCGCGCTGTCGGTGACACCCTGATCGCAGATCGACCAAAGCTTGTTGCGGTCGAAGAACCACAGGGCGCTTTCGAAGCAGAGTTCCCCGGCCACAAGGTCCGGGTTTGCCAGCACATCTTCCTCGCGCCCGATGTATTTGCCGAACGCGCGGTAGTTGTCCTTGCCGGTAAGCTGGAGAGCGCCACGGCCACGATACTTCCAGCCGTCGCCTGAAGCCTCGTCGCCGTTGCCCATGCGGTTCGCGTACACACGGTTCGCGATGGCCTGAGGCTTGCGCTCATACTGACGCGCGAGCGCATCAGTTGGGAAGTACTTGCCGAAGATGCCGCGCAGGCCCTTCGCGCCGTAGTTCAGGTTTTCACTGAACGTCTTGAAGCCACCACTCTCGTGCGCCGTCTGGGCAAAGAAGTGGGCCGCACGGCTGGTCGACAGCTTATAGTGAGCCGCAGCCTTCTTAAACGTGCCCGGTCCAAACGCACCATCTGCCGTAACCCCGATTTTTTTCTGGAGTTCGATCATGCTCATTGTCCAGCACTCCGCCAGTCTGGAAAGTCATCCTGATCGACCACGCCGTCGCCATTGGCGTCGTAGCGCAGGTCGTTGCGGTACTTCTCCCACGGGGCCAGATCGTCATCGTCGTCATCTTCGACTTCGTTGTCTGCCAAAAGCGGCTCTTCGTGAGCGACAACCGGGCTTGATGCTACTGGCTGATCGACAACAGGCTCCGGAGCGTCGGGTTCAACCGGGGCGGGCGCTTCCGGGTCGCGCATGTTGGCGTTGAGGCTCAGGCCGCCAAGCAGCCCGACGAACGCGCCGATGATGGTCTGGAAGGCCGGGTTGACCATCTCAAGGATGGCAGCGCTGTCGATCAGTTCGTTCGGCATGAAGAGGCCAACGACCAGCGCCAGCACGACGACAAGGATGACCGCCGACAACGTGACGATGGCCACACGGACGACAAACTCAACGGTGTCGTTGATCCCCTCTTGCCTGCTTTCAAAGTTATTAAGGAAGCTCATTATCTTCTCCGTCGTGTTCTTCGGGCTTCTTCGGGTTGGTTGCGCCGCTGCCCTGCCCAGCCATCAAACCAGCCAATGCGCCGACAATGAACGTTGCGATTGGGTTAATCAACTTGAAGAACTCTGCGTCGTTTGGTGCCTGTCCGTCCATCGGCTGCGAAACGAAGATCAGGGAGTATAGCACAGTAGCCACGATAAACATGAGCGTCACCGACAGGACGACCCCGACGATGAAACGAAGCAGTTCTTCTGGCGACCACCCCTTAATCGACTTCACTTTTATCCTCATCTACCGTCACCAGATATTCCGTGCAGTACCCTGATGCTACGCACTTGGGCTTTTGGCACTCCTCTACATCCCAGTTGTCCGGGTCTTGGCAATCGTAGCGGTAGCGGTCTTTGCAGCCCGCAACGAGCGCGATAAACGCAAGGATAACCGCAGCACGCACCGCGTCACTTAAGCCCCAGCAGCGCCATCAGGATACCCAGCAGCAGCATGATGATCGTGCCGGCCACGGTCATGCCGAGGCTTTCGATGCGCTTCAGCCGAGCGCAGATACCGTCGTAGCGAAGTGCGCAGACTTCTTCGTGCGTGTTCAAGCGTGCTTCGGTCTGGTCGATGGTCGTCACAGGGGAACCCTTTTAGCGGGGCGATTTGCCGTTGAAGTAGTTGATGGTGCCGAGCGACATCAGCCGCGCGGCGTCAGGGTTTTTGGCCAGAAGGTTCGTCATAGTGTTGGCCGCCGACTGCGTGTCCAGCAGCCCCGCCGCCGCCTGCGGCGATGCAAGAGCCGGCGCCAGACGGCGCAGCACGTTTTCATACAGCTTGTTGGAATAGACCTGCTCCAACTGCTGCGCAGCGTTGCCGGCGCCGTAGACGCCAGCCTGCCCACCCAGCATCCGCGCGCCCGCCCGGTAGAGCAGGTTGGGGATGCCCGGTTCCATCGCTGCGCGGGTGCGCGTGCGGACCCCCGCGATGTTGGCTGCGCGGTCGGCTTCAGACAGGTTGCCAAGACCAAGGTTGGCCACGTCCTGCCCTGCCTGAATGTCACCGGCCAGCGCCTGCGCGCCGGGCAGCTTGCCCGCGGGCAGTTCTGCGGTGATGTCGAAATGACCCGGCCCGAAGAAGTTCGACACAAATTCGGGATTGTCGCCGCGCATTACCTTCGTCAGTTCCGCTTCAGGCAGGTCGGCCAGCGTCCGCGCGAAGTCGTCCTGTTCGATCTGGCGCCGCCCCTTGGCGAAGGTATCCATGTAGTCGGCCCATATATGGCCTGCGGGACCGCCGGCATCGCTGATCGCCGCCGAAATCATCGGCTTCACTTCCCCGATGATCTGCGCCGTATATTTCTGGAGCGACTTTGGATCGGTGGGGCCAAGCAAATCGGAAATGGCCGAACCCATGTTCTTCTGGAGTTCATACAGCCCGCCCGCGTCGATGATGCCGCCGAACTTGTTGGCACGGTTCTGCAAGTTGTCCGCGAACGCCGACAGAATTTTGAACCGGGCAGGGTTGACGAACTCAGCGTTTGCCGCCTCGTCGCGCAGACGACCAACAACCGACGACACGTCAAGCGGCTGGAAGCCCAGCGCGCGAATACTGGCCGCAGCTTCTTCTTTGTTGCGTGCCGCGTCCCCGAACTGCACCGACCGTTCGCCCGCAGCAGCGCCTTGGCTTTCAAGCCCCGCAACAATTTCCCGCTGGCGCGGTAGGGCCGCAGGCATACGAAGACCACTTTCCTTCAGCAGTGCAGCGTTACGGTCTGCTGCGGTCAAGAACCGCGCCGCCGTGCGGCTTTCACCCGCTGCCTGCCCGCGCAACGCCGCCGCTTCGCTCTCCATAGGCGCTATCACATTACGCCCGACTTCAGCGGCAGACAGCCCGGCTTCGCGCTTGGGCGCCGTGATACGGTCCAAACGCTGTTCGGCATTTTGCAGGCCGTACATTGCTTCAGTCTGCGTTTCACCCCCGCGCAGGGCTTCACGTCCAGCGGCGAGGCTCTGGCCGCGCGCTTCGGCCGACCGCAGCAGCGGTGCGCCGGCTGCGCTGCGGGTAACGTCTTCCGTCGCCGCAGCCAGTTCGGGGATAGTGATGCCGACCTTAGACAAGAACTGCGCCGTGTTGGCCTTCACGTCGTCGGTGGCGGTTGCCAGCGCCGCGCGCACTTCGTCGGCGCGTTCGCTGACGAGGCGGCGCAGAATTTCCCCTGCCTTCACGTTGCCCATGCGGCGGGACAGCAGGTCATAGGTCCAGCCCAGCCCGTGCCGACCGATTGCGCCGACGATGGGGAGGGCCGCGCCCGTTTCCGCCGCGTCTATGATATCCTGATCGGTCAACGCAGCCTGCGCCGCGCCAGCTGCGCCGCCGCCGACCGCGCGCAGAGCCATACGCGCCGCGCGCGTCGGCGCCTGCACACCGATACCGCCGGTCTGGACCGCGCGGCCTGCTGCTTGCAGCGCCCGTGCGGCGGTGGGCGCCTTGGTGGCCAGCGCGCCACCCAGCCGGGCGATACCTGCGCCGCCGGCCGCGAGGAACGGCGCAGAAGCTGCGGCTTCCCCCGCGATCTGACCGCCGGTAAAATAGTTCGGATGCGCGGCGCGGTAAGGCGTCATGGCTTGCTCCGCCAGCCGCACATCGCGCTTGCCTTTGGCCACGCCTTCGGCCGCGCCCGGCACACCTGCGGCCGCCATACCTTCAACCAGCCATTCTGCGGGCTTGGCCAAGACATTCGCGGCGCCCGTCAGAAAACCTTTGGTAGCCGCGGCGATACGGCCCGGCCCCCGCGCTTCGGGATGCTTGCGCAGAACGGCCGCTTCCAGTTCCGCGTCGGTCGCCTCTTTCGACCCCTTCGGCAGCGTTACGTAATACGCCTTGCCGTTGGGCATTTCGACTTTGTATTTGGGCATCAGTCAGCCACCTTCGTTACGCGGACACCGCTGCTGGCGCGGCCGGCAGAAGCGGTCGGGGCGCTGCCGAACGTCGCGGCTTTGCCGAACAGGTTCTGCAACTGGTTCAGCGAAGCGTCCAATTCCGGCGTCCATGCGTTGCCCGCGCGCACCTTGGCGTCACGAATGAACTGGATGACGCCCAGCATCTTCTGCTGACGAGTGCGCGGCGTGTCCTGAATAGTCGGAAAATAGGACTTCCGATAGCTGTTCATCTGCGTCTCGCTGACGCCTGCGCCCGTATTGATGAACGTGACGCCGGCCAGAATTTTTTCCAGCGCCGAGTTGAACCGCTGCCGCGCGCCGCTCTGCATCCACTGCGCGGCTTCGCTGCCGTAGAAGGGGATCATCCCCGCAGCGTATTCGCCGCCGCCGGGCGCCATAGCCGACGCGTCTTCCTGCACCGCAGCCGCCAATTCCCGCGACGCAGACAGCATATTGCGGACGTTCGACGCGATCTTGCGTTCGTCTTCGGTCGTCGGCCCGGTCTTGGGCGGCGTCGTGGGGCCGAATGGCTGGCCCATCTGGACACCCCCGCCACTGCCACCGCTTTCGACTTTGGCGATTTCCGTCCGCGCCTGCGACCACGGCACATTAGAATACGCGCCTGCGGCGTTGCTGGGCATACCCGCCCACACGGTATGCAAGTCGCCGTGCTTGGCGTCTTCGTAGATGGCTTCGGCCAGCTTGTCCTGATTTTCGGCGCTGAACGGAACCGCCTGCCAATTCTGGCCGAACACCTGCGGCGCGTATTTCTTCAGCGTGCCGTAGGTGATCTGATAGGTTCCGACGGCGCCGGTTCCCTTGTCCGCGCCCGCGCCGACCTTACCGCGCGTCGCGGGTATCAGCGTATCGCGCTGGAACTGCTGAACGGCGCTCATAGGCATAGTGGACAGCGGGACCGGCGGCGAACCGTATTTGCCGTTGCCGTAGACCACATCCGCCCCGCCGGTCGGGGTGGGAGCGCCCGTGCCGCCTGCGGGCATAGTCTTGGGCATGGGGATGATCTGGCCGTTGGCGTCCTTGACGTAGGTAATGCCCTGCGGCGCTTCAGCGCGAGAGCCTGCAACTTCGGCCGCACCACCGCCGCCGCCGGCATACATCGGCATGGCGTTCGTCCACGTCTGTTCGCCATTGGTCTGATTTTCAAAGTGCTGCGAAAGCTGGTCGGATGCCTTCATAGTCTGGAACAGCGTGCGTTTGCGCCAGTCCTCAAACTGCGCCGGATCGGACGGCAGCGACGACAGTTCTTGATCCAGCGCCGCGCCCATATCGGGGAAATGCTCCCGCAGGATGCCGGCCACCGCCTGCACTTCCTGCGCGTTGCGGACGTTCGATAGCGCCGTAGCCGACGTGGACAGAAAGTCCGTCACGTATTTCAGCCGTTCATTGCCGGCTTCCGCGGATGCCTTCGCCATCGCAGGCGTGTGGAGCGCGGCCTTGCGTGCTTCCTCGTTGGCCGCGAAGTCCATACCCTGCTGGGCCTGCTGCGCCTGCCGCTGGGCCGCCGCCTGCTGCGTCATCATGTTCATCAGGGCCGCGTTCTGCTGGACCATATTACCCAGCCCGCCGGTCTGCGGTGCGCGGGCCTGAAGCGCGATCATCTGGTTAGCCATAGCTTCACTGACCCCAATTCGTAATGGACCAATCCGCGCCGCCTGCGCCACCGCTGCCCCCCATATTGTTCATATAGTTCGACTGTGCCTGAAGCATCGGAATTTGCGACACCATCTGGCCGGCGTTGGCCAGCGCGCCGCCAAGCGCATTGGCGCCGCCGACGTAGCCCGACGCGCGCGCGGCGCCGGCATTGTAGATATTCGTGGCTTGGTTCTGCCCGGCCTGCCCGGCAACGCCGGTCATGGTGTTCGTCGCGGACTGGCCTGCACCCATCATCGACTGAAGCGGGTTAAGCTGGTTGGAACGGTTCACCTGATAGCGGTTGAAGGCGTTGGAATACTCTTGGCTGGCCAAGTCCTGCCCGAACCGCTGGATGCCCTTCATCGCGCTGCCCGACATCAGGCCACCGCGCGCGGCTGCGCTGCGCTCCAGTGCCTTCATGCCTTCAGCCTGCCGGAAGGCGTAGCCGGGATCGGCTTCAAAGTCGGCCGTGCCGAAGTCCTTGGCATACTTGCCGTAATCGCCGGCCGCGGCATTGCCGCCAAGACCCAGCAATTCCATGATGCGGTTCTGCGCAGTGACGCCGCCTTGGCGGAATGGCTCTTGCAGAGCCATCTGCTTGTTGAACATCCGTTCCTGCGCGGCGTTCGCATTTTCGGCTGCGGCGGCCTGCGCGCGCGCGGCCTTCTTGGCGCCGCCGGATGCAATCAGGCCGCCGCCGATGGAGGCGACTGCGCCGATACCTGCCGCTGCTGCCAAACCCATGTTACTTCTCCGTCAACTGCATACGGTAAACTTGGCCGTGATCCAGCGCGCCCAGACGCTTGTATAGCACGGAAAGTCGGGGGCCGGAACCCCGTTGGCCGGCCTCGAAAAACACTTCATTGACGCCGCGATCCTTCAGCGCCTTCAGCGCCGCGCGCTGCAATTTCAGGCCCAGACCGGGAAATTCCGGCGCCGCATAGAACGTTGTGTGCGTGGCCGTGGTCAGGTCTTGGGCCACCAGCGACGGGGCAACCAAGGTCATCAGATAGCCGAACATCCGGCCGTTGCAGCGCGCGGTCATAATCTGCATCGCGTCGGCGTCGTGAATGCGGCGCATCAGGTCGATGTTCTTGTTCTGCCAGTTGCCCGGCGTCTCGCCTACAGTCACCAGATGATCGTCGAACAGCTTCTCCGCGCCGGCCAGCCAAGCGTCGAAGGTTTCAGTCTGAAACGTGATGCCGTCCGGTTCGACCGGCTCACGCAGCGCCATCGCCGCAAGGGTCTGGTGCTTCGCGATGGCTGCCAGCTTGTCCAGCGCCGGCTGGTAGGCTTGGAAGTAGCGCATCAGCGCCGGCATATTGATCTGGATGTTCGTCTGCGCGGTCTGCGCCCAATGGTCATGGTCGTGCGGGTAGGGAAGGCAATGCTCGAATACCGCCGCGCAGGTCGCTTCGTCATTCAGGTCGTGGAAGCCCACTTCCAGAACATTCGGCATCCGCGCGACAACCTGATCCAGTTTGCGGTCCAGCTTCTGCATCAGGGGTTCGATCACGTCGCGGTCAAAGGCGATGCCGGGGATGCGCAGCAGGCTGTCCACCACTTCGCTGACCGGGCGGCGCACAACCAAGATGCGCGCGCCGGGCGCGAAGCGGTCCAGCAGGCGCCACCAAGGGGCGCCAGCCGTTTCAGCCGTGCCGATGTTGGGCTGGGAGAACCACGCGGCCACGTCGTCCAGACTGCGCATGTGACGCAGTTCTTCGTGACCGCAGACCCAATCCCCGTAGGTCAGAAAATCGGACAGCCAAGCTGACCGGGACCGCGGCAGGGACAGGACGACGAAAGGCGGCATCAGCTAATTTCACGACCAGACGCGCGCAGGTTCACCGCAGCAGCGGCCGACGCCAGCGTCGAAACGAACCCGCTGGGAGGCAGGATATGGCCGACGATTTCAGGGAAGGTGTACGTCTCGCCGGCCTGAAGCGCGCGCGTCTTGACGATCAGGTTGCTGTTGCCGGTGGCCTCGCCGCCAGTGACCAGATTGACGCTGACGTTTACCATGCTGCTGCTGAAGTTGGTCGCGGTGAACTTGTCGATGATGGTCGTCACGTTCGCGGCGACGTACTGCGTCGTCTGGGCGTTTTCCAGATTGCGGGCTGGGATAATGTTCTTGGCGATAATGGGCATCTGCCGATCCTATCAGGTTACGCCGTTGAGATAGAACACTTCGCTGCCGGTGCAAAGCACATTGGCGACGCCGTAAGCCGCCAGCGTGCGGTTGCCGGTCGTGGCCGTGCCGGCCAGCCGCAGCGTGGTGCCGGCGCCCTGCGTGATCGTGATGGCGCCCGCGCTGCTGTTGACGATCTGGAACCAATCGCCTGCGGTGAACACGCCCGATGGAATGGTAGCCGTCGCGCCGATGAACAGGTGCTTGCCCACGTCGGCTGCGGCCGCCGTCGTGTTGCTGCTCTGCGGTTCCTTGCGGTAGCCGATGGTGTAGCCGGTGCCGAGGCTATCGTTGACGGTGGACGCCGAAGCCAGACCAGTGATGGTCTTGTTGGTCAGGGTCTGCGTCGCGGTCAGGTACACGCCGTTGGTGACGGTGCCGGCGTTGCCCGACACGTCGCCGGTCAGGTTGAACGTCGCGGTGACGCCAGTAATGGTGCCGCCCGTGATGGTGACGTTGTTGGAGTTCTGGCTGGCAATCGTGCCGTAGGTGGAGATGTTATCGACCGACCATTGCAGAACGTCGTTCTCGTCCTTCAGGATGACCTTGTAGCTGGTCGCCGTCGCAAACCACAGATTGCATTCGCCGCGCGCGTCCAGAATGACCGGGTTGGTGTTCGGCGTCAGCGCCGACGCATCCGCGAACGTGGACAGCGGCGTGGTCGTGCCGGCAGCGTAGGTGTAGACCTTGCCGCCGACCAGCGGAGTGCCGTCAGCAGCGAAGAACTGGGCTTTGGGTTCGGGGGCAAGGACGGCCATGATGCAACCTCAGTTAATGTTGTCCGTGACCGTCAAAATGACGGATGGGATGCCGGGAACGGGCGCCGACGCAGTAGCGGCAAGTATCTGACAGCCTGTATCGTCAGTAGACCAAACCAGTTCAAAATAGTCGCCAGCGTTCATTTCTATCACAAAGTTCCACGCGGCGACAGACGCCGCGCTGCTACCGGCCAGCGTCACTTTGGTGGCCGAGTCGGCTGCATCGACGCCGTTGACGCGGTACCAGATGAACACGTTCTTGCTGCTGGCGCTGGCTTTCACAAGCTGAAGCGAGAACTGGAAGTTGTACGTCCCCAGCCGGTCCACGTAGACCCGCGATGTCGGGGTGCCGATGTAGACGCCCTTGACGATCTGCGTGGTATTTATCGTGATCGGGTATGCCGTGTTGATGACGGCAGCAGCCTGCGTCGTCGTGTCGTAGAACACGCCGTGACGCTTCTCGTTCATCTGCGGCGTGTACGCGGGGGCCAGTTCAGCGCCAAGGCCGGAACTGGCCGCAGAATCTGTCTGGCCGGCGCCCGCGATGTTGAACAGGTTGAAGAAGAACCGATACCACTCGCGCGACATCGCCCCCGTCGGGTCGGTCGTGACGGGGACGCGCGCGCCGGGGATGCGTGTCAGTTCGCTGTCAGGCATTGGTGCCGCTCAGGAGCAGTTCGGCGCCGGTCACATAGATGCGGGTGGGGTCGCTACCAGACACTTCATAGACCCGGTCGCGCAGCTTCAGCGTCATGCCCAGCCGGCGCCAGATGACGCGGGTGCCGGTCGCGCCGATCTTGCCCATAGACGCCCAATGCTCGTTCGACCACGTATGGCCGCCGTCGTCCGACCAGCGCAGCATGGCCTGCGGATCGCTGCCGATGCCAGTGTCGATGCCCACGCCCGTCTCGCATTCAAGCTGCAACGAATGCTGGGCCGTGCGGCGCAGGTTGTTCTGGCCGGTGGGCAGCGCGCGCCACGACCGCAGCCAACGCTGGGCGATGCCGTTGTCCGAAAAGACGTTCAGGTCCAAGGTATAGACGTTGCCGTTGGCGTAATCGCCTACGACGATGTTGCCTTGGAAGTTGCACTGGCAGTTGCTGCGATGGCGCGAGAACTGCCCGGTCGAACTGGACGGGTTGACGAAGGACGCGGTGTAGAACGACCCGGCGTCGAAGGCCGTCGGTTCAAATCCGCCTTCGGTGGCCGCGCGGGCGGTGTAGGACGACCGCTGGTGCCATGCGCCAGTGGACACGTCGTAGGCCCACGTCTCGTCCGCTTCAGGGAAGGAGATGACGTAGAAGGCGTGGCCGTCCTGCTGGTAGGTGTAGGCCACCGCGTCGGACATGTTGGTGTAGTTCTGGATGCGCCATTCGATAGCGTGCGTCGA
>Ga0208643_1001946_pt1 | contig 10759 bp, 11 predicted proteins | sample VirMetDEL_Nov_12_FD_184516 | JGI IMG/M metagenome (GOLD analysis project Ga0208643, IMG submission 184516) | Aqueous microbial communities from the Delaware River and Bay under freshwater to marine salinity gradient to study organic matter... | ecosystem: Environmental > Aquatic > Marine >... | reverse complement strand
CGATAATATTGAGATAAATGCTCTAGGTGCATCTAGGAAATTAAAAGTTTATAAAGGTGGTGGTGATGAGGTAGTGATTCAATCTAATGCTCCTGATGCTAGTGGTAACATGAGAAAGATTGAGCTAGAGGGTGAGCAAGTATTATTTTCTACAGGTGCTAGTAGTGGTACAAGTACAGCAGAACGAATGAGAATAACTTCTGATGGTGCTACTATTATGAAACAAACAACTAGTCCTGCAACAGCTACATTAACTGTACAAACACTTACAGGTACTGCTATTGGAATAATTGCACAAAGTTCATCTAATTCAGGCACATCAGATACTTTTGCAAATTATAATGCTAGTGGTAGTTATGTAGGTGGAATTAATTGTACATCTTCAGGCACTGCATTTCCAACAAGCTCAGATTACAGATTAAAAGAAAATGTTAGCTATAGTTTTGATGCAACAACAAGATTAAAACAACTTAAACCATGTAGGTTTAATTTTAAAATCGATACAGATAATACTGTAGATGGGTTTTTAGCACATGAGGTTTCAAGCATAGTACCTGAAGCAATATTTGGACAAAAAGATGCAATGGAAACTTATACAGATGATGATGGCGATGAGCAAACAAGAATCAAAGCACAAAGCATTGACCAAAGTAAACTTGTACCTTTATTAGTCAAAACAATACAAGAATTAGAAGCTAGAATAACAGCATTGGAGAGTTAGATGGCATTAACATTACATGGTACAGTATCAGATAACACAGTAGCTTTAGATAGAAAGACTGCTACTCCGATAATTATCAATGGTGATATGGCGATTTCACAAAGAGGAACTTCTTTATCTTCTCAATCATCAAGCACAAGGTTATTAGATAGATTTGCCAATGATATAGGTGGTGGTGGTGCAATTACGATTTCACAAGATACTGACACTCCTAATAGTACATTTCCAAATAGCATGAAAATGGTTGTGGCTACTGCTGATAGCTCAATAGCAAGTAGTGATGCTTACAGATTTACTTATACAGTAGAGGGTAAAGATATTGCAACAGTAGGATTAGGCAATAGTGATTGTCAGACAATGACATTAACATTTTGGGTTAGGTCATCTGTTACAGGTACTTATGGAATAGGATTACAGAATAGTGCTGAAACAGAAAACTATGTAGATGAATATGCAATATCATCAGCAAATACTTGGGAGAAAAAAGTAATTAATATTCCTGTAAGAACATCAGGTACATGGCTTACAACTAATGGTGTAGGTTTAGGAATCAGGTGGGATTTAGGATCAGGCACAAATTACAATGGTACAGCAGATCAATGGCAAACAACATCAGGCAAAGTATACAGAACTTCATCATGTGTTAATTGGATAGCAAACGCATCAGCAACATTTTATGTAACAGGTGTCCAACTAGAGATAGGAACATTCGATACGAATAGCATACCTGCATTTCAACATGAAGATGCAGGTACAAGTCTAGCTAGATGTCAAAGATATTTTATTAGTCATACAGTTGCAGATGGTACAAGATTAGGTGATGGTATATTTAGAAGCACAACAAGAATATTAGGTAATGTAGATTGCATGGGGTTAGTGCCAAATATGAGAACAACACCATCTGTTGCAACAACCATTACTTCTTTTCAAATTTATCATGGTTCAGATACAACCACAAACTCTGCAGCTACGTCAGGTAGTGGTCTTGCTATGAGTGGTACTCAAGAGTGCAGAACAGATTTTACATTTTCATCAGGCTCAACAACAGCAGGACTTCCTGGAAAGTTAAGAGCAAGTAGTGCAGGTGCTATGCAATATGAAGCAGAATTATAGGAGATATTATGGTAGTAACATCAGCAAAATACTTTAAACACGATAACCAAAATGCAGGAATAAATGCTGAAATAAATGGCAAAGAATGGGCAGTTCCACTAGACACAGCAAACACACATTACCAAGCTATACAAGAATGGGCTAAGACTAACACAATAGAGGAAGCAGACTAATGAGTAGTATTAAATTAAAAGGGTCTACGAGTGGGGACATAACTATTTCAGCACCTGCCGAAGCAGGGACTAATACTTTAACATTACCTGCACAAACAGGCATAGTTCCTATATCTGATGTAGAATTTATAACACAAAGAAAAACAGCTACTCCAATATTTATTAATGGTGATATGGGCATTTGGCAAAGAGGTACTGCATTAGCATCTGCTAGTGGTACATATGCTTGTGATAGATTTTGGTATGCAGGTACAGGTGCTACATCACAACGAAGTACAGAAGTTCCAAGTGGTTTTGTTTATTCTAATAAATTAACTTATGGCTCATCAGATATGTCTATAGGACAACCAATAGAATTACCTGCTACAGGTAAACAAGGAATTTTTATTGCAGGACAAACAGTAACGATTGCATTTTATGGCAAAGTAGATTCAGGTACAGAGGGTATAACTGTTAATATAAATGCTAGAAATGAAAAGTTTAGTGGTACTAATTCAACCTCATTTACGATATCAGATAATGCAGTAACATTAACGACAGATTGGCAAAGATTCACAAAAACTTTTACAATACCTACAATCAATGCAAACAATGTAATGATAGCATTTGAATTAGGTGGAATAGGTAAGACTGCATATTTTACAGGATTTCAATGTGAGCTAGGAACTTACGATTCCAACAGCATACCTGACTTTCAGTTTGAAGATGTAGCTACAAGTCTAGCTAGATGTCAGAGGTATTTTGTAACTACATATAATGAGGGTGTTGTTCCAGGAACTAATGGTTCAAAACATGGAGCAATATTTGTTTATCGCCAAAGAGATAATAACTATGCAGGATTCAATTTTCAATTTCCTGTGGGCATGAGAACAATACCTGCACAAGTAAGATATTCTCTTGATGGTACTTCAGGTCAAGCAACTGCTAGTACCACAAATTTTACTTCATCTACAAACCACGCAATTAATGGTACAAGTAGTGTAATTGCTTATGGAACTGGTACTGCTGCTGATGATTGTTATCAACACTTTACTTGTGATGCAGAATTATAGGAGAAAATAATGATAATAACTTCAGCAAAATATACAACAGTTGATGGAACTAATAATGATGGTATAGATATAACTGTTGATGGCATAAAAATTAGTGTTCCTATAAACGAAAACAACAGACACTACCAAGCTATACAAGAATGGGTATCAGCAGGTAACACAATAGAGGAAGCAGATTAACAGGAGAAATTATGGGATTAGAAACAGGAACATATATAGACAGTCTTAACAGCTCAAACCCTACAGCAGGTGATGCCGTATCTGAGGGTGATGACCATTTAAGATTAATCAAATCGACAGTCAAAGCTACATTTCCAAATTTATCTGGTGCTGTAACAAGTACACAGGCAGAATTAAATTTATTAGATGGCGTAACGGCAAACACTACAGAACTTAACTATGTAGATATAACAACGCTTGGAACAGTAGAAGCGTCAAAAGCCGTAACTGCTGATGCAAACAAAGATGTCACAGCAATACGAAATCTAACTATTACAGGTGCATTATCAGCAGGTAGTGGACTTGTAACTATGTCAGACATATATCCTGTAGGATCTATTTATATCAATGCAGCAGTAACAACTAACCCTGCAACCTTATTAGGATTTGGTACATGGACAGCGTTTGGTACAGGAAGAATGATGGTTGGTTATAACGCAGCAGATAGTGATTTTGACGCATTACAAGAAACAGGTGGTGCAAAAACACATACATTGACTATCGCTGAAATGCCATCACATACTCACAACAGACCAAAGGGTTGGAAACCTGCCCCTAATGATAATGACGTTGATATAACAGGTGGTAATGGAGTTAATATTGCAGATAATATGGTAACAGACGCTACTGGTGGAGGTGGAGCTCACAACAACATGCCACCATACATAGTTGCATACATGTGGAGAAGAACTGCATAATGGCAACATTTGTAGCACCTGCACCTAAAGGTCTAGTAAAAGATACAAACAATACTGTATTGCCACCTGAATTTTATTCGGAAGCAGCTAATGTTAGATTTGCAGATAATGCAGCTAAAAAGATCAAAGGACACGACCAAGTATTCGGCACACCTACAGTTGCCCCATATTTTGTAATTAATTGGGCATCAGGCACAAATGTATATTGGTTTTATGCAGGTACAGCAAAGATTTACAGACAAAGTGGTAGCTCAACACACACAGACTTTACAAGGGCATCAGGTGGAGATTACTCAACTAATTTAACTTCAGTAGGAAACTGGACAGGAACTATCTATAACGGTCTACCTATATTGTGTAATGGGGTAGATGATCCACAAGCATTAGCTACAGTAGGAGCTAGTGCATTTAGCGATTTAACTAATTGGCCATCAAGTACAACTTGTAAAACTATCAAAGCTTTTGGTAATTATTTAATGGCACTCAATCTTACAGAAAGTGGCACAGAACTTCCTAACAAAGTTAGATGGGGAGATGCAGCAGAAAACTTTGCATTACCTTCTTCATGGACAGCATCAGCAACTAATGACGCAGGTTCTGTAACTATAGGAGATGAATCAGATTTTATTGTAGATGGATTAGCTTTAAAACAATCATTTATTATATATAAAGAAAACTCTACATGGTTAGCCCAATATATAGGTGGAAACCTTGTATTTAGTTTCCAAAAACTATTTAACGATACAGGTGTATTAACAAGAAACTGTATAGCAGAATTTGACGGAAACCACTTTGTTGTAACGCAAGGTGATTTAATCGTACACAATGGAGTATCTAAAAAATCTGTAGCTACTGATTTAATTAAAAGACAGCTATTTGATGATATTAATGATGCTTATTTTAACTTAACCTTTTGCACACACAATGTTCAACAATCTGAGATGTGGGTGTGTTATCCTAGTATCGGTTCACAATATTGCAATAAAGCACTAATTTATAACTATGTTAATAACTCATTTACTTTTCGTGATTTGCCTAATATTTATCACATTGGTCCTGGAATTGTAGATCCTGGTGCAACATCTGTTGTATGGTCAGGACAATCAGCTACATGGACAGCTTATAGTGGTACATGGGGAGATAGACAATATAACCCAACAGAAAGGTCTATTCTTATGGCAGGTGTAGCAGATACTAAGCTGTATCGTGGAGATTTTGGGCAACAGTTTGCAGGTGAAAACTACATCACAACCATAGAAAGAAAAGGATTAACCTTAGATGGCAACACAAACACAGTAAAACAAGTAAGAAAACTTACGCCTAAGATAGCAGGAACTGGCAAATGTACTATATCGGTAGGAAGTTCTATGAGTCCTAACGGCACATATACATTTACACCTAGTCAAGAATTTACACCTAATACGCAAAACAAAGTAGATTGTAGAAGTACAGGTAAATTTATAGCAGTAAGATTTCAACACACAGAAGATAGCACTTTTGAGCTGAACGGATATGATTTAGAATATGAGGTAATAGGAGAGAGATAATGGCACAAGCCCCTAAATATACCCCTAATCCAGTACCAAGTAACCCTGAAGATTTACCTAGATATATCTTTGAGGAACTTACTAAACTGCAAGGTGCGTTACAAGAAAACGCAACAACCTTTATAGAAGTAAAACATGTAGAACCTATAAGAAAAAAACAAGGCGATATTGTCTACGCTGATGGCTCTGACTTTAATCCTGGTAGTGCAGGTGAGGGCATATACTTTGTAAACGCAGCAGGTAACTATACTAAATTATGACAACATTTTTAACAGGCATACCATCACAAGAGATTGATGAGATATGGGAAGCATGTGAACCTTTTATAGATTTAGCTTATAAAAAAGGACAAGGCGAAATGGAAACTCAAGATATTTACAAACTTTGTAAAGAAGCAAAGATGCAACTTTGGGTAATATTTAATGAAAAAAACAAAATAAAAGGGGTTGGAACTACAGAAATTGTAATACACCCTAGAAAAAAAGTTTGCAGAATTGTTACTTTAGGTGGAAACGGATTCGATGATTGGATTGACACAATATCATCTATAGAAGCATGGGCAGAATCTCAAGGTTGTCATGCAATAGAAACATTTTGTAGAAAAGGATTTATTAAAAAACTGGAGCATTATGGATATGAACAAACATACACAGTTCTCGGTAAAGAACTTACAACCATACACTAAAGGGGCTTAAATTATGATTATGAAATTAAAAATATGGTTGTTTAAACACCTATATAAATCTATCGCAAAACATGGTAGGGAAGGTGATACTGAACTTGCTCATGTTAATTCTTACGAAATAAAGCTATTAAGATTAGCAGGTGGCAGTGGTACAATTAACCCAACCACAGGTCTAAGAGAGTTTAAAGGTGGAGGTGGTGGTGGCACACAAGTACAAAGAAATGAGCCATCAGCAATACAAGCACCTTATTTAAGCGATTTATACAGTCAGGCACAAACACAGTTTCAGGCAGGGCCGCAACAGTTCTTTCCTGGACAGACTTATGCAACTCCTAGTGATACTACTATAGCTGCAGAACAAGCTCAAAAACAAGCAGCAATAGCACAAGGTGCATTGGGCATAGGTTCTATTGTTCCTGGTTTTCAACAAGCATTAATGAGTCCTGCACAAAGGTTTCAAGATCCTATGCTACAACAGTCTTTACAAGCAAGTCTAAGACCTATAGAAGAAAGTGGTGCTAGATTATTACAACAAGCAAGACGTGGTGCTACTAAAACAGGAAACTTAGGTGGCACGAGACAAGCTATTTTAGAATCAGAAGTTATAAGAGATATTACTCAGAAACAAGCAGATGTTGCATCTAAGTTGTATGGAGATGTGTATGGAGATGTACTAAGAACACAAGCAGCTACACTAGGATTGTCTCCTAGTATTATGAGTTCTTTTTCACTTCCTGCACAAACACTCGCACAGGTTGGTGCGTCAGAAACAGCAAGAGCACAACAACCAATAACAGAAGCTATGCAAAGATTTGCATTTAATCAAGCAGCACCAGGTCAAGCACTACAGCAATATGGCAATATTGTTGCAGGTAGTATTTTACCAGGTACGATAACAACACAAGGACCAGGAACACAAGGACCAGGTGCACTAGGTGGAGCAGCAGCAGGTGCTATGCTCGGTAATATGATTATGCCAGGCGTAGGTGGAGCTATCGGTGGGGCAGTATTAGGAGGATTATTAGGATGAACAATTACTTAAACAACAATCAAATAGTAGGACAGATAGGACCAGATGGTAAACCGATTGGTTTATTAGATGCTATTATGGGCGTAAGACCACCTGTAACTGAAAATCCTTTCAATGTTCCTAAACCTTTAGGTATAAATTATTCTGCATTGCAGAGTCAATTAGGAGCAAAACCTGAGATGATGCAACAAGCACCAGGAATAATGAATACTATGAGAAATTTTTTTGGGATGCCTTCTACAACAACAGATGTAGTAGATGGGCAAAATGTTACTTATGTAGATCGTGTTAATGTTCCTACTGCAAATCCAACAGATGTAGCTAATGTAGCTGATGCAGCTGCAGGTGGTGTAAATCCTATGATGGCTATGGCAGCAATAGAAGGTTTGTTATCGAATCAACAACCTCAATTTATGCCTATGGTTCAACAACAGGCAATACCAGGTCTTAATCTTCAAACAGCAGATTTAAGCAAATTTTATGGAGGAATCTTAAATGGCTAATGGCATTTTAAATGATGAAGAAAAACTTACAGGTTTTCGTGGATTATTTGGAAACTTAGTCGTTCCAGGATTAGCAGGAACACCTACAAATAAACAAATGATTGATGCTGCAATACTTCGTGGAAGTTTAGAATTATTAAAACCTAGACAACCTGGCGAAAATTTAGCATCACAGTTTGGTCGTGGATTGTCAGCAGCTTCACAATTTGGCGAAAGCATGAGACCTGACTTAGACCAACAAATAAAGGCATTAGAGTTAGAACAACTTAAAAGAGAAGTTGAAGGCAGAGACGAACCAATAGAAAGACCTGTTACAGATAGAAATGTAGAAAGAGATGCTTTAGCAGACCAAGCATTTGGTTTTGGTGATTACGCTACAGAAGTATTAGGAATGGGAGGTAGATTTTTTGGTGCAGATCCTACTCCTGAAACAACAATGGCTATAAGAAATATAGAAGGACTTAATAGAGATTTATTAAAAGGTGCTGCATCTGAAGTATCAGGAAGACCATCAGTTTACTATCTCGAATTATCAAGGGATGAGTTGCCTGAACCAGGATTTACAAGTACAGATGCAGATGCTCTTAGAAAGTACGAGACTCTGCAAGAAAGATACAGAGGTCAATTAGAAAAAAACAAACAAGCGTTAGAATCTGCAAAACGCAGAGGAGACAATTCTAAGATATTTAAAATAGAACAAGCTATAGCAGATCAACAATACTATGTAGAAAGACTAGACGGAGTAACTCGTTCTCTCAGTAAAGATTTAGGATATTCTCCTACAGTACAGACTGACTTTTCGTCTACTACACCTATAGATGGCATGGACGTAGACTCTTTACTAGATAATTTCCAAAGGAGATAAAATGGCAGAAAAGAAAATAACAAATGCCCAAATAATCGAAGCTACTAGAAATGCAGAAACATATTTTCAAGACACAAAAAACAGAGGAAAAATTCTAGTTAATGCAGGAAAACTATCTAAAGAGGATTACTATAAAAAAATTAGAGAAGTAGGTATAAAAACTAGAGTAATAGGACCGAATGAGTTTCCAGGTGGAGCTCCTGATTGGCTTGAACCTACTCTAGAAATAGGTCTCGGAATGATAGGTTATACTATCGGAGCAGTACAAGGTGCTAAAAAATTAGCTCCACAGGCAGGTGGGGCAGCAGGATATGGAGTAGGTGCAGGTATCGGACAAGCAACTTTTGATGCCATCAATAAATTTACTGCTGATGAAGGCCAAGTTGTAAAACCTAATAACGCAATACTAAATGATGCTCTTGCACAAGCAGGTATAGACGCTAGTTTGTCTTATGGTATAGATAAAGTAATTGTGCCTGGCATAGGTAAAGCTTATCAACTTGCAAAAGGATATTCTATTAAAAGCAAACAAGCAGCAGTCAATAAACTCAAATCTATTACAGGCAGAATGACAGATGATGAAGCACAAAAATTTTATAAAGAATTTGGAGAGCAAGGATCTGTAGGACAAACTGTAATAGGAAAAGACTTTTATAAGTCTAAAGAACAAAGTCAAAAAATAATTGACTCGAACAGAATAATGCTAGAAAGCGAGGGAATGACTCCCACTAGATATCAAGTATTAGCAGGATCAGGAACGATAGGGCAAATCGGTAGAGGGGCTTATGATGCAGCTAGTGTAATACCAGGAGCATCTTATTATGGTAAAAAATCATTTGAAAGCACTTTAGACGACACTATTTCTAGTTTAACAAACCCTCTTTATAAGGGTTCAGCAAAAAATATTAACGACAGAGCAGCTTACGTCAGTGGAAATGCTTTTGTAAAAGACATAAAAGGAGACTATATAAGAAATCCTGCTTTGCTTAAAAAAGTAGAAGATGCTTATGAAAATCTACCTAAACATGCTTACGCAAATTTAACAAAAATAAGCGATAACAATATAACAGAGTATAGAAAATTTTATGATGATTTTAACAATGGCATAAAAGAGAGTAAGTTTAAATTCAACACTACAGCTAAAGTAGGACAGAGTAATACATCTATTGTAGATGAAATACAATCACTAAACACAGGTCTTAAAAGGGCTTTAGCAGAAAAAGATTCTGTAAAGATATCTTCTGAGCTACCTAGTATGCTTAGAAAAATCATAACACCGACTAAAAAACCACAAAAAGTTACAGGCACACAAGTAATACCCGAACAGGTAACTCCTGCAAAAGCTGATCTTACAGGTGAAGAAATATCTATACTCAAGACACAATTAAGAAACTTGAGAGATAACAGAAGGGTTTTTGAAACAAAAGAGAGTGGTTTGACAACAGCAGAAAAACAACTTGCAGGCGGCATAACAAAATTAGAAGATAAAATTATTTCTACTATAGCTAGAGATGAACCTGTTTTAGCATCAAAATTTAGAGCAGCTAATAGTATATTTAGGCAAAACAATCAGTTTTTAGCAGATAACGAAGGTCTGTTGCGTTTTGGCAAAACTCTCGATGGAAAAGATTACAACCCATTTGTTTACGATGGTTTTAGAGATGAGTTTAGAGAATTAACAGGTACTGAGTTCAAAACAATACTCGGAAGGGGCTTGGGCAAAGAACAAACTGCACAAGAGGTTTTCAAAGATTTTATGACCAAACCTTCAGGAATACAAAAGTTAAAGTTTATAATGGATAAGTCTGCAAAAATTAAATTAGCAGAAAGAAGAAAGCTGCAAGGAAAAAGTTTTGTAGAAAAAGATTTTGACATAACAGTTTTAAAACCAATAACGGATGGTAAAGGAAATGTTATTAGACAAGAAATTTCTGTTGTAAAAGGTTCTGAGGTAGACAAAGCAAACCAAGAATTTGGAGAATTAGTTACAAATGAAATGGAAGATTTGTTTGATAAAACCTTATTAACAAATTTAAGAAAAAGTGGCTCATTTGATCCTGATTCTTTAATAAAAGAAGTAACATCGAAAAAAGGTTATTACAAAGAACTTATAAGACAAGCTCAAAAAACACCTGATTTATCAAGAGCAGATG
>Ga0208643_1001945_pt1 | contig 10763 bp, 6 predicted proteins | sample VirMetDEL_Nov_12_FD_184516 | JGI IMG/M metagenome (GOLD analysis project Ga0208643, IMG submission 184516) | Aqueous microbial communities from the Delaware River and Bay under freshwater to marine salinity gradient to study organic matter... | ecosystem: Environmental > Aquatic > Marine >... | reverse complement strand
GCCAAAAAACTGCCGGCCTCTAATACCAATGAGCCCTTGCGCTTTGTCGATTTTGCGGCTCCGGTACATAAACGTAGTGGCGAATTACTGGGCGTAGTTGCGACTCATGCCAATTGGTCATGGATAGCCGAAGTTCTAGCCTCAACCATGCCACTTAATGCTAAACAACGTGGTGTAGAAATATTTATTGTGGATAAAGACAATCAAGTACTTTACCCGTTTAAAAGCATTGGTATCGTACAAATTCCGCAGAAAGTATCAATCAATACGAGTAACAAAGCCATTTTATGGTACGACGGCATTGACTATCTAAGCAGTAAAATCGCCGTTAACACCTTAATGGAGTCAGATCTTGGATGGCATGTGGTAGTAAGACAACCAACTGATCAGGCATTATCTGCAGTGCACAGCTTATTGCAGACTCTTTTATGGTTGAGTTTGGCCGCAACAATTATCAGTATGCTATTAGCTTACAAACTAGCCAGTCGATTTAGTCACCCCGTAGAAGCTTTAGCTACTATCGCCAAGCAAATTCAACAAGGGAATGGTCTGGTTAATTTCAACATTAATAAGCAATTATCAGAGATCAATAGTCTGGCTGAATCTCTGCAAACCATGACTTCTACACTACTGAATCGCGAACAGGCTTTGGCTGAGGTTAACCGAACCTTAGAGCAGAAAGTACAAGAACGTACTAATGCGTTAAAAATCGCCAATGAAGAACTAAACAAACTTGCGCGGCGTGATAACTTGACAGGTTTAGCCAATAGACTGGCAATTACAGAAGCATTACGCCATGAATATTTACTGTATAAACGCAGTAGCACTCGGTTTGCCGTGATCATATTAGATGTCGATCATTTCAAAAAGGTAAATGATACTCATGGCCATCATATGGGTGATGACGTACTCAAACAAATTGCTGTCTTACTCACTCATTCTATTCGAGAAACCGACTTTGTGGCGCGTTTTGGCGGCGAAGAATTTATAGTCTTACTACCCAATACCGAAGAAACAGCAACATCTGTGGCAGAGAAAATCCGCAGTAACATTGCCAATCATCAATTCCCTGTGGTTAAACTCGTCACTGTTAGTCTTGGTGTCGCCATAATCGAACCCACAGACCAAAATCAAAATGATTTAATACATCGCGCTGATTTAGCGCTTTATCAAGCTAAAAATAGCGGGCGTAACCAAGTCAAAATAGCAGAACCAACGCCAACTACTTAAGCATTAACCTAAACGTTATTCGTATTTTAATGCCTTAGCCGGATCAACTCGTACTGAGCGATAAGCAGGATAAAGACTGGCTACAAAACACAGTAACAAAGAAACGCCAACCAAAGAGACTACTTGCTGCCATTCAAGGAGTATGGGTAAACCTTGGCCTTCGGGTCCTAAATAAATCGGCAAGTTTAACAACTCAATCATATTATTGAGTTGAAACACGAGTAATAAGCCACCTAGTACTCCCCAAAACGTGCCTTTGAGACCATTATATAAACCATTAAACAAAAATATTTGCATTACCTGCTGGCGTGGCATGCCTTGAGTCATAAGAATGGCAATGTCTCCCTGTTTTTCAGTTACAACCATCACTAAGGCCGACACTATATTAAATGCCGCCACCGCGATGATAAGCAGTAACATCAAGGACATCATGTTTTTTTCCATTTTCACCGCATCAAACAGCGCACCTTGTTGGGTGCGCCAATCAGTTGTATCAAGTCCCTGAGCATTAAGTTGTTGCACTATGGGCAAATAATTAAAAGCATCGTCTAAAAATAAACGTATATCGCTTACATCCGCACTGTTACTGCGAATTAACTTAGCGGCATCGTCAAGTTGCAACAACACCACTTTGTCATCTAACGCAGAAGCCATATCAAATATACCTACTACGGTAAAAACCCGTTGATTATAAATACGCCCAAAAGGTCCAAAAAAGCTATTTTTAGCCGCTAATAAACGCGTTTTTTCACCTATGCTTAAATTTAATTTACGTGCCAGAGCATGGCCGATGACTATGCCGTAATTACCCTCTACTAAATTATTTAAACTACCTACTAACATATTTTGGGCGATAATGGAGTGCTGCTGCATTGCCTGAGCATCAACCCCTTGGATCATTACCCCCTGCAAAGCTGACGATGACTGGATCAAACCTTCATAATCAAGTTGTGCAGATTGAGCCAATACTCCAGCAATATGAGTAAAATCCTTTGAGTCAGGCATGTTCTCACCCTGTTGATGTACCAATATATGGGGGGTAATACCTAAGTTACGTAGTTTTAATTCGCCTTCAAAACCGTTCATTACCGCCAGAACTGTAATCAAGGACATGAGTCCTAAGGCAATCCCCACCACAGAGAAAAAGTTGATAAAGGCAATAAAATGACTGCCCTTGGCTGTTTTGGCATAACGTAAGCCAACAAAGGCGGATAATGGATAATGCATCTAGGGCTTTACCCGAAAAGACAAAAAATCAAACATAAATAGTGGTTTACTGTTGGTATAGAGCAAATGTTAATGAATAATACGTGCTTGTTTTGCCTCCCACAAGCGAGTAAGGCAAATGCCTTGTCGATCATGAGTGATAATTGGAGCATAAATGCAAAATTTAAGTCTGGCGCAAAAACATCAGCAGTTTGAAGAGTTCTTCATGATCAAACATAAGCTACAAGTAAACATGCGGGTCTTAGACTCACATTTTGAAATACCTGTAGCTGAAAACCTGATCCAATATATGCCTTATGCCTTTCAAATTGCCAGCGAGCTAGCAAATATAGAAAGTAAGAGTGTGCGTCATTTACGTGGACTATCGGAACACGCCAGCGAATTAGTTGAATTTTTAAATCAGCAATCACGTAAAATTGATATGATGATGTCGTTAATTTTGCAAAAGGAAAATGATCCCGAGCTCAATTACTATAGTGAAAAATTTGGTGGTGGCGGTATTGTCATTAACAGTGACCTTGATATTGCCTTAGGTAGCTTGGTAGAACTGAGATTATTTATTCCAGAAGAATCTGCGGCTATATTTTGTTTTGCCGAGGTCATTGCCAGTGAACAAGTAGCAGGCAAACAACACTTATCTTTAATCTATCGCTGCATTCGTGAACAAGATCAAGACTTACTAGTGCGCGCCAGTTTACATTTACAAGCCGCTAACATACGTAAACTTAAGCAACAAAAGAACGAACAACATTAATGACTTTAAGTATTTTTAATCCGCCGCTGCCCGCCAATAACAATAAACAAAAAAATGATGTTATTCATTGGAGTAATTTGCACGGCAGCAGCATGGCTTTATCTATCGCTACGGCCGCCAAACAAAATAACGGTCCCTTATTATTGGTTACAGCAGATACCCCGACCGCCATTAAACTTGAAAAAGAATTAGACTATTTTTTACTGGGTGAAACCATAGAAGTGCAACTGTTCCCAGACTGGGAAACCCTGCCCTATGATAATTTTTCACCTCATCAGGATATAGTGTCCCAGCGCTTAGAAACGCTTTATCGCCTGACCCAAAATGAACACTGTATTTTTATTGTGCCCATTAATACCTTGATGATGCGCATGGCCCCCGTTGATTACATCGACAAATATTTACTGCTGCTGAAAACCGGACAAAAACTCGATATAAACACCTTTCGTTCTGGTCTGGAGCGCGCGGGTTATTTGCATGTTAACCAAGTTATGAGCCACAGTGAATTTTCTATTCGTGGCAGTATTATCGACCTTTATCCCATGGGCAGTCGTCAGCCCTATCGTATTGATTTATTTGATGATGAAGTGGATAGCATTCGTCATTTTGATGCTGAAACTCAGCGTTCTGGTGATAAAGTTGAGGAAATTCGCCTATTGCCAGCCCGCGAATTTCCCACCGATAAAGACGCCAACTTATTATTTAGGCAACAATATCTCGAAAAATTTGATGCCAATAACAGTAAAGAATCGATTTATTATCAAGTAGGCAAAGGGCTAATGCCCGGTGGTATCGAATATTACCTGCCCTTATTTTTTAAACAAAGTGCCACCCTGTTTGATTATTTACACAGTGATACCTTAGTACTGATGCTGGGGGACTTAAGTAAAGCGTGTGAGTTTTATTGGACTGATGTTAACAAGCGTTATGAGCAACTGCGCTTTAATTTAGCCCGTCCCTTGTTACATCCAGCAGATCTTTTTATGCGCCACGAAGAATTGTTTGCGGCATTTAAAGCTTGGCCAAGGATTAGCATCCAGCAGCTCAGCGCAGATACTGCCAGCACCAATGAAAAAAGACCGGGTTACCATACTTTTAATACCGAAGTTATAGGCGAAATTTCTCTTAAACCTCAGTTAAAAGAACCTTGGACAGCCCTAAAACAGAAAATGGCTCAATGGCAAAAAGAAAAGGTGCGTGTACTATTTAGTGCCGAATCTGCTGGCCGCCGCGAAGGTTTATTAGAAATCCTTGCAAAGGCGAGTATTAAACCCACTAATTTCAAGCATTTTAATGACTTTGTGCAAGATGATGCCCCAATAGGCATTACGGTAGGTGTGGTCGAACACAGTTTTATCGTACGTGAAGGCAAACAGTCAGTGGTGTTTATCACCGAAACTGAGCTACTGGGCCACAAAATAAGCCAACGACGTCTACGTGACAAACGTCAGGCCACCGACGAAAACGCGGTCATTCGCAACTTAGCTGAAATGACGATCGGCCAACCAGTAGTGCATTTTGATCACGGTGTAGGTCGTTATCTCGGTTTACAAACCTTAGATGTTGGCGGGGTAAATACTGAATACCTAACCATCCAATATGCCAAAGAAGCCAAACTCTATGTGCCCGTCGCCTCTTTACATTTAATTAGTCGCTACAGTGGCGGTGATTTAGATGCTGCACCGCTAAACCACCTCGGTAACGATACCTGGAGTAAAGCCAAGAAAAAAGCCGCAGAAAAAGTCCGTGATGTGGCCGCTCAGTTATTGGATGTTTATGCTCGCCGTGCGGCAAAACCTGGCTTTGCTTATAAAATCGCGTGGGATGAATATCAAGCCTTCAGCGACAGTTTTCCTTTTGAAGAAACCCTCGATCAGCAAAAAGCCATTAATGCGGTTATTCAAGACATGGGCTCATCTAATGCCATGGATAGATTGGTGTGTGGTGATGTTGGTTTTGGTAAAACCGAAGTGGCCATGCGCGCCGCATTTTTAGCCGCCAACCAGGGTAAACAGGTGGCCATTTTAGTGCCCACTACCCTACTCGCCCAGCAGCATTTTGAAAACTTTAAAGACAGGTTTGTTAATTGTCCTTTTCGCATCGAGGTACTTTCTCGTTTTGTTAGCGCTAAAGACAGTAAACAAACTGTGGAAGACATCAAAGCCGGTAAAGTTGATATAGTGGTGGGAACCCATAAATTACTGCAGGATGACATTAAATTTAAGGACTTAGGTTTAGTTATCATTGATGAAGAACATCGATTTGGCGTAAGGCAAAAAGAGAAATTCAAGGCGCTACGAGCTGACGTTGATATATTAACCTTAACTGCGACGCCCATACCTCGTACCTTGAATATGGCGCTTAGTGGCATGCGTGACCTTTCTATCATTGCTACACCGCCGGCTAAACGTTTAGCCATTAAAACCTTTGTACAAGAGCGTAATAACGACATTATTCGCGAAGCCATCATGCGTGAAATTTTACGTGGTGGTCAGGTGTATTTCTTACATAACGAAGTCGAAACTATTGAAAGAGTTGCCCAAGAAATTGCTGAAATTGTGCCCGAAGCGCGCATTGCCATCGGCCATGGACAAATGCGTGAGCGCGACTTGGAAAAAGTCATGGCAGACTTTTATCACCAACGTTTTAACGTGTTGCTGTGCACCACTATTATCGAAACCGGAATTGACGTGCCATCTGCCAATACCATAGTGATGGATAGAGCCGATCACCTAGGTTTAGCCCAGCTCCACCAATTACGTGGCCGTGTAGGGCGTTCTCATCACCAAGCTTATGCGTATTTGTTAACGCCTCACCCTAAACGTATTACTAAAGATGCTGCTAAACGTTTAGATGCTATTTCCTCACTAGAGACCTTAGGCGCTGGTTTTGCCCTAGCCACCCATGACTTAGAAATTCGTGGTGCCGGTGAGTTATTAGGGGATGATCAAAGTGGTCAAATATCCAGTATTGGTTTTACCTTGTACATGGAAATGTTAGAGCAAGCGGTCGAAGCATTAAAAGAAGGTCGTGAGCCCTCTCTTGACGATGCCTTAGCCAAACAAACCGATATTGATTTGCGGGTACCGGCCTTATTCCCAGACGATTATATTGGCGACGTGAACACCCGATTGTCTTTGTATAAAAAACTCGCTGGCTGCAAAGACGAACGTGCCATCAATGAACTGCAAATTGAACTTATTGACCGTTTTGGCTTATTACCCGAACCAGCCAAAAACTTATTAACCATCGCCCACTTAAAACTACAAGCCAAAGTGATAGGCATCAATAAAGTAGAAGCTTATGCCACGGGTGGTGTAGTAGAGTTTGCCCAAACAACCAAAATTGATCCCGGTTTTATTATTCGCCTGATCCAGACTCAGCCACGAATTTATAAACTAGATGGACCGCAAAAATTGAAATTTAACGTGCCAACAGAATCTGCGGCCGATAGACTTAAATTAATTAGCGATATTCTTAGCCAATTTAGCCAACAATTAAGAGCAGCTTAATGCCCTATGTAACACTGCCACATTTCAAGACATGGCATAAATTCAAGTCTTGCAAATTAAGCCACATTGCCGCTGCTGCGGTGTTGTTTGGAATGAGCCCGCAAGCCGTATTTGCTGCCGAGCAAGACTGGTGGTTTGACATTGAAGTCATTGTTTTTAAACGGGAAACCAGCGTCACTGAGTTGTCCGAAAAATTTGCCAATAGTGAAATTAAAACATCAAAAACAAGGGCGATTGACCTATTGACGCCGTATTTACGGCCTGACCTCAGTTATCTTCGCGCGGGTTTAGCATTTTGCCGAGCCTCTGAAAAAGCCAAACAACAGCAGCAATTTGCACAGGATTTTGCCTTGCCAAAAGCCGTGCAAGATGTAGTTGAGTCCGAGCTTGTTAAACCAGCTAAAAAGCAGCCAAAAACCGCTGTACAGGAAGATTTTGAATATCAGGTAGTAAGTGCCGATATTTTTGACAAGAAGCCGCTAAATGACAATTCCACAAACTTAGTGGCAAGCAACGACCTCACTAGAATTAAGAATCGAGAATTATCAGTTGATTGGATTGAATGGCAAATACCGCAACAACTTCCTTGTGTGTATCAAGAGCAACTACAGTTACTTGCGAATCCTTTTTCAGCTCAAGATAAAAATGCCAGCGCACTGGCACATTTAGAACGTGTGCCGGTTAAAATTAACGGCAAGCCCATGTTATATAAAAGCCGAGCCTTTTTATTGCCACAAAGTGAACTTACTTTGGGCTCGCTGTTTAAAGGCATAAATAAACAGCGAGATTTAGAAAGCATGTTGCATGTTGGCTGGCGCCAAGAAGTGAAATTTGGCCAAAGCAAAGCCCTAGCAATTCGTTTATTTGCCGGTCAAAACTACGGCCAAACCTACTTAACTAATGGCCAAAAACGACCTATTTTGGATAAACAAAAGTTAGCACCCTATATACCTCTGGCAGAACAACATAAACTTAGTGCCCAAGATTCTTCTGTTTTACACGATCAAGCCCTCCTGCAAAAGAATCAAGATTTATTTAGTGCGGTTTTTAGTGCCTTGAACAATGATGAAACACTTAAGTTTAAGCAGCCCATTAATTATTTTAAACAAGATCAAAACAGCGAGCAGTCAGTGGTTCAAGACTTAGCATTGCAAGAAATTTGGCAATTAGACGGGGATATGAAAGTCTTTTTGCAAAATGTAGGTTCTACGCCCTATTTGCATATTGAAAGCAACATGGACTTTCGCCAGCCGGTATTTGATCCAAGCCTTGTTATGTCAGTAGATACATCTAAGGCCACCGTTATGACAGGTAATGTTAGTCGAGAGCCCAACGTCATTCAAAACGTTAAATTCAATCAATTTAAACGAGTGATCAGCAAGCAGTTACATTATTTCGACCACCCTTTGTTTGGTATGGTGATCTATATAACACGCTATAACTGGCCTGATGAAACACAGCTTGGCCAATAGTGGTCACTTAAAAGTACAAAGGTTAAAACAGCACAGATGAAAATTTATACCAAAGGGGGTGATCAAGGTCACACCCAAATATATGCGGATAAAGTATTACGCTTAAGTAAAAGTGATAGTGTATTAGATTGTTACGGCACCTTGGATGAACTCAATGCTCATCTAGGTTTATTGCTTAGTTACATCGCACGTGACCACCTTAGTTCTAGCGTTGGTGCTCAATTAGAGTCTATTCAACACGCTTTATTTCAAATCGGTTTTGCTATCTCAGCGGCAAGTAAGTTAGTGACTCAAGATGTGGAAAAACTAGAACACGAAATAGATCGTTTACAGGCATTATTAGCCCCACAAACCTCGTTTATTTTGCCCGGTGGTTGTATCGCCGCTGCACAAGCGCACGTTTGCCGTACTGTTGCCAGACGCGCTGAGCGTAACTTAGTCGCACTTATCCCGGACCATCAAGTACCTGGAGTTTGTCTACAGTACATTAACCGCTTGTCAGACTATTTGTTTGTGGTGGCTCGCAGCCTAAATCATGACGCAGGGGTAGACGACATCAAAGTGTAGTTAAGCCTAAACCGCCACCAAAAAGCTCGCGACGTTAAAACACCGCGGGCTTTTTTTGTTTATTGCAGCTACATGTTAGTCAAACATCTTTATAAACTTGGCAATCAAGCTTTTTCAACTGGATAATCTTGGGCTTGCCAAGCCCCCATTGAACCCATAAACACTTTTACATTATTAAAGCCATTAGCTTGTAAATAGGCAGCAGCTACCGTAGCTCGCATACCACTGGCACACATGGTGATGTATTTATCTTGTGGCTTAAGTTTGCTTAGTTGTGCTGCCAAATGCCCAAGAAATAGATGTTGACTGCCGCCTATATGCACCTGTTCATACTCGGATAACTTGCGTACATCCAATAACTTCCAGTCTTGCTCTATTAGCTGCTTTACTTCTAAGGCGGTCAGCGGCGATAGGCTCACAAAATCACCACCTTTAGCGCTAACTTCTGCTAAATTCGCCGAAAAATAATATTCACAATGATCATAGCCAATGCGTGAAAATTGCAGCGCAGCCTTAGCAGCCATGTCCTGATCATCGGAAATAATGACAAATTTGTCGTCACTGTTGAACAACCAACCTGCGTAGGCGGTGATCATACTAAGTGGCAAACTATAACTGTGGGTAATATGGGCACCTAAGTAAGACTCGATACTGCGCACATCAATTAATATGTAACCTTGCTGATGTTTTTTATTAAGTTGTTTGTTGGGTAAGGGAGGCAAAACCTTGGGTTGAATAGAGCTACTAACTCCTTGCGAATTAAGTCTCTCCATTTCACTAAAATACGGCGGCACATAATGTTGTTCCGCCATTTTTTTGTGAATAAATTCATCCTTACTTTTGATAGCCAACAAAGGATTGTTTTTAATCTCATGGGCAACAGTTGAAAATTCACGCTCAGCCATGCCATCCCCACAAACGGAACCAGCACCATGTGCGGGATAAATAATGGCAGCTGGGGCACGTGTTTTAATTTTTTGTAAGCTTTCGTATAACAAGCCAGCAACGTGGGCACTTTCCTGCGGGTAAAAGTCCGTGCGCCCCACATCCCCCACAAATAAAGTATCGCCAGTAAAAATTGCCGCTGGGCCTTCAGCAAAATCATTATCAAATAACAAAATACTAATACTGTCTTTGGTGTGGCCTGGTGTTTCGACGACTTCCAATGTTATGTTTCCAAGCTCAACTTGATAGCCTTGATGAACTGTTGAAGCATAACTAATTTCAGCATCGGTGTGCGGGCCATGCAATACTTGTGCGCCACATAACTTAGCCAATATGGGCGCGCCACTGATTAAGTCTTCATTGCGGTGAGTCTCAAAAATATGGCTAATACGGCATTCGTTGCGATTGGCGATATCTAAATAGATATCAACATCACGCCGTGGATCAATAACAACGGTATTGCCCTGTGAACCTATTACATAAGACAAATGGGCTAAGCCAGGCGTTTTGATAGTCTTAATAAACATAAAAACATCCTTAATTATCCATAAAAAAGAAATAAAACTTTATACGAACACTAACCAGTGCAAGATAAGCGCCTAAGTCTGGCGATTTGCAAAATTATTTCCGCCAAAACGTCCAAAGACCTTGAAACACAAGGATTTAGTAAACTGTGGAAGTAACATAAGGAGTGACGGTGTTGTTAAACGTGATAGAAATCGCCAGCAATAAATTACCAAAGCAGTGGCTAACTGTGAAAAAATTTCACAACTTCCCTATTCTATTAGTGTGTTGTTAATACCAAAAAGCCCGCAAGATTAAACTTCGCGGGCTTTTTACTGAGTATTGTTTTTAAATTGTAGTAAATATATTCATCTAAAAAACATAGTTTAAACGTGCGTAATAATAACCACCTTGCCAATCAACAATATTGCTTGACCAATAAACCACGCCACAGCAATCATCGCGGTTAGAGCGATCGCCATTGCCATCTTTATCGGGATACTCATCAAAAATGTTGCGGGCACCAGCGGCAATACTCAAATTTTCGCTGAT
>Ga0208643_1001944_pt1 | contig 10763 bp, 17 predicted proteins | sample VirMetDEL_Nov_12_FD_184516 | JGI IMG/M metagenome (GOLD analysis project Ga0208643, IMG submission 184516) | Aqueous microbial communities from the Delaware River and Bay under freshwater to marine salinity gradient to study organic matter... | ecosystem: Environmental > Aquatic > Marine >... | reverse complement strand
GTAAGTGTATCCAGCCTCTAATAGTATAGAGTCTAAGTATTGCTTTAAATAAATAGCGGGTTTAAAGTCTTGAACCTTCCAATTATCGTAACGGCTTCTACCTCCTAAGTCAATCATAGGATAAACATAGCCCTCGCCTATTGTAGCAGTCCAGCTATCTTCTACGTTAGCCTGAGTCCAAGTGTGGTCTAAAGCTGAGAGGTCTAAGTCTTGTAGGTATTTATCTTTAATCTTCTCAAATAAATCGCCTACTTTACCCGTTGCAGCTATCTCGTAAGCTACTAAGCCGTCTATGTTCTTAATCGCTAAGAGCTGGCAGTACCCGTCAATAACTAAGACACCATCTTGTAGTATTTGATAGCTTGTTTTTAAATTAGGGTTAAAGGTTAAGTAATCTACGTTTACATCGAAGGCGTGTTCGAAGATTTGATTTACTAATTTGCCCTCAGGTATAGTAATAGTCTTAGAGTAATCCGATAGCCTCTTCTGTGGGTTGTTTACATCGTATGCTTCCTTCGTTAAAGGTATAGCCCCTTCGTTATGCGGTATTGAGTAACCCGCTATAATATGCTCTATTACCATTGTCTCCCATCTGAGTTATCTATGACCATATCCAAAGCAAGGCTATATACTAATCCGTTCTCGCTCTTGGCGTGCTGGTAGGTTCGTCCGCTTACGTTTACGCTTACAAATCCAGCATCGCTACGCCAATAAACTTCGGGAGACGTTACGAGGTCTTCTAAGCCACTTACCTCAAAGTCTTGGAGCAATCTACTATTAAGACTATAACTCTCGCTTGTAGCCGTATTAAAAGCTCTTGTACGTTGTGCTTGCGTTGTATAAACTAAAGTACTTCCGCTCACTCTATCGGGAGAGTATTTAGCAAAGGTTTTATTTACCTCCGTAGTTTGATTGCTCTTGCCGTCAAAGACAAAGCTATCAAAACCGCCCCATCTGTTTAACCAATGCAGTTCGTAAGGTGTGTAGTTAGTTTCGCAGTCGTCTAACTCATAAAGATAGGCATTAGATACAAGCTCAGTCGTAGACTCGTCGTATATCGCTACTGCGTAATATTTAGCCGCAGTCCAAACTATTGGAGTGTCCCAAGCGTGAGCAGAGGCTTCTTGTCTGCCGATATCCAAAGCAAAGTAACCCTTTGCGGTAGTGGTTAGGTCTAACTGACTTAGTGAGATTTGCGTAAAAGAGGCGTCTAAGGTTTTAAGCCATACCCTAAAGTTTGCACTTGCTCCACTTTGTACCCATTGTATCTGAGTCTTTTGGTCTGTCTTTACCTTTAACCAATTATTTGAGCCACTGAAAGCGTTTATAACTGGTATAGTATTGCTAAAATTACTAAGCAAGTTTTTTTCTATCGCACTTGTCGCTAATTGATAGTCTTGCCACTCGTTAGCTGCAAACTGAATGTACTTAGGCGAGGCAGCATAAGCACTAATTATATTAGAAGCCACTATCGAGCCTTGTAAGGCACTATCGTAATACTCTTGAAAGGTTATCTTAAATTCGTTTAAAGTATCGCTTATAAGCCCTACGGTATCTCCGTTAGGTACTGAGTAGGTAATAGGAACAAAAGATTTTACTACGTCTTGGATGCTTAGTATAGCTTGAGTAGTCAAAGGTCTTACGCTTATTTGCTGAGTGCTTATAAGTGTATTCGCTCCGCTTGGGTTAAGATATACTTTGCAAACTATTTTAAAGCCAGGTTGTGCGGTACTTGTAGAGCTTAATAAATACTCTATAGGGGCAAAGGCTGGTCTTATATAAGTGGTGGTCGGTTGGTCTTGGATGGTAATAGCCATTATACCTATATACGCCCTAAAATAAAAAAGGACTCATAAGGTTTGCAAGCCCAAGTCCTTTAATTAATGAATGCAAATATAACACAGTGTCAAGGACAGGATTTGAACCTGTAATGTAATATGGAGCTTAATTCAGCATACTTACCTTTCGTCTTACAACTATTCAATAATGCGTCTACCATTCCGCCACCTTGACTATTTATAACTTGCACTAAAACGACATTAAAACGTCTTTTAGTTGACAGTTAGGTGAAATACTAATCCCACCGAAACGGATTGAGAGTTGTAGTTTCTTTCCAAAATCCGTAAAAGCCAAACATTAAAATACCTACAATTAGTATAATAATGAGTGCTATGTAACTAAGTGGATTATATGGGTTAAATCGGTGTGCGTTGAAATAGCCACGACCTAATCTTTTTAATCCTTTTTTGTGTCTTTCTTCGTTTGATACCGTTTGCACAATGCGTAGGTATTTTAATGTTTTTCTAAAACCCATAATAAGTACTTCGCCTAGCAGCGTATATACAAGATACGCCTACAAGCATTTGTTTATAATTTAAAAATCCGTTAAGGCGTACCTCGTATATACGCCAAACGTTTTGCGTTCTATTGAAAAAGGAAGTTAGTGCGCCTATACCTTATTGCAAATATAATAAATTAAACTACTTTAACTACGTCTATCACATAATTAGCAAATCGCTCTCTTAGCTTATTTTCAAAAGCAAGTATAGACTTATCGTTAATTACGTTAGTATAAAAGTTTGAGCCTTCAGTTCCTTTGTTATAAATACTTTTAGCGATTACAAAAGCTATTGAGTTCCTTATCTCCTCGGCACTTTGCTTTTTGCCTGACCTCGTATTTTTGTAAACTCGACCAGGGTTTTTAGACTTTATCTCGTCCCAGCTATTAATACCCCTATTTAGCATAAACTTACGAATAACGCTTATAGGAGGCATCTTATTTGTATACTTAAATCGAGAGCGACCAGTATTATATTTAGCTCCGCTTACTCCCTCGTCTAAGTACTCGTAGTAAGAAGGCATTACTATTGTAACCTTGTATCCGTTAGAGGTTATAGTTATAGGCGTAGCGTTACCCTCGTCAATAGTTGCGGCGGTAAGCCCTGAAGATAAAGGGTAGGCTCTTTCTAACTCAAGCCTAAACCCATCTATTAGCTTTTGCCAGTAGACTAATAAGTACTTAAATAATAACTCTTGCTCTTTTGTCATTTCTGTTTTTCGTAGTTAGCTTTCTCTACCATATAAGCCCACCAATTAAGGAACTCAATCGCTCCGAGTTTAGTGGTCTGCTCTATGCTTATATTATGGAGTTTAGACATAGCCTCTATTATGCTGAATAGTCCCCATCGTTGTCCAAAATCTCCCGAGTCATCTTCAGAGTGTCCTTCATCCACTTGCTCAAAGAGTCCTCTGTATTGCTCAAGTAGTCGTTCCAAAGATTCCAAAAAAAAACAAAGATATTCCATACCTTGTCTAATTCCATACCTCTTATTAAAGCGGCTCGCTCGTTTAAGCTGAGGTTATCGTCTCCGTAGTTTTTACCTTCGGGCTTGCTTATAGCTGCTAAGAGTAAATCCATTACTTTAACTCCTTCTCCCTGGTACTTGCTCCTTATATTGATTATATCTAAGAGCTGCCCGCTCGTTAGCTTCTCGGGTTTGTGTTCTACGTGGTAAACGCTTCCGTTAAGTATTATGCGACTATTAATTTTTAGCTTCTCTAATTGCTTAATATTGAACTCGCCAAGCTCTGCTATCATTACTGCGAAGTCTTTTAGCTTAACCTTGCTTGCCTCCTCGTAGGTAATGTCCTTTATAGCTGCTACTGCGTAGATATTCTGCTCCATCACCGGTAGCTCTCCGTCTATCTCGTTTAATAGCTGGTATTGCCCTACCGTCATTTTAGATAACCTTATACGTTCCATATCCTTTTTTACTAAATTTATGCATTATTAAATACCTTAGAGCATCGATAGCGTGATTATAGCCGTCTATCGGAACGTTTAAACTATCTCCGTTTCTATCTACTTTCCACTTATATTGCTCAAGCTCTTTTATTAAATTTTTACTGCTCGAATGTACGTTAATTGAGTAGCCTTTGAGCAAGTTAATTCCGAACATTATACTATCTGCTCCCTTCTTTACCCCGTCAATCGTCCAGCGTAAACGCCTCAACTCTTCTATACTTTTAGGCTCGGCACTATCTGCCACTATCAAAGCTCCTTTGCTTATGCCTAAAGCCTCCATTCTATCGCTTATATCTCTGTTAGTTAGCCCAGTCTCGTAAATCAGTTCCTTTACCCATAACTCGCCGTCTTGCAGCCTTACCTCTACTAATGTCGTAGGGTCGTTAGTAAAACCGAAATCTATTCCAAATCCTATTAAGTTCTTATCCTCAAAGCTCTCGTTTAGTACGTACCACTTCTTTAAGATTAGACCCTCTATTTTTCCCGTTCGCCCTCGAGCGTAAACCTTCCACAAATCTAAGTCTTTATCCTTTAGAGCTTCTATCTTTTCCCTAATCTTATCGCTTAAAAAAGGGTTGTGTCTATGGTCTGAGATAATCAACTCAGCGTTTGGCATAGGTATAATTTTGTCGTGAACCCAAAAACTTGTATCGGGGTTATAATCGAGGTACACTTGCTTACGAGTTCTAAGGCTTAACTGCTCAAAGATGTTATAAGGTATGCCGTTTGCCTCGTTAACGAATAGATAGTCTCTCTTACCGCTCTTTGCGTCTTGCTCGTTGTCGTAACTATTAAACTCGATAATAGAGCCATTCTTAAAAGTAAAGACTCTGTCGCTACGATTATAGAAAGTTACTTGCTGCTTGATTGCCTCGTCTGCGTTATGTATGTCGATGGCATCTCTTAACGCTCCTACTTTTAAGTTAGGTATGTCTTGACCTACTACGGTAATAGTGCAAGTATCTGCTATTGCTTTTGAAAATAGCACTTGGAGTATAGCGTAAGTTTTTCCTGATGATGTTCCACCCTGATTTACTACTATATCAGCAGTAGAGTTATAATTGCTTCGATATAGGTTGCCCGTACTAATCAACTATATCTTTCTCGCTACTTGCTAAAGGTATGCCAGTATCAATTATATTAATATCTAAGCTCTTGTAGGTAGTCTCTTGGTGTATCTCTTGACGCTCTATGTAACCTCGTTTTTTAGCTTTAGTCTTTAAGTAGAAAATAGTACTCGTAGGGTTACCGTCTTTTATTTGTTTGTGAAGTTGACTCTCTGCGAAGTCTATTGTCATATCCTCAATAGATAAAACACTTGCAGCATACTCTTCATCTGCCTTTAACCAATCATAATGAGTCTTACGATTAATGCCTACTTTCTTGCAAGCAGTTGTAACAATACCAAGCGACTGTTCAAGTGCTTCAATCATTGCCTTTTTTAGTGTTACATTTTGTTTATTCATTCTTCTTTATTTTACCGCACAAAGGGTATATTATAGTCATAACCTCAGTACCTACTTTTATTTTCTTTTTGTTGTCAAGTACGACAGACTCTTTTAGCGTCTCTGCTCTTTGCCCGTTGTACCCTATCAAATCTCTATCCATTTCTGATACGTGAGAACCTACATACTTTCTGCCTACGTAATACTCTTTAAAATAACCTAATTCGTTAAACATATTTTTATATTTATTATGTCTTCAAAATTAGTATTAAATTTTAATATCTTCACTTATTATTTTAGGTACTGCATTTTCCCATTTTACTGCGTGGTGTAATCTTAGGTGCTTATCTCCCATAGGTTTTACGTAGCAGCTACTTGGGCTAAAAATAACACTATAAAAAGACTTTACATACGTACCACCATCCAAATATATATCTGTCATACCTCCCTTATTTTTTTGAGTAGTTTTTTGTATTAAAGCAAGCATAGGAATAGTACCCATTAATAAACCTACACTTTGTTTGTAAGTGTATGTATTCACATCTTCATTGATTCTACCAACGAATTGAAATTCACGCTCTGTTGAACAAATAAACGAGTTCATACACTTTCGATATATAGTAGGTGTTTTAGCCATTTTATTATTTTTGCCTCCTATAAAGTCCCCGCCTTGCGCTATTGAAATAGTATAAAAAGGAGTTGACTTATAAAAGCCTAACAAAGCGGCTATAACAGAATCTAAATTTTTAACTCGTTTAGGTTTTTGAAATTGATTAGAATATACTCTATACTCAAATCCAGTATAATCGTCATCCATTTGCATAAAGTATTTTATACCTAATTTTTTAGCAATATCAAAACAAGCATTACGAGCGTAAACAATAGAGCGTCTATCTTTAAAATTATCCGCTTCGTCAAAAGTTTTAGATATTTCTAATTTATCAAACATTTGCACGTTATCATATTTATCGTAATAATCCTCGCTTGTTTTGTCCTCGTTATCTATTACTATAATTACCTTTCCCGTATAACCGTGATTCTTTAAAGATTTTATAGTATAAACGTTCTCCGCTCTACCGTGCGATAAAATAAATATAGCGAAATTATCCATCTATATCCGCAAGCGTTTCTAATGTTTCGTATAGCTTTACAAATCCTTTGTCGATTGCTTTTTTATAGTCTATAATTACTAAAGCTGAGTCTTCCATAAGCGACTGAATAACTTCGTTAGAGTGAGCGTAGTAGTCTGCTATTTTTGAATAGCTAAATTCTATATGTCTCCCAGCCGCTAAGTATAAAAAATTTTTTTCTTCTTGTGTTATATCCGTTTTGTCTATATCCTCTATAAGTTTATTATATCTATCTAAATTATATAGATTAGTTTCTAAGGGTTTTACTAATTTTGTCTCGTATATTGGTGATTCTATTTTAGTAGTATACTCTTCGTCTTGTAAATTTATATTAGGTATATCTAAACCCCAATCTTGTAGCTCTTCATTGTCCCACTCATTTGCGAGCATCTCCCAGTCGTGTTCTCCAAATCCTACGTTGTCAGCAATTATAAAACGCCTTGTTTCATCCTCTGTAAGGTCGCTGGCTCGCTTTACCCACTCTTCAGGCACTTCTTTGTAACCTAAGTCTTTTAAAGCCTTTAAGCGCATATTGCCGCCTAAGACTATATTGTCCTCGTTTATAACCATAGGTCGCAGCTCCATCATTTTAGGAAACTCAGTAATAGATTTTTTTAGCTTCTCGAACTTATGGTCTTTAATAACTCTTGGGTTATTAGGGTTTGATTTTATTTCTGTTAGTTTCATTTTAAATACTTATCAAATAGCTTTACGCTATGCTTATATATACACTTACCGCAAGTAATGTCAGGTCGGTAAGCGAAATCATCCTGGCAAAGCTTTTGAAACTCTGCTCTAAGGTGTGGGCTTATACCTCCGCCTTGCTGCTTAACTATTACCCTTATTTGCTGCTCAAGCTCTTCGCTCATTTCTTTTTACGCTTAGCTACTGACTCTATGCACCCGCTTGCTTTTAGTTCTTTAATTCTCTTTTGGTCTTTAAGCTCTATCTGTTCGCCTAAATTAAATACTGCTCCGCTCTCAGCGTCTCGGTATCGTTTTATTATATTATATTTCATAAGGTTTGTAGTCTTTTTGCGTTCTCTTTTACTATATCGTACTTAGACTTTACGTCTTCTTTTAGCTTTAGTCCTAACTCTATCTGCATATTGTAATTACCTTTTATTTTCTTAATCGCAGCCGCCCAGTCATTGCCGTGTACCTTCAAACTATTGCTATTAGTAGCGAGTAGGTTGTATGGCATTACGTTGCTTACTATTACGGGCTTTGCAAAGTGTCCCGCCTCTATCATTTTAAGTTCACTTTTGCAGCGGTTAAATAGGTTATCTCTCAAAGGTATTATACAGATGCCGCAATGCTGATACTCTGTCGCATATTCTTGTATGCTACTAACTTGCTGGAGTATTGGACTCATCCGCTTAGGCACTCTCGGGCTTTTAACGGTTAGGTATTCATTATTAAAAGCGTTACCTAATAGTTTTAAATCTTTAAGGTGAGTACTGCCTCCTGAGTAAAAGAAAGTATCGAATTTTAGAGATAAATCTTCGTAGGCAAATTGCTTTTCGTTAGGGTCAATAGCGTTTTTAATTACCTCTACGTTTTTGTTATACGGTCTTATCTTCTCCGCTAAAATCTTTGTGGTAGTCCATACAACGTCTGCAAATTTGATGTTTGCAAGGATACACTTAGTCATATTACTACGAGAGTAAAATAATTGTAGCGGGTGACCTTTAGGTAGCACCCAGTAATCATCTATATCGCAAATTACTTTTATACCTCTTGCCTTTAAAATTAAGATAGTCTCTTCAGGCTTCATAAGCTCGGAGATATTACGATTAAAAATAACGTGGGTTACTCCGTCTAACTTCTCTAAAAAGTCGTCAGCGTTATTAACTAAACAAGTTACTTCTATTCCGTAGTCCTGGCTCAATCTAACCAGAGGCATCATTAAGCGGTGATAGCTTACTCCGCTAACGGCAGTCATAACTATAGCTATTTTAGTTTTGTTCTCGTACATTATCTTAAATTCTTTTTTGGCTTTTTTGTAGTCGCTTTTTATGCTTCGGTAGCTTATAGATGTTTCGTTGTGTATTTTGATTAGAGTATCTCCATTATATACTGCTCTAATTAGATTAGCGTTGTAGTGGCTCATCTTTGCGAGTACGTCTTCTATATCCTCGCTCTCGCTTTCTTCTATTGCCCAGTACGGGTCTGTTTTATTGCATTTCTTTAGCCATTGGTTACGCATAACTATTGCAAAATACCCCTTCATATTTTCTTTTGGGGGCTTATGGCTACAAATATCAAAAGCCAAGGAGACTAACTCCTCGGCTTCTTGCTGGTTGTTCGCGAGCTTAAGAGCGTATTGTCTTATGCTTTTATCAAAATATATGTCTTCTAATTTCAAAAGGGTAGCCCTTCGGATTTAAATTCTGGGTCTGAAGTTACCGCCGCTTGAGTTGGCTTCCAAGTGTCAAGCTCTACATAAGGCTTTCCGCTCTTACCTATGTTTACATTTAGGTTTACCCATCCTTTGTCTGTGTTCTTTTGAATAAAGGCTATTGCCTCGTCCGCTTTTAGGCTTAATTGACCTACTACCCACTCAGGAGAGTTTGGTTTCATTTTAAACATAAAACCCTCTGCGAATACTTTTTCTGTTTTTTCCATTTTGTTATTATTTATTTTCGTTTATTATCATTGACAAAAGTACTGAATAATTCGCTAAATCCAAAACGCTATCCTCTATACTCTCGTTGTTAGGTTTTTTATCTGAGTTTAGCAATACTCCAAGCCTTGCTACTTTGGTAGCGATTAGGTTCAAACAGTTAGTACTTGCGTTGCCTCCCGTAATAGCTCCAGCTAATTTAAAGTTACTGAGTCTATCGGTGTTAGCGTAATCATCTCCTTTGCTAAACAATACTTTTTCCATTTCCCCAGTTATATAACCAAAGTGGGCTATCTGTTCTTTTTTTGTCATAAGTTTACCTCTTCGTTAATTACTACGCTACTCAACTTCCATAAGTGGCGTTCGTTGTGTACTATTTTGTGACGGTTCATTAGCTGACCGAATAAAGTCTCTTTATCTCCCATATCTCCAAAGACCTCGCTTGTTATTGTACGCCCTCCCTTAGTGGCTGTTACTTGAATTAACCCCTTCATACTATTTCTTATTTTCATTTAATTCTACTTTTACTATCGTGCTTAATATGACAATCTCTGCACCTTACTTTTATATTATCTACGTCCCAGGCTAATTCTGTTCTACGAGTCTTTTGTGCTTCGTCTACGCTTATCGTATGCGAGCAATCTAAACGACCAGCAGAGCTTAAGCAATCGGTACAAAAGTTATATCCAAATTCATAAAATTGTTCGCTTAGTGCGTTTGACTTAGCTACTCTTACTCGAGCATCTATAACGCTCTTTGCTACTCGCTCATCGTCTGAAGTATAAAAGTGATTCATTGTTAACAATTAGTTTATAATTAAAGCTCTACTATTTTATTTGCCATTGCATTTAGTTCGCATAACTCCCTTATTTTGGATTGCTGCTCTCCCATCTTAAATAGATAAGTAGCTAATAACTCCTCGTAAGCGTCTATGTCTACGGCTTGCTTATAGGCTAAGTTAATTAAATTATCTAAGTTCTGCAAGTGTTTAGTTTGCTCTGTCTTTTCGCCTGAGTATTTAGCGAGCTTAATCTTCATATCTCTTACCGAACGCTCTGCCTCTTTGCAAATAGCTGGTTTGTTTAAAATCTCTTTAGCTTCTTGGTCTGTCATTTTTAAAAAGGTTGGTCGTTACTTACTGCGAATATATCTTTAATAGGGTCTACTACTATTTCCTCAGTAGCATAGGCATATTTTTTGGTATTATGTATATGGTCAAACTCGTAAAACCTTTGGCTCGCCCAGTCAATATGCAAAACGCACTCTCCAAGCTCTCCATAGTATTTAGGCTTAACTTTATCTACCGTTATTTTATACGGGTGGTGGTTCTCTTTACTATCTTTATGAACTACCACTATATTTCTACCGTTGTTATTCCACTCAGAGCCTCCCATTAAATCGTATACACTTGGTTTTTTTACTGAGCCGTCTTTAACTTGCTTTGGGTCAGGGTTTTTAGGGTGAATAATTATAAACGAGTGCATCTTATTTATGTCCATAAAGCGGTTACGTAAAGAAAGTATCTTACGTAAATAGTCCGCGTTTGTTGGCTCTCCTTTGTGAGCTAAATAGTTCCAGGAGTCTATAACTGCGGAGGTACACTTATTCTCTTTAGCGTAGTTCCAAAACGCTTCAGGCTCTATATTATGCTCTGCGGATATAAACTTAAAGCTATCGCAAAGCTGAGTACTATACTTACTTATTTCCTTCTCGGTTATTGTGTTAGTATAGTCCTTTTGAAATGTCTTGCCAGTTAGT
>Ga0208643_1001941_pt1 | contig 10772 bp, 20 predicted proteins | sample VirMetDEL_Nov_12_FD_184516 | JGI IMG/M metagenome (GOLD analysis project Ga0208643, IMG submission 184516) | Aqueous microbial communities from the Delaware River and Bay under freshwater to marine salinity gradient to study organic matter... | ecosystem: Environmental > Aquatic > Marine >... | reverse complement strand
TTTTAAATTATCGTTAAGCAAATCTAATACTTATTTACTTATAAAAAAAACTTATTTACATTTATTTTTATTTAAGCAAAAAAAAAGAGAAGCTAATTTGCTTCCCTTAATCTTTCAATATCTCTTTGAATATAATCTTTTGCTTTCAAAAGGTCTTGTAATTCGTTTGACTTTTTACCAGCCCTTATAACATATTTAAGTATGTTACCTCTGATAAATGACAAACCGTAATCGTTTATTACATCAATTACATCGTAATCTTTGCCGTTGTCATAATGTGTTTGTGTTGCTCTCATTTTTTCTTTGTTTATCATAGTTATAAATTTTAGTGTATAAATCCCAAATTGATTGGAACGCTTGTTGTAAAGTGAATTCTTTTCCTTTCATATAATATTGACCATTACCTCCTCTTGAATACCATACTTTATACTTGGTGTTTGATAATATTGGATATATTACAAATCCTTGTTTAAAACAATATGATTGTGCCTTGTAGTTGCACTTTCTATATATTAAACTTTGCTTTATTTTACCCATCTATATTTTCCCAAAGTTCAATAAATTCCAATGCCTTTTGAACACCCAAAGCTTCACAAGTTCTTTTTGCTTCAACTAATTGCAACCAGTATTCATATATATCGTTCCTATCTTTAGATGTAAAGTAATTATCTAAGCAACTTCTGTATGCTATTCTGTGCAATTGATTACATTGTTCTTTATCATTCATATTTATAGGTTTAAATCATAAAATTCTTTATTGTCTAAATACTTATAATAATTTTCAGTTGCTTTGTTTAGTTTATCATATCCGCCTTGAATAAATTCACTACTAAAAGAAACAAATTCAACTTCTTTTGTTTTTTTATCAACTACAATATATTTAAATTCAAAACATTTAAATAATTCTAAATAAAGAGCACATTGTAAATCATAATTATATAACAAAGCCGCTTGTTCAAAATTTAAAATATCACTTGTCGTTTTTAAATCTACAACAATACCCGGAAGTAATACATCCGCTTTACCTCTAAAAGGTATATTATTATAATATCCTATTGCTGGTATTTCAAAATCAGCAAACCTAACAAGTTCCCTAAACTCATCTCTTTCTAATACGGCATCTGCAACTGATTGACACCTATTTAATTCTGCTCTTGTGTAAACCGATTGTGCTGGCTTTCCTTCAACAGCTAACTTGTATAATTTACTTCCTTTAGTACTATCAATTATAGTTAACTCATTAATTCTATGAGGTTCTAATGCTAGTAAATGTATTAAACGACCATCTCTAAACGGTTGAGGTTCTTTACCTTTATCTTCTTTATTTAATGCTTTAACGTAAGCTTCTGGACCTTCTAACAAACTTTTACACATAGAACTACTTAATGCATTCTTACCAAGATAACCGTAGTAGAATGAGTCATCCATCATCTTTTTAAGAATATCTTTTTTATTAAAAGTATCTCCATTTAGTAGTTTGATTTCCATTAGTTGTTTTTTACAAAAGTACCATTAACCATTTTACCTTGTCTTTTAGATATTACATTATAAGCAGTTTGTATACAGTCCTCTATCTTTAAACCTTCTAAGTGAGCTAAGTTAGTTAGTACTACTGCAATATCACCAATAGCATCTATAATTTCAGGCCTATCGTTTTTTAATAAAGCTTTCGCTAATTCACCAGCTTCTTCCTGTAATTTAATATACTGTGTTTTAGAATCACCTTTGTCAAATATACCTCTTTCTTTAGCCCATTCTCTAATATTATCGAAGTTGTTTTGATTTTTTATATTATCGTTTTCTATTACAAACTCGTAAGCGTTTACTAAAGACTGATTATATATAAACATCTCATTATTAAATTGAGACTTCTTTAAGTTCTTTATCATCCATTCAGCAAGTTCTTCGTTTATAATAATATCAGTTCCGTTTACATCATGTATAATGTTTAGATCTATTAAGAAATCTTTTGTAATTTCCTCTTTTAATACTTTAAAAGTAATAGTGTGGTTTGTTTTTTTAATCATCTTTTTTGTTTTTTTATTTTTATTATTATTTATTAATTCTTCATATGTATTAGTATCTACTCTATAACCAAGTTTTTCTTGAAAATATCTTTCAGCTTTAGAAGCTTTCTTTATATCTTCACTTTCAAATAGTATTAAGTAATCTTTGTAACCTTGTTCTTGTTCTACTCTTCTCTTTAAGTCTTTAGTACAACCTACTTTTTTACCTTTAATATAATATACGTAATACATAATTTTTTTTAGTTTAAAGCAAATATATAAATAATTTATTTAACATTTATTTTATCATTATATAAATGTAAATTGTGTGCGTGGTGGTAATATGATCCAACCTCTATAGATAGCCTATCTGCTATATGTTGTTGTAACATTGAGAAACAATACTGGTCAATACAAAAACCGTACCACAAATCATTAGAGCGCATATATACAGACATATTAAGTTTATTATTTAATATTGTAAACTGAACAGCATATGTACAAGGTGTGTCTTTACTATAGTCGCTTATTTCTTTACCATCATATATAGATATAGCAGCTCTCCTAGTATTTGGGTTTTCTCTTAATATAGATACGACGTAGTCTAATTGGTGGTTTCTTTCCCATTGATAACCATAGTTAGAATTAACGTCACCATTACCATTAGCCATACGTTTCCATATAGGGGGGATTTTACCATATATTTCACCTAGCTTATTTATACTACGATCACCAGACATATACCATTTCCATTCAGCTTTAGCATATTCAGTATTAAACTTACGCTCATTGTTTGTTATAATATTATCCATAGGATTATTTAATGTAAAACCTATATTAAATAAAGCTTTAGTATTATCGAACTCTACGCCTTCTGATATTATTAAATCGTGAAAATATTCGTAAGCGTCATTTGCATTTTTAAATTCCATTCTCGTATTCTTTTAAATAAAACTCCAATGTTTTAGATTTTATATCTATTTTACTACTATCTTTTAATGAATATATATTAATTTTTCTAAACTCTTTATACAAATTAATAACTTGTTTACTTGGTACTGTTTTTTTATATCTTTTACCTCCGTTTCTAAAAAAATAAGGAAAACCAAAATTAGCTCTTTTACTATATTTATAATATTTATCTATGTCAATTATTTTATCAAATTGCTCTTTTGATAGATCTATTATATCACCAGTTATTTTATTTTGCACAAACCAATGTGAAGTAAATAACTCAAAACCTTTTATAACCATTGGTATTTTTTTTATACATCTTAATTCATAATTAGAACCATAACCACCTAAATAATAAAACATAAATTGACTTATAGGGAAGCAATGTCCGTAAGGAAATTCAACTTTGTAAAAAGTCTTAAGGTGTTTTATGTTATCACTATGATTAGTTCCTGTTTTAATATTTCTATGTTTTTTAAATAAACTTTGATTTTCGTAAAAAAAATCACTAAATATTTTATATTCCATCTTTCTATTGTTTTAACAAATATAATATTTTTTTTTTAATTAAGACTTAAAATCTCTTAAATCATTCCAATCTCTATAGGAATCTATTAATGTTTTATCTATAGTAGGAATATTAGCATTACCTGCTACACTAAAAAACCAGTCTCCTTGTTTACCATATTTAACCATATAATCCCACCCTTTAGAATCATAAGAACTTTCACAATTAAATTTATCAGGTATTAAATCTGACTTACTATTAAAAGGTTTATGATAAGAATAAAAATCAGCTCTACCTAATTCACCTTGTTGTATATTTCTAGCTACAGCTACAGCTTTAAACTCAGTATTAGGTAAAGCTATTTGCATAGTTCTACTTAATACACCTGTTGATATAACACTCCACATTGTTTTCGGCTTCTCTTTATCTTTGAAATAATCATAAATACATCTAACACCACCTGCTATAACTAAAGGATGATTTAATCCAAGAGGTACATAATAAGCACCTATCTCTTTAGCATACTTTTTACCAATTACACTAGCGTTAGGCATAGCTGCGATCCTAGCAAATAAAGGTTTAGCACCTAATTCAATACATAGTGCTTGGTGATCACTTACTTGTTTTGAAGCTGGCATAATTAATATAAGTTCTAAGTTATACTTTTTACACAACCAAGACAAAGATATGCCTGCAAAACCACGTCTAGGCTGAACATAAACTATTTTTTTTATACCTTGTTCAACTAAATTTTGTATAAAGAACTCACCGCTTCTAGCTTTGTAACCAACTTCACAGGATTCTGATTCATCTATTACATTAAAGCCATCTACTTTTTTTATACTAAAATCACCAAAAGAAGATTTAAAATCTTTTGTTAGATCTAAATAATAATCTAAATTCATGAATCCTTGTAGATCATTGTTTCCTACAATAGTTTGCTTATTTAAGAATACGTCTTTCATATTATGTTGTTTTTATATATTATACCATTATTCATTTCTATATGTTCTTTAGATTGAAAGTTTTCAATATACCTTATAAAATCACAAGCTACGTCTTCCATATCGTAAGGCATAGAATTAAAACCAGTTATTTTACATAGTTCTCTTAAAGCTGTATCATGTTTAATACCTGGCATTATCATCTTTAAACATTTTTTAGCGTTACTTCCAACATATACATCTGATTTTCTACAAACTAAATAAGGAAAATACTCAGCCATATCCATAGCAAAAGCAGTAAGTACAAAGTTTTGTCTTTTAAAATCATGTGAGATCAACCATTTATTACCAAAGTCTACAACTTCTTTTATACCTTTTATATTACCTTTTAAAATAAAATTTATTAATTCATCTAAAAGTTTACTTGAATCTTTCTTAATGTAATTATTTAAACCACCTTTTATCATTGGTAATAAATAACCTTTAACATCACAAAATCCTTTTTCTGGTATAACATCTAACCATTCTTCAAATGTTATAACACCTTCTTTTAATTGATCAACTACCCAAAAATTACCAAAGCCATGAGAACCAAAAGGAGGTTGATTATTTAATTTTGGCTTATAATTAATACCTGATCCACATAATCTAAACAAGTAACATAATTTAATAAAATTATTATCATCTAATAATAAAGACGAATTAAAATATTTACCATTACCTTTAGGGTCATTATCTCTTAAATGTAAAGCTTCTAATAAACTACTAAAAGCTGCGTACCTTCTATTAACTACATCGTATATTGGTATATTCCAAACTAAATCGTCATTAACATCTTTAGCTGTCCAGTATTTACCCTGAAACTTAAGCTCTTGCATCATTTTTGCTTTACTATAATAATCTATGAATTTATCTAACATAATTAATTATTTATAAATTTATCAGCATGCATATAAGAAGAAGGCCTTAAATGAACAGATTGTCTTGATTCCATATCATCAAAATATAATCCATCGTAATCTAAATTATACCATCTAGCAACCTTTAAATCTAATGATTCAGCTGTTTGTTCTATTAAAGAATTAAAATGCTCAACATACTCTAATCTTTCTGACTGTGATCCAAAAAAGTTTTTGCCTAAATACTTACCTGTACCAGGTATCTTTCGACTTTCATCTTCTACAGGTATTAAATGAGTTAAAGTGATATTATAACCCTCTTTTTTTAAATCTATTAATTGATCTACATATTTTTTAAATATTTTACGTATAGCATCTGCACCTCCAAATCTATGAAAATGAAATCTAACATCTATATTACCAAAATAAAATTGTACGTTTTTTTGGTCTTCACTTGGAATAAGATTCTTTAAACCGATTTTTAAAGCACCATTTAACGTTTTACCATCTAATCTATTTATAGTTCTACCTGGCTCCCAAGCTGATATACTGTGGCTATCTCCTACTATAACAGAATCACCGTACTTAGTTATATCTATAACTCTACCTTTAGGAAAAGTCAAATCAGCATAATCAGATAAATCTTTTCTTTTTTTACAAGGTATTGTATAATCTGCAAAATCATTTAAGTATAATACATCTCCTTTATAAGCACTAAACTTTTTAAGAGAATCTATTTGCCTATCTTGAACTCCTCCAAAAAAATTAAATACTCCTGGTTTAAAATTAACACCTTCGTTAATTACCAACACTTCGTAATCATTAAAATTATCTTTATTAGAAACTATATCTACATCATAACCAAGTTTTTCACTTAATATAGATCTAGTGACATAAGTCCAACCAGCATTATGAGAATATAACCTAGTACCTAAGTTCGTTAACACTCCTAACATTCCTACTTTTTTCATTTTTTATTGTTTTTATTTTCAACATAATTATTATAACTACCTAAATAAGCTACTGCATCAAGTAGATTATCTTCTTTATGTGAATAGCTTTCTCTTGATAATTTTAAAGCCACCATACACATATACATGTCTTTCGCAGTAATGTCTTTACCAGTTACTCCACTAGCTATTAACGCTGCTCTTTCCATACCTTCTTCAAAAGGACCATACATTCGCTCCTTTTCTTCAGATCTTTCGTTTATTATTTCGTTTGCTTGTTTTAATATATTCATCTTATTTGTTTTGTTAAAAGTATAATATTTTTATATTGTTAAATGTTAAAGTTTTGTTAAAATTCATAATCATTATCAATAAACTTAGGTAAACCGTTTTTTTCAAAACCAAAACTAAAAGTGTCAAAGTTTCTATTCCTACCTCTTCTACATTCAACACTTACCCAACCTTTATTTACAGTATTTTTTTCTAACATTATTTGAGTTTCACATTTTTTTTCTAACGCTGATCCAAGTACTCCAGTTGGTTTTGTTGAACCGTAGTTAGAATGTATAATAGTAGATATATGGCAATCAAGTTCTCCGCTCCAACGCATAAATAGTTCTTGAACTTCTGTACATTGCTCCATGTTATTAACATCAGTAACCAAATCAGCACAACCATCAATAATAACTAAACCAATTTTCTCATCTTTAAACTTATTATAAAGTATATATTCAATAAAGTTTCTTCTTTGCTTATAATCCATTGTGCGTAAAGCGTAAAAATGATAATTATCATCTTGCATATACCCGTTCATTACTAATGGCCTTCTTGCTACTTTAGAAGCATGAAACATACCTTGCTCAGTATCAAAATGTATTATTTTCCTACCTTGTCTGTGGCCTTTTAATCTACCAGTATATTCGTTTTTACCTCCTTGATACGCTGAAACAAGTAAACTCATAAAAAAAGATTTACCTACTTTTGGATAAGCATGTGTAAAACTAAAGTTTCCATAAGTACAAATTGGTATTGGGTAAGTCTTTTGTGTGCCATCTGTACCTATATCAATATAACTACCGCAAGAAATAGCGACAGGAGGATAGTCTATATTTTCAGCAACATCTAATTCCGCTTCAAGTTCTAACTCTTCCATTTCTTTTAGAATCATCATTCTCTTTACTTCATCAGCACCTTCATCTTTGTAATTTTTTTGTTTTTTCATCATCTATATATTTCTGTATTTTTGTTTTATAAAATTTACCAAGTATATTATCATTTATAAATTTATCACTTTCTAAAACGTTTTCTTTAAATTGTAACATAGTTTCGTAATATGTCATCATAGTACGATTATAACAAATATACATTATTTCCCTGTAACAATCTTTAATATCCCATTTTTTTGTAAACTGATTGCTTCCAGTATATTTTAACCAATTGCTTTCAACATATTCAATCCTCTTTCTCTTATATCCTTTTAGAGGTGGTTTAGTACGCTTATTAAGGAGTATCTTTTTACCAATGTATAATTCACCTGTTTCTGTGTTTAGTAGCTTGTAAACGAACCCAATTGCATCAGGTGGTAAATCAGTTCTTTTTGTAATCGACTTATTTTTATAGTTCCACATAAATAAAAAAGGGATGCTATTAACACCCCTTATTTTAGTTTAATTAAAATGGTAAATCCTCTGTAACAACCTTACTTGATTGTTGATTTTCTTTCTTTTCTGATTTCTGAACAAACGAAGAAAGATCATCAGATGCGTAATAAATTTTGCCGTTTGCAACATATTTCTTTTTATCTCCGTTTTCTCTCTGCTCTTTTGTTTGTGGAATTGTAAAAGATACATTCTTACCGTAATTTCCTTCTTCAAAAATAGAGAAATTTAATTTAAGCTTTTTAATAGCTTTACCATTTTCATCTTTCTTAGCAACTAATTCTCTATTTGTATCGTATGTTAATACATCTTCAAAATACTGAGATAATGATTTAATTGTTGCTAATGGTAATTCAACGTCTCCTAATAAATAACTTTTGTTTGCACTCATAATTTTACTTTGGTTTTAATTTTGATTTATAATTTTATTCTTAATAATTCTACTGGTATGTCAATAATATCTGCTATTTCTTGAATTGTAAACCTGTCAGTTTACTTCGATTGAGATTTGTAAACCTAACAGTTTACATTTTAGTTATCTATTGCAGTGTCTATTGTTTGTATTATGTGTCTAAAAACACTCCTTTCTTGTTCGCCAGTCACATCAACTCCGTTTAAAAGTAATCTATAATGGTCTTTTTTTGTTTCTTTCATTTCAATACTATTCATAGGTCTATTTATTTAATGCGTCTTTTGTGTTCTTTGAAATCTTGTATTTGGATTCAACGTTTGCTAAATTACCACCACCTTTTAAATATGCTTTTGCTCTTGTAAATTCTGGTGTGTTTTCATTCAACCAAGGTTTATCATCGTTTGTTACTTTGCTTGTTACTTTGCTTGTTGCTTTTCCGTGTGTGTTTGTTGAATCAGCATCTTTTGTATCATCAATTAAAAACAATCCGTTTAAAGAGTATTTACGAGCATAAGAAGATGAACTACCAAATGATTGTGCAATGTCCATTCCTTTTCTGTTTGGGTCAATTCCAGCTTGTGCTTTAACATGTACTTGATTCTCGCCATCAGATATGATTGAAATTGCTTCAACAAATAATATTCCACCAAGTTCTTTGATTTCATCTGATACTGTTAAGGTGCAATTGTATTTATTCAAAAGCGGTTTAACTGCTTCTAAAATATCTTCACAACTTCTGTAATTGTACTTACCAAAATTATTTCTTTGGTTTTTTGGTGCTTTTAATTCTGCTTGAATTTTCTGTAATTTTTCCATCTGTTTTATTTTAGGTTTATAAATATACTACTTTTTATTGCAAACTTGCTTTTAAATTTAAAAAATTTCTTGTTCCGTATGTTGGAATTTTTAACTGATAGTTAATTTTAACATCTGTTAGGTTTGGGTCTTGCTCCATATGATATTCAATTTGTAGCTTTAATTTATCCCAAGCAGCTTGGTTTATCTTTTTATCACTTTGCATTGCTTCCATAGTTCTTTGATTTTTTCTTTTGTATAATGTATTCCACTATTTCCGTTTTGACCAATTATTTTCATTCGTTCGTTTGCTTCTTGTTCCCAATCAGAGAAGTCAGCGTGTTCTTTACATCGTTCGCAGATACCAGATTCTAACCAGTTTCCAGCACCGCAGCAGTTTGATTGTTCCATAATATTTGTTTTAGTTATTAATTACCCTACAAATGTACAAAAGCATTTTAAATAAAAGTGTTAAAGAAATGTTAAAATTTTGTTAAAGCCAAAAAAAAGGATTCAACATATAGCTGAATCCTTTTAGTGATAGTAATCTAAAAACAAAATAAGATGAAAAGATAACAGTTAAGATATTCTCTTGTTCAAATATATAAATAAATATGTATTTAAATAATTTATTTATAAACAAAAACAAGAATATTTAGCTATAAAGTTAAAGGTATATACCTTTTTTTTTATATAACACTCCGAACACTTATATTTATTTTATTATATATATTTCTTTATTTTTAATTATAACGATAATTAGAATTATAATTAATAAATTGTAAATTTATATATTTTTTTTTAAACAAAAAAGAGAAACTTAAATTATTTTTTATTTACTGTAATATTACCAGCTACTTTCTCAACACTTCTACCAACTACATAGCCACCGATACCTAATTGCAGTAAATCCCAAAACTCATTTTCTAATGGTGGAATAGGTAACGCAAACAAAGGTGCAATAAACTTTACATAAATAACAATAAAACCAAAAGCTAACATTAGTATTGGTCTCCAACTTCTTTGTAACCAATTACCGTTTGCTTCTGCTAATACAATTTCTGTTTGTAGCTTCTGTAATTCCAACTGCTGTTCTTGTAGAACTTTAAACACTTCGTTTTTGGCTTTTAAACGCTCCTCATCAGACGTAAATAAACTATCTATAACTTTACCTACTTCCTTAACAACACCGCCAGTAAACCACCCTAAAATCTTATTCATCTTTATTCCATCTTATTTGTAACTGCACAAAGAATAAAAATATATTTACCTCTGAATAGTTAAAGTTCTTATCTGGTCTAAAATATTGCCATCCAACCATCATTGCATCTGGTACTAATAAGATTAAATTTATCTCCATTACCAACGTGCTTTTGTTTTCCTTATATCGTAGTGTGTAAATGTAGCATAAGCGGATAAACCACCTTGCAACAATTCTCCTTCGTTAATCAACAAATCAACCAACTCAAATGTTTCTTGTGGTGTCATATCAGCAATAACAATATCCGCAGCTTTACCCAACTTGTGTTGACTGTTTTTAGACCCTTTTACGACATTATCATTATAATCTGTACATCTATATCCACTATTGATTTTGATTGGCGTACCAACAACGTTTCGTAGTGCTTGTAATTGGTTTGCTAACT
>Ga0208643_1001938_pt1 | contig 10785 bp, 18 predicted proteins | sample VirMetDEL_Nov_12_FD_184516 | JGI IMG/M metagenome (GOLD analysis project Ga0208643, IMG submission 184516) | Aqueous microbial communities from the Delaware River and Bay under freshwater to marine salinity gradient to study organic matter... | ecosystem: Environmental > Aquatic > Marine >... | reverse complement strand
GCAAGATGGCTCAAGAATTTAAAGAAACGTCATTCGCTAATATCAATCAAAAAAAGTTTAAAGAAAACTATAATAAGATTTTTGGCGAACGTTATAAACTAGATTGTGGGGAGTGTGGACTTTCATCAAGGCAAAAACTTTATGTCTCTTGGGATTGCCCACACTGTTCAACACCTAATAAAGTTTCACCATTACCAAGCGAGGAAAGATGAAAAATAAAACATTTGAGGGTTGGGAAGATGTATATTTCAACAAAGAAGTCTTTGATGGTGAATACTATTACGACGATTTAAGGGATTGTTGGAACCACCAACAGCAAAAACTAGATGAGTGTAACAAAACTATGTCACGACAGCTTACTGACATTAAAATGTTACATAAAGAGCTAGATACCAAAGACGCTCGGATTATGGAGCTTGATTGTAGGTTATTGGTAGAAAGTGATAATAACAGGATTGCCGAGCATCGAATAAAAGAATTAAAGAATGAGATAGGTAAATGGTTATCTCATGTCACTAAGTTAGACGATAATTTAGAGACACTTAGGGAGATTAATAGTGCCTATAAAAAAGCCGACGACGATTTAGAGGCTAGCTGTTTGGTTGGTGAAATTTTAGACCGCCCAGAAGTAAAAGCCCTACTAGAAAAGGATAAGGTATGAATCATTGCACATGTGTCTCTTGCACATCGGTTGAAGGTATTAACGAACAACTCCGAGCCCAATTAAAAGAAGCTCGGGAGGTTATTGGTATGCTTGAGAATTTTAAAGCGTGGACGATTAAACCAGTAGCGGTAAATCCAGAAAGGTTATTTTCTGAAACGTCGGTCTTTATAGCCGCCCGTGAACATCAAAAGAAGTGGGGGAAGGAATGAGTTTTGACACAGACCCGAGAGAATACGAATGTCCAAATTGTAACGAGTATGAAAAAGAGCGAATAGCCCTCACCTCTCAATTAGAGAAGGCTGAGAATATCGCAGAAAGAATTAGAGATTATGCTCTACATTCTGATACAGGTTTTTCTGTGATTGAATGGATAAGGTTGGACGCCCGTGAATACTTTAAGAATAAGGAGGCAGGGGAATGAGTAATTTAACAGCAAATAGTTTAATGATAAGGATATGGATAGAAGGTCTACCTAACAGGGCACAAATAGATATTATAAAACTTTTCGATACAGTAGAAAAAAGAAGAAGTAATCTTCAAACCCAACTAGAGGTGCTTACTAAGTGTGAGTGTATGGCGATGTTTGGATATAAGTTTAAGGAATGTCGAGGTTGTCAAAACAAACAATTAATAAAGGGGAAAGAATGAACACATTTAAAGAATATTATAACGCTCAAGAAAATTGTAACTATAATTCTGACAAGAAAGATTTCTATGCTCAAGGTTTGGTCGAGTTCGCAGAAAAGACTTGGGATTTTAAAGAACATGAACACGATAAAGTTATTAGTGTCATGGGCGCAGGGTATTTAAAAAAAGAAGATATTTTAAAAGAGAATGAAAAAGTTATTAACAAGCAAAACGAAAGAATTGAAACGCTTTTAGGTGAATTACGTTATGAGCTTAAAAGAAATGAAACCTTAACAACTTCTTTAAATAGGCGAAATATCGGGCTTTAGATATTTATGGCTCATGGCAGAGCCAAGCTTATTTGACACAAACAGTTTAAACCCATTAACCTTTCCTTAACAGCGAACGCTAATAAACACGAAAGGTGTAAAATGGAAATTCAGATTCAAAGTGACTCTATCGAGTTGATAGACGTTAATCAATTAATTCCCCACGAAAAAAATATGCACAATCATTCTCCCCAACAGATAGAAAGGTTATGTAATCTTATCGAGTACCAAGGCTTTAGAAACCCATTGATAATTCAAAAGGGAACTAACGTTGTTGTCGCAGGACATGGACGACTCGAGGCAGCTAAGACATTGGGAATGGAAAAAGTCCCATGCTTGTTTCAAGAGTTTGAAAACGAGGCTCAACTTTATGCTTATATTGTTTCTGATAATGCAATAGGTAAAGACCACTGGGCACAGTTAGACTTGTCTCAAGTTAATAATGACATAATAGATTTAGGTCCAGACTTTGATATTGATATGCTTGGGCTTAAAAACTTTTCAATTGAGGCAATGGATACAATGGTTACTGACCCTCTAAGTGAGTGGGATGGGATGCCTGAGATGGGTGACAATACGAGCGCCACAGAAAAGGCGCATGGTAAAATAATTGTTTGGTTTGAAAGCGAAGAATACTTTGAGGACTTTAAAGAAAGATTAGGGCAAAACTTTTCATTAGGTAATGGAACAACCGCCAATTCTATTTGGCACCCAAAGAAATGAAGCCTATATACCCTATCTTTGTTATATCAAAAGGGCGTTTTGAAAACCCTATGACTCATAAAAAACTAAGTGCAATGGGCGTGAATCATTATGTAGTTGTTGAGCCTCAAGAGAGCGCAGACTACAAGAGAGCGTTGTCGGAATTTGGGCAAGTGTTAGAAACCCCATTTAGTAATCTTGGACAAGGCTCTATTCCAGTTAGAAATTACGTTTGGGAATTAGCCGAAAATATGGGCGTTAAAAGATATTGGATAATGGACGACAATCTTTCTAATTTTTATTTATTAAAGAATGGAAAAAGAGTCATAACAAAAGACGCCGATATTATTTATCAATGCGAGAAATTTGTTGATAAATTCTCTAACGTCCCCATGGCAGGAATGAACTATACAACTTTTGCAATACCCCACAAGAACATAAAACCGTTTACCATGAACACTAGAATATATTCTTGCATCTTACTTGAAACCGCCGCCCATGAACGTTGGCGAGGTAGATATAACGAAGACACGGATTTATCGTTAAGGTTTTTAAAAAATGGCGATTGCACAATTCTTTTTAACGCTTTCTTATGTGACAAGACAGTTACCATGACAATGAAGGGCGGCAACGAGGACATTTATAAAGAGACAAATAATAGGCGAGAATTTGCAGAGAGCTTATACAAGCAACACCCAGACGTTGTTAAAATAAAAAAGCGTTGGGACAGGTGGCATCATGTCGTTGACTATAAGCCTTTTAAAAATAATCAATTACGGAGAGTAAAGTAATGAGTAAGAAAATGGGACGTAAAAGAATAGAGCTTGAGGACATAAACGTTGACGGTTGGAAATTACTCGAGAGTTTAGTTCTTTGGTCTGCCCATGCTGAATACATCGCAGACGAGCTTGGAATGAGTGAGGACACTTTAAGTAAGCGCATAAAAGAAAGAACAGGGCTTACATTTACGGAGTATCGCCATAAAAGAAAAGAAAAGTTGAGAACAACGCTTTCTCGTAAGCAATACGAAGTGGCAATGAGTGGCAATGTCACTATGCTTATATGGCTTGGTAAGAATGAGTTAGGGCAAAAGGATAAGCACGAAACAGAAGTGAATAGTACGACTTCATTTAAAATAAACATCGAGGAATATGGAAAAGACAGTTAAGTTATTTTCTAAGCAGCTTGAGTTCTTCAAACTAAAAGAACGTAACGCCCACTTGGACGCAGGCATTGGTTTAGGTAAAACCACCGTGCTTGGTTTATGGCTTGGGACAATGGTGCAACAATACCCCAACACTAAATGGTTATTAGCAGCGAGAGATATAAAACAATTAAGAGCTGCTACTTCTGTTGAATTTGAATGGGCTTTAAATAATTGGTTAGGGCTTGAGGAAAATGTTCACTATACAAAAACGTGGAGTCCTCAACTTACTTTTAAATTCTATAATGGCTCCGTTGTTCATGGTGTTGGCGCTCATAATTATGACACTGTCTTTAGAGGTGGTAACTATTCGGGACTAGCCGCTGACGAGGTTGATTATTGGAAGCCCGAAGCGTGGTTAGCTGCCAAGGGTAGGATAAGACGACCACCAGAATTAATTAGAAGTGTTAGCTCTCCCAAGGGTTACAATCATATATGGGAAGATTTCTTTGAGAATAAAATAGGTCCAGTGATTACAGCGACCACTTACGACAATCCAACACTCTCAGAAGCTTATATTGAGTCACTTAAAAAATCTTATTCCCCAAGACTATTCGAGCAAGAAGTCCTTGGGAAAAGATTGAGGCTTAATGTAGGTGCGGTTTTTTCTGAATTTGATAGGACAAAACACGTCAGGAGTTGTCGTAGTGAATGGAATGGGGAACAGTTGTTCTTCTTCACAGATTATAACATAAGTCATTATTGCGGAGTATATGGGTTCATCAGGGATGGCATCGTATATGTTATCGGGGAAGAACATTTAGAGTTCCAAGGTTCGAGGGAAATGGCAGAACGTGTCTTTTCAAAATACCCCATGGCAATTGTTGTTGGCGATAGCACAGGGAATAATAAAAGAGACGTCGCCATTGATAGAACTAATTATCAACATTTTGCCGCCGCAGGTCTAGCAACAAAGAAATTTAGAAACCCACCAGTTCAGTCAAGAATCATCGCTGCTCAATCAAATCTTTATCACGAAAAATGTATTATCGACCCGAGTTGCAAGACATTAATAAGAGATTTAGAATTGATGGCATGGAAAGAGGACGGAAAAGACGTGGACAAGTCCGACATAACTTTAAGTCATGCGTCAGATGCGTGGTCGTATATGATGCACCACTTTTTACCACTAAAGACTAATCGACAATCTAAAATAAGGCTGAGTTAAAATGGACATTAGAGAATATAGCGTTGCGAGTGCATTGATTAATGAAATTGAGAGTGAGCAATTCTCCGAGCGTAGGCGTCAAGAGTATAAAGGCTACAAAGTTTCTGAGGGCGGTCAACGTGAATACGTTCTTTCTGCTTTACAAAAACTATTCCCTAAATCTTGGTCATCAATGCGTGTGTCTGACATAAGCGTTAGTAACAAAGTGTTATCGAAATTTAGCAAGGCATATAAAGAGAGCCCTGTTCGAAATCTTGGGACACAGACCGACGACATGAATACTCTATTAAGCGAGAGTGATTTTGATTCTCGCATGGCTGAGTTCGATAGAGATTATAACCGTCAACGTTATGGGCTTTTGTGGGTTAACTCAATCAATGACGAGCCTAGTTTTCATTCTTTAAAAGGTTTTGAAAGCTTTGTTAAAAGAGATGATGATAGTGGCGACTTGAAAGCTGTCGTTATTAATTACCCAAGCGAAACAATTACCCATAATGGAAATTCAAACGCAGACGGGATTGAACAAAACCTAAGTGAGAATCAAGACGACTCAAGCGCAGAATCTAAACTTTATGCAATGTGGACTAATGACTTTCATGCTGTGTGGAGAGTTACTCAAAAGAAAATTAGAGGTGTTAGTAAGTCCTCTATCGAGCGTATGGAAATAGAAGGAAATGAGTTAGGCATTAACGACTTGGGACGCTTACCGTTCGTATATAGGTCTAAAAATTCATCTAACGACTTACCTTTCGTTAACCAACTTACAGAGCAATCAATTACATATAATGTTTTAAATTCCGATTTCCTCACCGCCTGCGCTTTACAGGGTTATGGGCAGCTAGTTGTTACAATGCCCGAGGACATGATTACAGAAGCAATTCATACAGGCATGACCACGGCAATGACTCTCCCAATAATTGAGGGTGCCGATGTGCAAGCCGATGCTAAATACATCAATCCTAATCCAGACTTAGCAGGGATGAAATTAACTCTCGACAATTACGCAGGCGATATAACTGGGGAACACCTTGGGCAATCTCAAAGCGTTAACTCTAACCAAACTTTTTCTAGTGGACTTGAGAGAGTGATTGCACAGGCTGACGTAACAGATATTATTAGTGGCAATCAACGTGTTTATTCTAAAATGGAAAAAGAAGTTGTAGAGATTCTTAGAGCCTATGAGTTTCTTGGACAAGGGAGCGCAGAGCTTACAACTATTTTTCCCAAAGCTAAGGTGCAAATCTCAGACAAAGAAACTCTTGAGAATATTAAAATGCGTTTAGACCTTGGGCTAATCACTAAGATTGAGGCGCTTCAAATCATTGACCCTAACCTAGATGAAAACGATGCCACTAAAAAGCTAGAAGAAATCGCAAAGCAGGGTAAAATATTATTAGATTCATTCGGGGGACAAGATGCCAATAAAGAAGGACCAGATAAGTTACGAGTTGGACTTGAGAGCGAAGTTGAAGAAAATACCCAAGGCGAATCGTAAGGAAGCTAAAGAATTAGTGGGCGTTTATTTATTAGACGCTATACTTAACGACACCGAGGGTTCTAAATCTCCTGTTACTGGCAAGAAGTTTAAAGCCCTATCAAAAGACTATAAGAAATTTAAGAAATCTAAAGGCAAGGGAACTAAGGCAAATTTGCGCCTTAATGAAGATATGCTCCCTAAGTTAAAATCTAAGAACACAGTCGCAGGCGTAAAGATAGAAATGAGAACGTCTAGTGAAAAAGAATTGGCAAAAGGATTTAATCATAATGTGGGTGACACTTTACCTGCTCGTCCCTTCTTGCCTGACGATGGGGGAGAGGCGATTGTTCCTAAAGGTAAAGGCTCGGACCAGTTTAGAACATCAATTGTTAGAGGCATCGACGAGATACTAGACGAGTTTATTGATGCCAATTAAGGTCAAGAAAAAACTATTCTTAAAAGATATGCCCAAGGATATTAAAAAGAAGTTCGCTAAATCTATGAAAAAAGAAATAGCCGACGAGATTATTGTGGATATTATTCAAGGTAAATCACCAGTTAAAGGGCATACGTTTAAACCTTACGCAGACGTTAAATATAAAGGGCGCAAGCGTCCTGTCGATATGTTTAAGAGTGGTAAGATGCTCAAGTCTATAAAGGTAAAGCAGGATAGGTTAGGCAGGCTGTTGATTTCATTCACCAACAAGGTCGCAAAGTATCACCAAGAGGGAACTTCTAAGATGCCTCAACGTAAACTGTTGCCATCAAAGAATGAAGAATTTAACATAAGACTTACTAAATTCATCAAGAAAATATTAAATGGCGCTGTAAAGAAAGTGACAAAGAAAAAGTGAATTTTACAAAGTGATAGTAAATTACTTACTATTTAAACGAACGAACGTTCTGGAGTAAATTATGGAAAATGTCGAAGGACAAAACGAACAAACTGCTGCGACTAAAACCGAAGGGAATGAGTCAACAGAAGTGGACGCAAAAGCATTAATGGACAAGATTGCACAACTTGAGTCAACCAATGAACGCTTATTATCTCAATCAAAAGAGAACGCAGATAAGTTTAGAACATTAAGAGATTCAAATAGTGAAAGAGAGAAGAAAGAACTATTAGACCAAGAGAATTATAAAGGTCTATTGGGTAAAAAAAGCGAAGAGCATAATGAACTCTTAGAGCGCTTTGAAAACCTTTCTAAAAAAGCTCTCAAGAAAGATTTAAACTTTACCGTTGCAAAGCTTATAGATAAGCCGCTTGCAGATGGCGCTAGTGTGGACGATGTGATTGAGCAAGTCTTAAAAACTGGTGAGGTAGTTTTACTCGACGATGAAAGTGGCTTCACTGGAATCGAGGAAGCTTACAACAAAGTTAAAGAATCTAAATCTTTTCTATTCGATGTTAAAAAGGCGAATCAGTTCAATAAGGTTCCAAGTAATAAGGCTCCCCAAGGCAAAAAACTTAGTAACACTGAGCAATTAGGTTCAGCGTTAGAATCAATTTTTAAAAACAAAGGATAAATTATGGCAGACGCATTAATGGGAGTAACGGAAACAACGGCAAACAGCCATGAGGAAGTTTCAAGACTCGCACAAACTTTTTTAATTCAACAAGCTAAACTAGCTTCAACAGTTACAGATTACTCTTTCCTAGCAGTTCCAGGCGCAGCTTCAATTGCTCTACCTAGAAGTGGTGGATTTACAGTTGGTGATAAGTCAGAAAACACGGCAGTTGATGCTCAAGTTATTACTTACGCTAAAGATACTATCTCTCTGGACCAGCACCGAGTGGTACAATTTCTTTTAGAGGACATTGCAGGCGTTCAATCTAACGTTGCTGTTGTTCAAGATGCTCTTATGAAAGCCACAGCAGGACTTGCTCTTGATATGGACAATAAGATTATCGCAGAACTTCGTTTAGCTTCTTCTTCTACTCCTGACCACCTAATTAAGTTCACAGATGCCACTAACGAGGACATTGAGCTTGCTGACATTCTTAATGCAAGAGAGCTTTTAGTTACTCAAAACATTGACCCAAGAGAATGTTACATGGGCGTAGGCGCTGACCAAGAAAGATATATGCTTGCAATTGATAACTTTATTTCAGCTGAGAAATATGGAAGTAACGAGCCTATCATGCAGGGTGAAATCGGACGTGTGTACGGAATGAAAGTTCTTGTACATACAGGATTTTCTCAAGAGGCTTGTTTTTGGCATCCTTCTGCGGTTGGTTTTGCTATTCAAGCAGGAACACGTTTTCAATCACAACCAGACCTTGCTAACCTTGCAACAAGATACTCTCTTGATTATATCGCAGGTTTCGAAGTTCTTGACGGTGGTAAAAGACAAGTTCAAATTTCTGAAACACCATAATAGTTTCATAATAATGGGGGAGCTTCGGCTCTCCCTTTTTACATTGGTATCAAATGGAAAACTCTACGTTAATTGCTGTGTCGCTTGAGGCACAAACTAGAAGTGAACTATCAGGTAAGCAATTATTAAATAATATAAAGCATAATCATTTCTTTCGTTACTTTGATTTTCAAAAGGACGGGAAACGATGGGTCTGTTGGTATTACGCCGACGCCGCCCCTCACTCAAATCAAATTAATGAACACCAAGTTAAATTCCCTAAGAAAGACGAGGTTAAGTAATGGGCGTCATTCAAGACATGGAAAAAAAGAAATTCATAGATGGCGATAGTCAGGACCCTAGCGTTCGTGTCCAAGTCGCTAACGGGTTTCAAGTAAATAAACTAGCTAAATACGTCGAGGCTATTTATACAAATGGCAATATGACAATTACATATAATTATTATGAATCAAGCTCTAAAGTGACAGCTTATGAGTCAATACAGGTCGACTACTCAGTTGCTCAAGACACAGAGTTTACGAGTGCATCATGGGCGTAAAATTTAACCCATTTACAGGAAAGTTTGACCTAGTAAGCGTAGACCCAGAAAACTTTTCTTATAACTATATAGAGGTAAGTAAAACTCTCATAGTACCAACTAATCAGCAGATGCTTGTCTATGATTCTTTAACTATTGATGGGGTATTAACTATTGATGGTGAGGCGGTATTAATAGACTTCAAAGCACCTAGTAGAATTAAAACCACAGAAGAAACAGAAACTATAAACATTGAAATTTACGAAGTCATTAGACAAACTGTGTCGGGTATTACGACAAGCTTGAGCAATGCCATTACAGGCTCTACAATAACAATAACGAATAGAAGTGGCGGCGATAATACCTTAAACATTACAATCCAAGGCACAGCGTCCCCAATAATAAAAGATTTAGAAAGTTTTTCTCTAATATATAACGGAACCGATTATGACATTACTTAGAGACATGAATTGTGTTGGCGAAACCTCTACAGGTAACACCACGACCACGCCTTTAAGTAGTGGCGCTACATACACAGGCACAGGCGAACAAAATGATTTACCTCAAGCCGGGGTGATGCTCAAGACTGATAACGATGGGACTTTGTATTTTGATTTCTCTAACGATGGGACTAATTGGGATAGTACATTCCCAGTTTCGGGGTTTAGAGTAGCTAGTGGCGTATCTGAATTTCATACGGCAGTAAAGCTAGGTAGATATTTTAGAGTTAGATTAATAAACGATACGGGCGCTCAAACATACCTAAGGCTAACTACTTATTACGGAAATGATTTTGTCCCATCCAATGCCCCTCTAAATCAAACGCTAGGAAGGGATAGTGATGCTCAATCGAGTAGACCCACGGATTTTACTGATGAAGTTTTAATCGGTAGGCGTGGAGGGGTAACTGGTTTTAATAAATTTGGTTATAGGTTAGACCTTGCTGCAGCAAGCGGTGAACAAACTATATGGGCAACTACAGGGAACTTTGTTCCAATGACTACAGCCTCTACGTTTACTATTACATATAACACTGGGACCGATGGCTTAGGCTCAACAGGTGCAACAACTTTATACTTCGCATATGTTGACGACGATGGTTTAAATGCAATAGGTTTACACGTTCTAAGTAATACAGGAAGTGATGTAACAAGTTTTTCAGGCTTAGGTATTAATAGGTGTGCTGTCTCCGTGTCTGGTTCTAATCAATCGAATGGTAATGATATTACTATCACAGAAACAACAGGTGCCACTACTCAAGCGATTATTCCTAGTGGGCAATCGACTACTCAACAAGCTATCTACCATACAGATGCTAATAGTGATGGAGTAGCAAAATATCTTTGGTTTAATGTTAATAAGATTTCAGGCGGTGGCTCTCCTAGAGTAACAATCAAGGGCTATGTATTTAATAGAGAGTTTGAAACACGCTATGAAGTATTCAGAGCAACAATTGATACAGGGGTGGAGAATACAATGGAAATTGTGCCACCAATATCTTTTAAATTGTCACCTACAGATGTTTTATACTTTGTGGGAGATACTGACACCAACAGCACTATTATCTCTATGAGATTTAGTTTATTTGAGTATAAAAGGACATAGTTTATGACAAAACTAATTATAAAAAATGATACAACACCGAGTACCCCAGAGAGTGGGAAAACTGCGCTCTATATTGATTCAACAACTAAAAAACTTGTTTCTAAAAACGATGC
>Ga0208643_1001935_pt1 | contig 10802 bp, 21 predicted proteins | sample VirMetDEL_Nov_12_FD_184516 | JGI IMG/M metagenome (GOLD analysis project Ga0208643, IMG submission 184516) | Aqueous microbial communities from the Delaware River and Bay under freshwater to marine salinity gradient to study organic matter... | ecosystem: Environmental > Aquatic > Marine >... | reverse complement strand
CTTCTATGAAAAGCCATGGAAATTTGTTGATGAAGCAAATCTTTCAGCATTCTATGACCATGCACGTTACAAGTTACGAAATCAGGTCGTACCTGTTGCAGAAAAGCATTCAATCACACGTTGGTTAGATGATTATGTTGCTTCACAAGGTTTTGATTTTGAAGAAAAAATTGCAGAACGTGAAGACGACCTTACTCTTTACGAGTAACTAGCTTATGGGTGTATAGATTCCACAATGCCCTGTGGTCACGGATTCATAGCCGTGCTCAGGTCTGTACACCCTTAGGTAGTTATAAAAGTTATGACTACGACAAAAAATAGGAGCTTCTTATGGCAATGATTAAAGGTTTCTCCTGCGAATGCGGAGAGAAGCTACATGTCAATCCTGAAACGGATGATGTGTGGTGTTTGGAATGTCCAAAACATCACGGTGAAGTTTCGGATTGGTCTATATGAAAAATAAGAAAAAACGAAACGAGGATGAAGATTCACGTTTCAAACATTGGCGTGAGTGGGCAATACTTACTAACTCTGAAAAAGTTAAACTGTATCCCACTTTAAGTAACAAAGAAAAAAATATAATTTGGTGCGATGACTATATGAAAATCGTAGCCAAACAAGTAATCAATTAAGGAAAAATAATGGAAAAAGAATATATATTTACCATAAAAAAACTAGAACATCCTAGGGGTAAACCATTTATGGAACTAAGAGATGGCAAAATTAACAGGGGTTATACACTTGGAGAAATTCAAGACTTGCATAACGCAACTAAGAAAACATTAGAGGAGGAGGAATAATGGAAAGTATGTTTACATATTTTCAACAGACAATAACAATGCCGTTAGGTTCATTAGCGTTTATGTTCTTGACAATATTGTTCACGGGATATGCTATCGGCGAAAATGTCGCTAGTTACAGAAATAGCAAACTCTTAATTGTATTAAGAAAAGCTATGCAGGATATGAGCATGGAGCTTAGATTCTATCGATTAACAAAAGATACTGAGGAGGTATAAATGAGTGCAAATGTAGAATCAATGTTTAGTGCATTGAAAACACCATGGCATGGACTAGGTACAGTAACAGACGGAGTGTTGACAAGTCAAGACGCGTTAGTTACTGCTGGATTAGATTGGCAAGTAAAGTTAGAAAACGTTTACTTTCTAAATCAAGAGATGAGAGAACAGAACGTAGACGGCAAGTACGCAGTTGTAAGAGATACTGATGAAAGCTGTTACGGTATTGTTGGTAGTAGGTATACACCTGTGCAAAACATGGATGCTTTCAATTTCATGGACGCATTAGTAGATAGCGGAGATGCTAAATACGAAACTGCTGGTAGCTTAAACGGTGGGCAAACTATTTTCATATTAATGAAACTTAGTAAAGTCCTAGAAATTAACGATGACGTTCAACCATATATGTTGTTGACAAATACACATGATGGTAGCGGTGCATTAAAAGTATTAATGACACCAGTCAGAGTTGTATGTTCTAACACATTGAGAATGGCATTGAGTGGTACAAAAACTAACGTTGTATCAATCAGACATACCAGTTCGATTCAAGGCAAGATTAGTGAAGCAAGAAATATATTAGGCATAGCCGATATGTTTTACGATTCCTTTTCTCAAGACGTTAACAGACTTATCGATACAGAAATAAATAACGATATTTTTACTTCTATTATTGACAAGATGTTTCCGTTGCCAGTTATTGAGGAGGATAACCCAACAACATTACGACAGTTTAACAATACTAATACAATCCGTACAAGTATTAAAGTTAACTATTCCGTAGAAACGGCACAAGGTAATGCCAATGGTTGGGGATTGTTAAATGCTTATAACTCATTCGAGTTGTGGCAACGAAAGATGAGAGGTGCAAAAACTGCAGATGCACGTCTTGAAAAACAAGCAGGAAGTCTGATACATCAGGATTCCGCTTTAAGTAATGCAGTAGTAAAGGAACTAATAAAATTATGAGCTTATTAGGAGTACAAGAAATAGCAGAGCTTCTAGGTGTAGATAGAGCTACTGTTATATCATGGAAGCACCATGGCAGATTGCCTGAACCTGATTTTAAAATCAGCGGTGTTCCAATATGGCATGCTACAAAAATTGTTGACTTCTGCTCTGTTGATTCATTCATACAGAGCAAGGTCGACAATGAAGTAATTACTAGATTAAATGTCTAGTTATAGAAAACAAGCCGTGAATTATTTTCGTGGCGAAGTCATACCATTAACGGTAAAGGTATCAAACAAAATGCAATTAATACAATATGCATTACTTAGATACAGGTATGAACGCCCAATAACTAATGGCGAGTTTGTTTACGACCTACGATGCGCCCGTTTCGGTGGCTACCTACACCAGCTACGTGAAGACGGGTGGGTTATCAGTACTGTAAAAGGTAAAGAAAAAGGGTTGTTCCTTTATTATTTGGTATCACACCCAAGAGATGAAGATAACAATCAAGATAAATTACAACTTATACATGGAGGTAAAGATGAATAAGGATAAGTTAATAGTTGCACAGGTAGTGTTCAAAGGTGCAATTGATTTAGTCAGCGCGGATAAAATGAAACTGGAAACTATACCAGCTTTTATGGAACGTAACGTTGCCGAAATCATGAAGTATCAGAGCGCTATCCCAACAGGGCAACCAACTGTCCAGCCACCGTTTAAGAAAACGATTATGGCAGATAGTGGCTTGATATGTCCGCATTGTGGTTCAAAGGTTTACGACAACCGACAAACCAAAACAACTGCGACACAACCTAACTTCAAGTGTTCAAACAAAGACGCTTGTGAATACGGTAAAGAGTATCAAGGAAAGAAGCAACCATGGGCAAGTTGGACAGACGAGCCTACAGCAGATATGTATAAGGGTTACAAAGCACCAGCAGAGCCTGAGGCAAACCCTGATGACATATTCTAGTGGACTATATACAAGCAGATGAGTACTACGCTATTGTGCCTGAGTGGATAATTGATTTACCCATAACGGCACAAGCGGTACGACTGTATGCAACATTAAATAGATATGCAGATAAAGATGACGGAACTTGTTTTCCGTCTATCAGTACGTTGGCGAAACGTATGCATACTAGTAATTCTACAGTCAAACGTGCTCTAAATGAGTTGAAAAATTGTGGCGCTGTTTTTTCAGAACCGCGTTACAAAGATGATACCAATGAGCAGACTAGCAACTTGTATACGGTTATGCGGAGAAATCCGTTCATATACGAACATCCCCCAGTCACTAGTGAACCGCACCCCGACTCGCAGGAGAGCTACAAACTAAAGCCAACTAAACAAAGAAAACATGGAGCAATCTATGTAGCTTTAGAAAATGCTATGGGTTACAAACCCAGTACTCAAGTAGAGCGTGGCGGTTGGAATAAATGCGTTAAGCAATTAGGAGAAGCTGGTGCAACGGCAGATGATGTAGAGATACGTATCAAGATGTACAGAGAAAATTGGAAAGGAATTACTCTTACACCTTATGCGCTTGTAAAACATTGGACGTTGTTGGGAGAGTACGTAAAAGATGTTCCAGTTCCACACGACTGTAACAAAGACGGGCATGGCATGATTGACTTAGACGTCATAGATAAGTGCCGTTTCTGCGGGTTAGAAATATCTAAGAAAACTAGTTAGACTAACCATGGGATTTATGAGATTAGAGTCGTAGGAGAGCTACGAACGGGCTTAAAATATACCTCCTTTCATTCGAGCAATCGAACTGGGTTGCCTTGTTTAACACTCATTCGTCCCCAAATTCATACCCTAGATTTTTCAGAGCTTCAATACAAACATTTTCAATATCATCAAGTTCGAAACTTACAATGCCCTTAGTAGAATTGTCTGGCATACTAACCTGTATAAATGGTTTACCCATGCCTCCAAATGCTTTATGAGATTTATCAGATTGTTCTTTACACTTATAAAAAAACGTAGATAACGGATTGCATTGTTTACCAGCTTTTACTTCTACTCTTAAACCAGTTGACCAATTTTCTTCATGAGCGTCTGCGCCATGAAACCTATTATCTTTTATCCCTAGTTTTTTTCTAGCTAGGTTTTGTTTTCTTCTTCCTTTAGAACGGCTTCTTCTGTTAATACACGTTCTGCAACTACAATCCTTTTTGTAATCTCCAGAGTTATCACACCGACCAGCTTGTCTAGTTTGTGAATTAGGTTGTCCCGTGCCACTCCAACCAGCGTGCCTACGTTGTTTAAATTCAGCAAACGTTTCATTTTCTGCGTCCCAAGTAGTTTTATTTGTTGACTTTTCTTTCGGCATAACTTAACCGCTTCTCGTATTCTTTTTCTGCACTATCGCACTCCTCCATTTTAGTTCTGTAATATGACACAATACTTATACGTTCTGCGTCTTTGCTATTCATTTCTAATTCTGTATTCCCATGCCATTGATGAGCGTCAAATATTAATAAATCTCTATCGCCCATTTTAAATGCAATCCTAAATTCTGGTAATACTAAATACCCACCTTGACAATCACCTTTTTTAATACAAGCAAGAGTTGAGATACCATCATCCAAATCTCCTTTATCAGTGTGTACACCAGTTGGGTAAGAGTTGTTTACCGTAATAGTTGTAAACGGTGTTCCCTCAATAGTCCAATCTTTATGTGTTCGATTTACATATTCCATTTGTGCATTGTATCTTTCAGGTGCAAACTTTTTCATTTGTTCCCCTATAAAAACAAACAATGGAAATAAACTTTTGTATTTATCAACTTCTTTACCACTAAATGCTGTGAGCCTACAATATTGTTGAGCTCCAACTGGGTCTAGGTTTCCAATTATTGCAGAAGCAATACTCTTTGCCGTATCAGTTCTCGTTCCGCCGCTGGCTCTTTTTATTCTGGGCAAACCACTAGCTAAACCTCTATTAGATGTTTGTTGACTTTTTAGACTATGTAAAACTTCATAAGAGTCATCAGATAAATTTTCAGGAATAGCTTCTTTTAAATATATAGCACCAACTTTTCCGTTAGGAAATCTTACAGTAGTATCTTTAGTAACTAAAATGTTGTAATCGTTTTCAGTTAATATTTTTCCAACTTTTTGTTGCAGTTCTTCATCAGATATTTTTGACCTTAATCTTATATCAATCAACTCTGTCCTCCGTAATCTCTCCAACCGTTTTTATCAAGTAACTCATCATACCATTTTGCTTTAAAATTAATTACAATCTCGTCTACTATCTCTGCATATTCTGTTTGTGTGTATCTTCCTATGTCAATTTGTTTAATTATTTCTATTAGTTCTTTCATACTGTAATTATAACCAAATCAGCACGGACAACAACAGCCTAGACACATTAACCCCCTCTTAAAACGTCTTAAAACAGGGTGTTAAAACCCTATAAACGTTGACTTTTAAAAGATTCGCGGTAATTATAAAGTTTAAACAACCATTCCTCGAACCTTGCGTCACCCCATGTTGCAAACTTAATATCGAAATATTTCGGCTTGTTTTTGATTGGTTTGTTCTTAACATATTGTGGAAACCTTTTAATCAGATATTTACTATCAATTATTCTCGCTTCATCCCTGTCATAATTGTTATCGTTATGACCACCTTTACCAAAGTAATCATTCTTAAAGGCAACGCTTCTGTTAATAATTACTTTTTTATATTTATATAAATGTTCAAGGCTCCAAGAATAATCATCCATATCTAAAATGTTTTCATCAAATACAAAATCACTATCACGTTTCCAAATCATAGCTTTACCATGTACAAAACCACGATAAGACCACTTGTTACAGTTGAACATAGGATTTTCAGTAACAGCATATCCGCACAACTTAGCGCCAATATTTTCGGCTTCCATAATAGATTCAGTAACAGATTCCAGAAACCTTGCTTGTAATATTTCGGTAAACCATATTTTCATTTTTAATTGTGGGTCTTGGGTATAATCAACTACTTCTTGCTTTTCAAAACCACCACTCCAGCCATACATTTTACTTATGTCGTCATCAAGAAATAAACACCACTCATCTTGTTTTACAAATTTTTCTAAAGCGTTTTTTATTTGATTTTGCTTACCAGCTACACCGACCTTAGCTTCAGTAACATAAATAGTTGCTTCAGGATAATTTTTTATGTATTTTTTATATTCGGAATTATTATGAACTAATAAAATAACATTTAAGTTCTTAAGTTGTTTTAACCCTAAAGTTTTTACACCATCATACTTTGCATAAGTTGGTATAAATATTTTCATCTATTAAACCATGACTTGTTTTTTTTATACCGAGCTTCTAATGAAATTAATATAGCTTCAGTTGTGTTTATATTTTTATTTTGAGCAATAGCTAAAATCATTTTTTTAAACTCTTGATACTGCGTATCTAACAAAGCTATAGGAATATCGTTAAGTGCTTTTCCATTATTAGTAGAAACTTGTTTACTGCGTTGTTCTTTAATGTTTTCAATTTCCTCATCAGATAAAGCATATCCGCCCTCAAACTTTTCAAAGTCAGTAATATCAACTTCGTCAAATTCAGCAAGAACGTCATCAACATCATCAGCGTTAAAACCAGTCCCTTTAAGTTCACCAGCTTCCTGCAAATCCCCTAGCATATTCGCAATAAGTGTACCGTCATAACTAGCAAGGTCACTAAGTCTATTATCTACTAAAACAATTTTACGCGCTTCTTTCTCGTCAACGTCAACATAAAAAACATCACAAGTTTTCCACTTCAACTGTTTCATAGCTAAGTAAGTATGATTGCCCGCAAGAATAACATTATCTTTGTTTACAACAAGTGGACGAAATTGTCCGTTCTCTTCTAAAGATTCAGCAATCAAATCAACGTTACCAATTCTAGGGTTGTTGTTATATTGCTTAAGAATAGATAACTTTACAGTTTTCATAATCCCAAATCATCATACATATACTTAACTGCATTATATGTAGCTTCTGTAAGATTACATTTCATTTCTTCAGCTAAAGCGTTTACCCATTTTTTATAGTTTGCAAATTGTTTATCATCCAAATACATAACAATATCGTGTACCGCTTCTTGTTTTGATTTTTCATTTACTACAGCTGGTTCAAATACTTCTTCAAATTCAGTATCGTGGTCATCAACACCTTTTAGAAGCTCATCAATATCTTCAGCTTTAAAACCTGTACCAATAAAATCTCCAGAGTCAACTAGCTCTTGCAACATTTTGTTAAGTAATTCGCTATCATATCCAGCAACATCATTAAGCCGATTATCAACAAGAACTATTTTTTTTGCTTTTACTTCATCAACATCTATGTAAGTAACTAAAACTTTTTCCCAGCCCAAAGATTTCATAGCTTGATAAGTGTGATTACCAGTTAAAATAATATTTCCGTTTACATTAACTGTAAGTGGTCTGTATTGACCGTGTTCAGTCAAACTTTCTGCAATCTTTTCAACATCACTAGTTCTTGGATTATCGGGATATTCATTAAGTATTTCTATATCAACTTCTTTAAATTCCATATTTCCTCCTACCAAACTTTATATTCGTAATATTCATTTGGTCTTTTATTATTTAGGTTCGCTATGTCTGATTCTAGTTTCTTTTGAACATAAATTGCTGGAAAATAAAAATAATGAGTAAAAGGACTATCAGTCATCATAGCGTCAAATATTCTCCACCTTTTTTTAGAATGCAACCAATCTAATATTTGCTGGGCAAACTGCCATGTTGGAATGTAGTAAGCATGTAAACACAAAACTCTAAACCTTTTTTTATCAACTATGTTTAAGCCATTAGGGAAATACTGTCTTTCTTTGAGTGCGCCTTTGTTTCTAGGAATGTTAACAAAAAAACCACCAAGCCATACAATAGAATCAGCTAAGTGTAAATCTTTAGGTATATCATTTATTTGTTCAGCGTCATCTTCACATATAATGACGTTATCAATTTTATTATCAACAATATGTTTAAGTAAAGATATATGACTAAGACTACACCCGACTTTACCCCTATGATGACGACCATGAATACCTCCAGTTATATTTTTAAAGGAAATCATATCGTGTATTAACCAATGGTCTTTAGGTAGTTCCATACCGTCAACACCAACCCAACGCGTCCAACCTTTCCAGTCTTCCATGCGTTCTATTCTTTTATCTAAATTAATAACAAACTTATTCATTACCCCAACAATGCTTAGAACTGTTCCAATGATACCACCCGTCATTATATACAAGCCAACTTGCAACGGCGGTAGAAGTTTCAGCGTCATACCTATCTTTTTTAATTTTTAGTTTAGGTTTTAACCATGCCCATGTGTCATCATTAAATTGCCACAAGCCAACATCACGAGTTCCATTTGTGTTAACTCCAACAACTTTTTCACGCCCAGAACTTTCACAATAAATAATGCGCATAGCTTTTTCAACATCTTCTTCTTTAAAGTATTTCTCAATCAGAGGTTGCCAATCAACGACAACATTAACTTGACGTTGCCCACGCATACAATTTATATACTGCGAAAAGTCCGCAGGAGTTTCAGTCGTTATTGCGCAAGTTAGTATGGAGCTTAACAGTAAGTGTATCATCTTCGCTTTCTAGTACTCTTATTATACCCTTAGGGAATGGAGAGTAACTAAAATTCTCACCGTTTTGCACAATGTAACGCACCTTAGTTCCGTCGTTCTCAATCGCTACAATATTACTCATAACCCTCTAATCATAAATCAATAATTAATATAATGCTACAAAACTCTTAAATTATCCCAGCCTGTCTTATTTACTGTAAAAGTTAATACACCTTGTTTAGTTCCGAACCCGCTACGTGCTGTAAATTCATGAGATTCATCAAGGCTAGGTGCCTGTATCCATGTACGCCCTTTTTGTTCTACAACTCTTAAGTGATGAAAATGTCCCGACACAAGAATAGAAGCACCACCAATAGGAAGCCAACCATACATTTGACCTTTCCAGAACTTCTCCATTTTAAGCCATGGGTCGCCGCCACCTGCAGTCATGTGACCATGCGTAAATCCAATATGATGACCTTTAACTTCAAGAACCATGTGAAAGTCTTCAGGTATAACAACCTTGACGTGTTCATAGCGTGGTCTACCTTTTATTATTTCGCCAACAATTTGCAGTTGCGCTGTATCACTGTTATCTAATCTGTTAGTAGATACTTGACCTTTGCTGGTTCTGTTCTCCCCATGATTTCCGGGTACTCCACCGATTACAATATGAGGTGCCATACCAAGTAGACCGTCAAGAACTTCTAGTACCATTACCCTAGTTAAGTGTTCTTGTTCAGATTTAGTTAACTCAATATTAAAAGGTTGATGGTCATAAAATCCAAAACAGTTTTCAATCAAATCTCCTAATCCTATAATGTAAATCTCATCAATCGTACAAGTTTTATTTAGCTCTTTAATATTTTCTTTTGCTTTAAGAACAGCTTGCCTTATATGATTAACAGTATTAATACTGCCCCAGTCTTTTTTTCCAAGTTGCCAATCTGCTAAGAAAAAGAAATATGCTGTATCGCCTTTTGTTTTTTTAATTTTTATAGGTTTTTTATTCTTAATTTCTTTTTGTAGAGCCAAGAAGTAATCATCTTTTTCAGGGTGCTTACGTTTAATAATCGCTTTAAATGCAAACATTTGTTCAACTTTGCCACCTTTAAGTTGAGTATCCCAAGTGGAAAATTTAACTGTGTCTTCATCAATATAAAATTGTTCAGGGTCGAAACCCCAGTCAGCTAGTAATGATTGAAATTTAAAATTGTTATCAGCTGGTTGTACGTGAGTTATATCCCCTGTGTTAGAGGATTTATCGAAAGATACGCTGGGCTTCCAACCACTAGGAAAGTAATTGTTTCCTAATTCTTTATTGTGTTCTACGTCCTGTCGTTTTTTAATTATACCTTTAATGTCTTCTGGCATACGCAGATACTAATAGAACATTTGTGCTACGTTAATCTTTAAATAAATTAATTTGTATATTGACCTAAACCTGCAACTAAAACTGCTAAGACCGTAGTCCATGCTAAAAGTTCACTTCTCGATATTTTTTGATTAACCTTTTCATGCAAAGCGTCAATACGAACATTTTGCTCTTTTTGTCCCTCAAGTAAAAGAGCTAACATTTCTTTTTGTGTGTAACCGTTATCACTCATGATGTGCATGTCCATATTTATAATTACAAATGGTCACGTAAGTCCCCTTTGCATTTTTTGTAGTTTTGCATTTAATGTCCATGACCAGCTGCTTCTAAATAAGCTAATCGAGATTTTAAATCATTAAGTTCCCACATGTTATTGTTAACACTTTGTATTTGTGTTTCTACCCTAGTCAACGAATCATTAAGGTCTTGATACTCCCACTTTTCTAATAAGTAATATCTATCTAAATCAAAACCACCATCTCTAACTGTTTGCTCTAAGTTAAATAAGTTAGCTTGTAGTGTAGCCATTTCTTCATTAAACCTACCGACATTCTGCGCCGCCATCTCTAATGACTGTATTTTCTCATACAGTACAGCTATATCATTCTGTACATAAGTGCTATCTTTAAGAGTTACAAATTCATACTCAATGTTATTCATTCTCTCATCAATTCCTGTAAGAGTTATAAGTACAGCGTTAAGAGATTGAATACCTGCACCAACAGAACTCATTAGAGCTATGCCTGTAACAACTAAACCTAGATTATCTTTTAGTTTTTTAAACATTAATTACCACAACAACCATTACCACAACACTCGCTCATACTATCCTCCTATCTTCCAGATAATTTCTGTAA
>Ga0208643_1001933_pt1 | contig 10810 bp, 12 predicted proteins | sample VirMetDEL_Nov_12_FD_184516 | JGI IMG/M metagenome (GOLD analysis project Ga0208643, IMG submission 184516) | Aqueous microbial communities from the Delaware River and Bay under freshwater to marine salinity gradient to study organic matter... | ecosystem: Environmental > Aquatic > Marine >... | reverse complement strand
CAGTTTTCACCAGCAACAATAAATCCATACTCATTAGCTTCTTTATTTTTAGGGTCTTTTATATAGGTTTGTCCTGTTTCTTTATCAAAATATCCTGGACGTATATCTACTACACCTGTTTTAGCTTTAGTAGTGTCTTGTAAATTTAAAAATTGAAAAGCGTCAGGGTCTATTTGTTTTTGTATAAAACTTGCTCTTTTTCCTTCTTTAGATACTCTAGCGGCTTCTTTACCTTTCCTAATTTGAAAATACGTATTAGCAAAATCTTTTGCTCCTCTCCCTGTTTGGCTACCAACAGCTAAATTAACAAGTTCATCAAGACCAAAACCGTCTCTTTGTTCAGGTTCCCCGAACAATGTGTAAGCGTCGGCTCTTGCTTCTTCTAACTTAGTTGGGTCTGTTGCATCAACAGAGATACTTTTAAGATAATCATCTCTTGATTGAGGTTTAGGGGTGTCTTTAAATAAACTCATAACTCCTTCAGTGACTAAAGGAAGAAAAGGGGCTATTTTTTCTATAGTATCTGGTTCAGGTGCACGTCTAACAGGTCCACGAGCCGTTGGGAATCTCATCGGAGTTGGGGCTAACTTAACAGGTGTTATACCTGCAATACCGTTTTTACCTCCGAACGTTGGAAAAGGATTGTATTTAGCCATATAGTCCTCCAATACCCATGTTCATAGGTTGATTTAGCTGTTGTCCCATTTTAGGCATAATCATTTTTTCTGGTCCGCCGAAACTTCCAGGACCCATGTCACTAATATTTAATTGAGGTTGCTTATTTGCAGGTAAGGTTGCTATCATAGGTTGGTATTGGTTTTGAAAACTTCCAGGACCTTTATTAAAATTTAATTGTGGTCCTCCCATACTTCCAGGACCCATGTCACTAATATTTAATTGTTGTCCCCTTTTAGGCATAATCATATTTTCTACAAACGGATTATAATCCGTTTTTTGTACTTGTGGTCCTCCCATACTTCCAGGACCCATGTTTTGATATTGCCCCATTGCTGGTGCTGGATTTTGACCAAACATGTTTTGATTTTGACCAAAATTACTAGCTACAGTAGTCCCCATCAAACCTGTTCCCATTGTTCCTGACGGATAATAATTACTATTAGTAGAAGGTGCACCACCTGCATAACCAAACCCACCTGCCATAGGTCCAAGAGAAGCTGTAAGTGCTCCAACGTTTTGTAACGTTTGCATAGGTAAGTTGTATTGACCTGTAAAGTTTTGATAATTTAAATCCATTAAGGACTGTTGTCTTCCTCTACCTAGTCCCCCCATACCCATCATCGATGAAATATCTTGTTGTTGTAGTTGTGGTAATAAACTAGCCATACCGCCGTATTGACCACCAAAACCGCTTAATGCACCTGCTGTTTGTTGTCCTAGTCCTGCTAATCCTTGACCACCTTGTAGCCCCATACCAAACTGTTGTTGTCCTAAAGCACCTAGTTGTGAGCCTTGTTGTAATTGATTAGCAAATCTTTGTTGGTCTATATTAGAAACTTGTTGTCCTTGTTGTAATTGATTAGCAAATCTTTGTTGGTCTAGTCCTGATAATTGTTGTCCTTGTTGTAATTGATTAGCAAATCTTTGTTGGTCTAAAGTATTTAATTGTTGTCCTCTAGCCATTGCGTTATCGATAGCAGCTTGTTCTGAAGCATTTAATGCTTGACCTGTTGCTAATTTAGCTTGTGCTTGTTGTGCCTCTAAACTACCTAGTTGTTGTGCTCTAGCTAATTGATTTTGAGCTTCTGTTGTAGAAAGGTCGCCAAATTGTCTGCCTCTTGCTAATGCTGCTTGAGATTCTTGACCTGCTAACCCTGCTTCTTGACCCGCTAAGTTTCCTAGTTGTGAAGCTCTACCCAATGCAGTCTGTGCTTCTTGACCTGCGAAACCACCTAACTGTCCTGCTAGTCCTGCTTGTAATCCTGCTTGTCCTGCTTGTCTTTGTTGTTGTGCTTCAAACGCTTGTTGTGCTCTATTTGCTGCATCAGAATAACCACCACTACGGATAGCTCCTACTTGTTCTGCTGCTCCTCTTGCTACATTTTCTGCAAGTTCATCACGTCTCATTCGTGACCTAGAACCACCAAAAGCTCCTCCGCTAACAGCTTCGTCTCTAAGACCCATATCACTTTTAGCTAATCCTTCTCTAACGTCTTTTAATGTTTGTTGTACTACGTCTTCTTCAAACGGATTATAAAAACTTCCTATTCCTCTAGGGTCAAAACTTCCTGTAGAACCATAACCTGTTTGTTCTGCTCTACTTAAAGCTCCTCTTGCCTGACCAAATTCTGGTCTAGCCCCAGCTACTTCTGACCTAGCCCCTGCAAAACCTGCCCTAGCCCCACCGAATTGTGGTCTAGCTGCTGCAGTTTCCATTCTAGCTAAATCTAGATTAGGTGCACCTGCTCTAGTTAGCTGTTGAGCTTCACTAAATCTAGGAACTCCTCCTTGAAGATAATCTCTGCCTGATTGACCAAACCGAGCACCTTCTATAAGACCTCTACCTGATTGATTTTGTTGAGCACCCGCAATCATGTCTCTGCCTGCCATGTTTTGTTGAGCCCCAAGTATCATATTTCTACCTGTGGTATCGAATCGAGCGTCTTGTGTTAATCCTGCTCCTAAACTAGATAATCCTCTACCTTGTCCAAGACCCATAGAAATTTCGTCTTGCCCTCTAGCTAATGCTCCTCTAGATATTCCTGCTGCTTCGTCTAGTAAATCTGCTTGTGCACCTAGATACGGTCTATAACTACCGATAGCTGAATCAGCAAGTTCCATACCATAAAGTTCTCTCGGGTCAAAATCAGCAACTCTTTGTCCTGTGTAAGTAAACGGACTTGAATCAGCTTGACCTAAGTTTTGAAACTGTTGTTGTAAAAACTGTTGTGCAAAAGGAAATATATCCTGTTGTAAAAACTGCCCTATATACGGGGCGGGGGCTTGACTGGAATATTCTTGTTCTTCTCTAGACGCCATATCTCTTATTTCCCATATTATTAAATTTATCTAAAACAGCCACGCCTTTAGCATGACTACCGTTACCTGCTGCGTCTACTGCCGCTTTAGATAACATATATTCTCCGTTACTTGCCATCACTGGAATTAAATCATCTTTAGGACCACCTGGACCGTTCATAGGACCTCCATGAGGCATAAACATTGGTCTTTTTAATACTTTACCTTCTTTAGCAAAAGTTACACTAGACCCTCCAATAGGAGTTATGTTTTGTAATTGATTTCTTCTTCGTGCTGCGTTTCCTGGAAGTGTTTGTGTTCTAACCATACTACCTTTACGTTCAGGCATATCTTTTAAAGCAGCCATAAGAACATCAGTTAAGGCTCCTAGTCCTGCATTGAACATTTCAGGATTAGCTTCAGCGTAATCGCTTATTTGTAACCCTGTGTTTTCTAAACCAGTAGGAACTTCTTCCAAAGTCATTTCATCAGTCATAACTCCAGGTGTTTCTGTTTCAAAAGACATACTAAAATCTTGTACTAAATTTGAAGGGTCTTGTTCTAACTGAGCTACCATTACATCAGCTAAATCAGGTTCTGCTATGGATGTAAAATCTATAACGTCACTCATTCCAGGACGTTTACCCGCTCCTCCGATAGCCGCTAATAATTCTTCTAATTCTTCAGAGTTCATTAAACTGCCTATACCGCCACCACCTGCTTTATATTCAACCTCTCCTCCAAAAGCAAGACCTGAAATACCTAATTCTTCAGGACTAATCCCCGCTTGTTCTAGTATAGCTAATAACTGTGTTTCTTGGTCCATTTCGGGTTCTGCCATATTTTCATATTCAAAATCACCGAAATTTTGAACAGCACTTCCTGCTACTGGTGTGAAGGGTGCTCCTTCTCCTGGTTGTAAACTAGGTGAAGTACCACTACCTATGGCTGCTTTAGGGTCTTTTGCTCTATTAGAGGCTATTTTTCCTGCAAGAAGCTGACCTCCGATTATTGCTGTTGCTACCCATGCCATATTATATGCTCCTTATTTGGTCGATAAGTTTATCTATTTGTTTTGTATCGACTGGTAAAAATTCTTTTTCAAAATCTTTAGCAATACATTCTTCCTCTACTTCTGCTAAAGTTAATTTATCTGTACAATGCACAGTCACCCAGACACATTTCTCATGTATATATAAAAGTCTTTTTGTTCCTGAATCAGTTATTCCGTGATAAGGTGCTTTTATAGTTTCCATACCTTTCTCACTATATACAGAACATTTTCCTTTCATTACAAAAAACGGATGGTTTTGATTATGTATTTTAGTTGCTATAACCATTCCCTTAGGCATAGTAATAGCTCTTATGTATTGACCGTCTGCAAAACTATGTTTAACATAGCCTTCCTCGTACCCTTGATAAGCGGGTAGGTCTTTATCTTGATTAATTTCTGCTGAGTATTCTACTAAAGCTTTTTCAAATTGTTTTACTTTGTTTTGAAAATTAAGTTTATTTTCTTTTTGTTCTATAAACTCACAAACATCTGTATATGTAAAGTTATCAGCTGTTTTTAATTGAGTTAAAGCCATTAGAAGCGGCTCCTTGATTTTGTCTTTTTTCCTTTAGACGAGTATATAACAAAACCAGAACGGCTCTGTGCTTTTTTCTTATAAGTCTTTTTATCTACTCCAACCATTGTTTCTCCAGCGTGTTTACACGTATTTGCGAGTTAAAGCTCATCTCGTAAACTGCAGCACAAGGGCTGATATATTGATTATATATCAAAAAGTGTATATTTTTAAAGGTTTTTCTTTACCTTTTACTTTTATTGGTTTTAGTTCTTTTAAAGGATAACCGCAATAAAGCTCAGTTTCTTCTCCTATTAGTATATTTACACCCGCTTCTTTAGTTGCTGACTCTAGTCTAGCGGCTGTGTTTACAGCGTCTCCGATAGCTGAATAATCAAATCTAGTATCGCTTCCCATGTTGCCTATAACAGCTTCCCCTGTATTTACGCCTACTCCAATCTCAACACCGATATTAGCTTTTATTATATTTTCTTGTATTTCTTTAGCACATTCTACAGCTATCCGTTCATGATGTAATAAATCCATAGGTGCATTAAAGATAGCCATCATTGCATCTCCTATATACTTATCTACCATACCACCATGTTTTTGTACTGCGTTTGATTGTATAGTTAATGCTTTATTCATTATAGTTGTTACTTCTTCGGGAGATAATGTTTCTGATAAAGCTGTAAATCCTCTAACGTCTGTAAATAAAAATGTACAACGTCTTTTTTCTCCACCTAGTTTTAATAAGCTAGGGTCTTTTTGTAAACGTTTAACTTGCCGTGGGTCTAGGTAATGTTCAAACTGTTTTTTAATTTGTTGTCTTAATTTATATTGTTCTCTAAATCTTAAATAGAAAGCTATAGCTCCCGCGATAAACTGAGAAACTAAAGACCACGTAATATCTATTAAAACACCTGTAGTTATAGTGTAATAACCGTAGAAGCCCGTTAAAGCCATCGTAAGTAAAGCTAAACTTACGCCCCACGTTATACCTAAATAGCTTATAAAAGCCCATACGAGCCCTACAGACGCTATAAAGATAAACAGTTCTAACGCTAAAGCGTAATCAGGAATATAGGGGCTATCTTGTATAAGGATTGATTCTGCTAATGCTGCTTGTATTTTATGGGGTTCTAATAAACCAACAGGCGTAGCAACCTGAGGCATGACTCCGTTAGCGGTAACACCTACAAATACAAACTTACCATTTACGTCCATTTTTTGTAAATCTGTTTCGGGAGTATTTACCCAACTAATCCATTTACGACCAAGACTATCAGTCTTAACAGGCGGAATACCTCGTATAGCTATTTCTTGAATACCGTTTTGATTAGTTGTAATAATATAAGTTTTAACATCAAACAGGGCTTTATATATTTGTGTGCCGAAAGAAGCTACCCAACCTTCAGGAGTTTTTAATAGTAAAGGTACTCGTCTAACTAATTGGTCTATTTCGGTGGGAGCACTGGCGATTCCTTGTAATATATTTTCGTAGGTGTAGAAATTTTCCTTGACTCCCGTTGTAAGTATACCACCAGTATCATTTCCTTTTATAACAGTTCCTGTAGTTTTAGGGTATTGACCGCTATTTGTTTCAAACATGGCTAGAACACTGGGAGCGTATTCTAAAGACCTAGCAAATTCAACATCTCCCATAAGTCTATCAGGTTGTGGAAAAGATATAACCCATCCAACACCAAGAGCACCTTTACCTAATAACTCTAGTTGTATATCTGCTAATCTTTTTCTAGGTAAAGGATAACCCCCTTCACGTTCAACGTCTTCTTCTGTTATATTTAAAATAACAAAATTACCAGAAGGTTGTTGTTCTTTTATAAAAGTGTCAAATACTTTTAATTTAAGTATTTCTGTAGGTGTTGTTTGAAATACTAAAGGTAATACTAAAATGACTAATAAAGGTAATATTAATTTTTTCATCCATCGTTTTGCGTAATAGTTATAACATTATCGCTTCCTCCATTCACTTTGATTATATTAGATACTCCGTCTTGTATCAAAATTACCGTATATGCATCACTACCGTTCAAATCTACCCTAACGCTTTCATTTACTTGTCTTCGTAAACTAACAACGTTTCCTGTTATTAAAGTTGTTATTTGAGTCTCAGGGTCTTTACCTAAAAGTGTTCCTGATATTTGAGTACTGGTAGCTTGTGCTAATTGGTCTTCGTCTTCAGCTACGTCTAAAGCATCTAATACGTTTAGTAAATCTTCTAAATAATTAACATCAAGATAATTTATATCTAATTCCGTAAACTCTAAATTATCTTCTTTTAAATAATCTTCTGCAAGATAATCTATATCAAGGTCATTAAAATCCAATACGCTATCTGTTTCTACTGTTGTTCTTTCTTCTTCAACTATCTGTTCTTGTTTAGGAGGTGTAACGATTAACATATTATCAATAATATCCAACGTTAAATCTAAAATAACTGGTTTAGAAGGAGCTGATTCAAACACACTTACCGTAGTTGCTTCGTAAGGTTTATTAAGCACTACTGTTCCCATAGCAGTAACTACTTCTATTTCACCGCTAGATAAACCTAACGCGTCAGGAAGAAGTATTATTAACGACCTGCCTAACTCATCAACGGTAGCTGTGAAATCAGTTCCACGGATTGCTATATTAGCTGTGGGTGTTCTAAGTTGAATATTTTGTTTATCTATACGGTTTAAACTACCAGTAATAAATCTTGCTGTTCCAAGACCAAAAGTAAGAGCCATTTTAGATTTGCTTGGGTCAGGGTCATAAATATATTCGTCTATTAATAGCTGTGAGTGTTCAGTTAATTTCACTACAGATTCATCTAAAAAAGTAATAGCCATTCTGCCGTCAGTAGTTACAGCTTCGTCATTACTTTGTATAGCAAACTTTAAATTTGCATCGTAAGGTTTGTCTCTTACTATTTGGGCTGAACCGTTTAGTTCAGAAATATCTCCAATATCAACAGCTTGTGCTTGTACCTTGGTCGTTTTGAATGACACAAACAGTAGAAGCAGCAGTGCCAGAGATTGACAAAATTTTGAGCCAGTCATTATCTTGGGTACTCAGTTGTTGAATATTAAAAGTTCTTGAACCGCCTGTATGGTCTAAGTAAAAATAACCACCTGCTGATGCGTTCACACCTGTACCTGTATAAGTAACTGTGTTATCAGAACCATCTATATCCATATAATTTGTAGCACCGTCAATATTAATATTAGAGGTTACTGTGTTATTAGACCCTTGAATAATCCAATCTAAATCAAGAGATGCGGCTATAGCTGATGTTCCTTGATTTAATGTAAAAGTATTACCACTGCCAGTAACAGCCACGTTTTGATTAGAGCCATCTGAACTATTAGAGTTTGTAGGGTCTACTTGAATCGTAAAAGAATTTGTACCGCCCGTAAAGTTATATACACCCGTAAAGTTGTCAGCGTATATATCACCAAGAAATTTATTAGTAGCACCAATCATGTTAATATCTAGTGTCATGGTGTTTCCGTCTAAATCAAAAGCAGTTAAATCACCTGCTGTAGAATTTAACCCACCAATAATATTAGATATACCAAGCTGTTCTAAATCTATGTTAGCACCCGTACCTGACTGGTCTACATAAATTTCATTGTCCGCAGCGTATAACGGTAATAAAACAAAACACAGCAATAATTGTATGTATCTGTTCATCATCATACTTTCATTCTACCTTCTTTTCTTTTGTTTGTAAAACCCAGTAACCTTTTTTGTAACCTAACTTAATTATCTCCAATACTCCGCCTTCGATAGCTTTCATTAAAGCAATAGTAGAAGACTCGTTTCTTGCATTACCTGCTTCTATTTCTACAAGTTCAGTATTCATTTCTATAAACCTAAATACATCATTAGATTTACCATAACTAAATATAGTTTTTTGGCTTAAAACTTCTAGCAAAACTTCTCCTGTAGCGACAGAAACCATACGCAAACTAACGGTTATGTTATCCTCTCTGTATTGTACGCTGTTGCCAATGCCTAAATACCTAGCACCGATACCTCCTGATTCTAAATTAGCTTCATAACTAATAACAGCACCTTCTAGCAAAACACCTGCAAACAATAACGGTGCTAATTGTTTTTTCTTTTCTTCGTCACTAGCAAATTGTTCTCTAGCTGACCGTATAAGTTGTCTTTCTTTTGTTAAATTATCTAGACCCACACGTTCTACAACCCTAAAGAAATTACCGTTTCCTGCGTGTTTAAGTGCTCTTATAAGCAGTGCATTAGGTTGTTGGGTGATAGCTGTGCTAAATAAAGCAAACTCACTATTGCTTTTACGTTGTCCTGTTTGGTCAGTAAAAGCTGAAGGATACACAGCTACTACAGGACTAACTTCAGGAACAGAAACATCACGTAAATCAACAGACTGTAAATCTTGTATATTTACTACATTGTGTCTTTGAAACCTATGTTCGTAAGTATCTTCAACTTGGTCTAACGTTGAACAGCTAGAAAGTAAAAGTACCAATAGGAATTGTAATTTCAGTAACTGTTCCATCTGCTTCCGTAATTTTTAACGTTAATGTAACACCATCGCTTGTATATTCGATAATGTTTCCTTCTAATTCTATTGTACCTGAATCAGAGGGTGTTTCTCCAAAGAGGTTATTAACTAATTGTCTAGATAGTTCAGCATAAACACGTGATTCAAGATTTCTCATAAATCTAGCTAATGTAGAGTTTTCTTTTTCCCTTTCTATTTCGTCTTGTAAAGCTTTGATTTCTTCTTTAATAGTCAGTTTACGACTGAACTCTTGATTCTCTATAGTTAAATAATGAGATGAGGTACCTATACCATTAAAACTAGGGGATTTGAATTTATGAACTATTTGGTCTGCTCTAAGGTTCTCTATAAAAATCCCTATAATTAAAACTACTCCTATAAACATGACAGTCCAAATTATTTTATCTTTTTCTTCTTCAGGTGTTCTTCGTTTACCCATACTAATTCTCCTAATGTAAAACTCTTTCTCGTTCTTCAGTTTCGTCTATTCCTATAACTATTTTAGCTTCTCCAACGATAACTACTCCATACGCCTCTGCTTCTAAATCAGCTTCTTCAAAACTATTAGCATATATGAAGGGACCTTCGTATATTTTATCCCCTACTTTAAATTCTGTTAAGAATACTTTTTTCATTAATCCTTCCTTTGGTCATCTCTATCTGCTTTTGCTATTCTATCGGTGTTCATAAGTTGCGGCACACCTAGTATAGTCTTCAAAAGAGTATCTTGTCTAATTATCTCATTGTCTACAGAACGTACTCTATCTATAAGAGCCACTAATATCCCGTGTTGTGAATCTAATTTTTGACCTAACCGTTCTTCTATTTGAGCTATTTGTGCCGATACCTTTTCATCAAGAACATCTACTTTTGTTTCCATGCCATCAATAATTTTGTTAATTAGTTTCCAAATAAATAAACCTAACCCTATGGCTGCCGCTATTGGAAAACCAACTTCATTTATTAAAGTTACTACGGAGTCCATAACAATTAATCAACTCCCCAGATTTTAGTCTTTGTACCTCCGTGATACTCAACAGCATGTCCTTCATCTATTAACATTTGACAAATATCGTTACCTTCTTCTGTATAGGGTATACCTAAAATTCTACCGTACTTGCCTTTGCCTAAGGATTTAACTTTAAAGCTTCCTTTACAGATTTCGGCTAATCTTACTTTTGCAGCTTTACCCATAATTTTTTCTTTAGCTCTTTCTGGGTATCTTTTTGTGTTAATTCTAGATTCGGGTGTGTCAATACCTGAAAGACGAACTCTTTGTTTATGGAGTTTTACATTAAAACCTAAATCAAGACAACAATCAAAAGTATCTCCGTCTACTATTCTTTCTAATATAGCATTATATACAAACGCCTCTGGTGCTTTTTTAGCCATTTAACATTTCCACCTTTTACGTGCTTGGCGTAATCTTGAATTAGGATTTTTAGCTGCTTTAGGAAACTTCTTCATTTGTCCTGCACTTCTAGCACAGTAAGATTTTCTTCTTTTTGCTGCTTTACTTCCTTTTTTAACTTTGCCTGTAACAGCTGTTTTTAATTTACTTCCAGGATTTTTAGCTCTATATGCTTTGACTCCTTTTTTAGTCATCCCCGCACCTGATTTAGTTTTACGGTAATTACCGCCTTTACCAGTAGTACGTCTTATAGATTTTTCCTTTTTCCTAGGCATTATTTCTTTTTACTTTTCTTTTTAGGCT
>Ga0208643_1001930_pt1 | contig 10828 bp, 6 predicted proteins | sample VirMetDEL_Nov_12_FD_184516 | JGI IMG/M metagenome (GOLD analysis project Ga0208643, IMG submission 184516) | Aqueous microbial communities from the Delaware River and Bay under freshwater to marine salinity gradient to study organic matter... | ecosystem: Environmental > Aquatic > Marine >... | reverse complement strand
TTAACATTGAACACCCCGATTTCGATGAGTGGCTCGAAATACGTGAACCTAAAGGAGACGTTAACCGTCAATCGCTCAACCTGCACCAGTGCGCTGTGGTCGGCGACAAGTTTATGCGACGAGTTGAATCAGGAGATGGAGAAGCTAGAAAACGTTGGGGAAAATTACTTCAAAAGCGTAAAGCTACTGGAGAACCTTACGTGTTATTTAAGGGGAATACAAATAAGTGTAACCCACCAGCTTACAAAAAGCACGGGTTAAAAGTACATATGACTAATATATGTAGTGAAATTACATTACATACAGATGAGTCACATAGTTTTGTTTGTTGTTTATCTAGTTTAAACTTAGCTAGATACGATGAATGGAAAGGAACTAATTTAATACATGATTCTATATGGTTTTTAGATGGTGTATTAGAAGAGTTTATACAGAGATCCAAAGGTAAAGTTGGGTTTCATAATTCTGTAAGATCTGCTGAAAAAGGTAGAGCTTTAGGATTAGGCGTTTTAGGTTGGCACACGTACTTACAAGAAAAGGGCCTACCATTTGAAGGATTATTAGCACAATATGAAACTAGAAAAATATTTTCACAAATTAAAATTGAGTCTGAACGAGCCTCTATGGCCCTTGCTGAAGAGTTTGGGGAACCTTTGTGGTGTGTCGGTACTGGCATGCGCAATACTCACCTTAGGGCTATTGCTCCTACCGTTAGTAACAGTAAGCTTAGTGGTAATGTATCTCCTGGCATCGAGCCTTGGGCTGCTAATGTATTTACTGAGCAAAGTGCTAAAGGTACTTTCATTCGTAAAAACCCCACATTGGTTAAGCTCCTTCGCAAGCTTAAAATCAATAATGAAACTACTTGGTCTAAAATCTTAAAAGACGGAGGATCAGTACAAGGTTTAAAAGAATTAAAAGATGTAATGACTGGACCTTATAATGATATACCAGTTAAAGATGTGTTTAAAACATTTAAAGAGATTAATCAATTAGAATTAATTAATCAAGCAGGTATAAGGCAACAATACATAGATCAAAGCGTTAGTTTAAATTTAGCTTTTCCTAGTGTTGCTACACCTAAGTGGATTAATAAAGTACATTTTGAAGCTTGGAAGAAAGGTATTAAAACCTTATATTACACTAGAACTGAGTCAGTGTTGCGTGGAGATATTGCTGAACAAGCAATGGATGAAGGCTGTCTTAGTTGTGACGGATAATCAACGTTCGTTGGGTTGATCACCAACGGAGGAAATGAGTGGTTGGTGGGAGTTGATTATATAAAAAAAGGGGGCTATTTTCATAGCTCCCTTTCTTGTTACAGGAATGTTTGGGTATGGTGCCCATTTTGTTATTCCTTACTGTTTAGAAATAACTATTAGCTCTGCGTGAGCATAATAACTATCACTTTTTTTTGCCCAATCAAAAGCATTAAAACCTTCATCACAAAAGTTTGTATACATTTGAGCGCCTCTTATACATAGCAAATAAACAATATTAGGTTGATCTGCTATAACCGCATGTATTAATAGTGGTTTACCATCTATTTTTTCCCATGCAGCGATTTGATTTACTACTAATATGGTATTTACTTTGTTGTAATTTCCTTCATTAATAGCGTTTAAGAGTTCAGTTTCAATATCATTAGACATATTGAAAAATAACAAGAAAGATAAAATTAAGTTCATTGATAATAATTAATGTGTTACATTATTATAATCACTTGGTTTTCTGTTATTTACACCCTTAAAATCACTTTTACAAATGTCTTAATTTGTTGATCTTCTTCTTACGGGTATCGCAGAGTCACGGGCTATAATTTTATCAATTACAGACTGAACGTCATCTTTTGTTATCTTTAATTTTAATGCAATACCTCCACTCCAAATCATTTTTGTCTTACTATCTTCACCTATTATTAGAATAGTAGGAACTGATTTAATTTGCTGCTTCAACGATGGTGTTAAGTCTTCTAAAAATGTATATTGAACTTGAGCGTTTTTTATTCCTTGCAAATCTAAATTATGTCTTGTATTCCAAGAAGAATTAATATGTAAAACTTTTAGTTGTGCGCTTGAAAAATAACCACATAGTAAAGTAAATATAATTAAAAGCTTTTTCATTTTATTTATTGTTTATAATTGTGAACAGTTTATCGTCTATCTTATCTAGCTTTTCACTATTGTCTTGAACTTTTTCATCAATGTCCATGATAGTAGATCTTACTAGCTCATCTTTAAGATCATATTCTGTTCTACTTACCTCTGGTTTAGGTAGTTCTTTTGCAAGATCAATATCTTTTTGCAAAGTAAAGTACATAGCAGCTAAACTAACTGCACCCGCAACTAGCATTCCAATTGTTTTTAAATCTAATTGTACTTCTGTGTTCTCTGAAATTTTTTGAGCCATTTAATTTTTGATTTTTACCCTCATAGAAACTTTAGTTGAATTAACTATAGATCTACTAGGTCTTGTGTTTTGTATATTTATATTAGGGTTTTCTCTTGGGATTATTTTAGAGTTAAAATTACCAGGGTTTTCTCTTGGAATAAATTTAGTTTTATTGTTCCAAGTTCTATTTTGCCTATTATTTATCTTAACTTCGTTTCTTAATTTATTAGCAACTATAGTAACTCTATCTTCTTTTACTTTTCTACTAATACCTCTTCTTCCTTTCATTATAGCTACACCACGAGGCTGTTCATACATATAATATCTTGGCATTGAGTAATAATGGTTAAAATAAGGATAACCAAAAGCCCACTCATACCAAAAATTATGTCTGTTCCAGTACATGTCAAATGAATTAAATGGATTCCAAAATCTAGCAAACGATGCAGATGAATAAAAAGAGAATGGTTGATTAGATGCAAACTTAGCATAGTTCCATCTGAATGTAAAGCTATTTCTCATCTTCCAGCTTAATCTCGTATAAGACAATGTGTCTATCTTAACGGTAGAAGGAACATCTAACCAAACTCCTGATGAAGGTGTTGGTGGTGTTTTTTGTATTCCGCAACTAGCTACAGTAGCAACTAGAGCAATAAGGACAATTTTCCATAGTTTCATTTATTTAGGTCGTTTGTTAGGGTCTTTGTGTTGGCAACTTCCTTTAGCTCCTTTCACTGTACCAGGTTTTCTTTCATGTGTTTTCCAACAAGCTGGACCATGCGCTTTTTTAGCTGATCCACAATACTTTTTTAATAACGGTGATTTTAACATAATTAGTTTCTAGTTATTGATTTTCTTGACTTACTTTTTCTTGTTATAGATTTTCTACTAAGAGATTTTCTACTTTTACTTGAATTCTTTTTAGATTTACCCTTGTTCCACTCTAGTTCCCATTTAGCCCAACCTAAAGCATTTGCAACACGCATCCACTCTTCGTTTTCTGTATTAGAAGCCTCTCTTAAGTTTTGTAGTTTTCTAATACCTCTGTCTAATGGTAAGTTGGTTGTAGCGCTGACTATTTGCCCAGCTGCTAAATAAGCAGGATTATCTAATGACCAGCCTTTTTGATATATTTCTTTTTTATTCCAATCCCAGGTTCTACCTGCAGATCTCAATTTGCTTACTTTGGAAGATATAGGAGGTGAAATGTCTAATATTTCAAGAGCAGCGTTTTGAGCTTTACCTCCTTCAGCTAATTTTATTATCACATTTTTAAGCGTAGATATAGCAGCGCCATGAAAACCTAAACCTCTTAACAATGAATCAGACATGCCGTTAACGATTCCTGTATACTTTTTGTTTTTAGCTTCTTCACTAGGTTCTTCGTCATCAAAAGCCATAGCAAAAAGTGCTTGCTGTAAAGAATTAAATATTACATTTTGTATCGCTCCGTAATATAATATTTTAGATATATTTGTTTTGTCGTCCCCTCGTCGATTCTTAAGATCACTAGCAGCTTTTTGTATTAATCTAGCATATTGAGCTGGGGTATTTGCAAAAGCTAATATAACACGTCCTAATGGACCCGCTTGTTGTTTACTAATTCTATCAGGTCTACTAGACTGTTGCGACTCTTCTGCTATTTCTCTAAAATCTAAGAAAGCTTGATCTTTAGCTTCAGCTTCTGTCATACCATCTTTAATTAAAGACTTAACTCTGTTTCTATAAAATGTAGCTCCACCTGATGCAATAGCAAAACTATCTGCTATTTGTGTAGGTAAAAAACCTAATTTAAGTACTTTACTTATAAAAGCTTTAGCTTTATTTTTTGACTCAGCAGCAATTTCTGCAATATCCGCTTCGTTAACATTTATTTTTAAACCATTACGTCTTTCAACTAAATAGTCTGAATTCATTAACTCTAAAACATCTTTCCAATACTGCGGTTGATTAGCAAAAGCTGCTGAAGCTTTTAATATATTATTATCTGATAGATTTATAAAGTTAACAGAAGAAATAGTTTGTAGTACGGCTGATCTCATATTAAAAAACATAATAGCGCCTACAGAACCATTTAACCAGTCTACAAATCTACCAGTAAGAGTATCACCCATAGCGCCTCTATTACTACCACTTTTCATTCTGTCAAGCATATCCTGTAAAGATTCTCTATAGCTTTTACCATAGGCAGCCTCAAGTTTATTCATGTTAGTTTCGTTAAAAACTTCATTAACATTGTTTTGCCATTGCTCTAAATATTTAGCTCTTACAACTGTATTTAAACCAGAAAGTAAATCTGTAGTTATAGTACCAGCTAACCAGCCATCTTGTGGTTTAGGGTAGCCATTACCTTTATTTATAGCTATAAGTTGATCAGCAAAGTTTAGTAAGTTTTCATCTGCTTTAACATGATCTTCTAATATTTTTTGATCAGCGCTAGAAAGACCTGGTATTTTCATACCTTGCTGAACCCATGTATAAACTCTAATAGCATTACCAGTAGTATAAGGTTCGCCGGTAATTTTTTTATTTAAATCTTTAGGGCTAATACCCAATAGCTTTTTTAAACCTTTGTAATCATTAGCTAAAGCAACTCTAGCATTTGATATATCTATATTAGCTCTAGCAAATGGATCTAAAAAGTTTTCTTTTATCCAAGCAATAGTTTCATCACCTTGTTTACCTTTACCAGCAAAATATCTGGTTAAACCTACAAAGTCTTGAGCAGATGGTGGTATACCTAGTAAATTAAATTTACCTTTATCAGCACCTACAGCTCTAGCTTTAGTTTGGCCATATCTTTTTTCTGTACCAATACCTGTAGCTCTTTCAATTATGTCATTAAAATCTTTATTAAGATCTTTTCCTTTGCTAAATGCTACTCTAGCTTCATTTGCTTGATCATCAAGACTTTTCATTTCAGATAAAACCTCATTATTGGTAACTCCTTTGTTAGGTCTTACTGATTCAGGTAAGGCTATTCTATTTTTACTAGCAGCAGCCATAACAGATTTATTAAAATCTGGTTTTATTTGATAACCAGCTGAATTAACTGGAAAAACATCAAATACACTTTTATTTTTTCCAAGCATTATTTCATTAGGTGAAATACCAAAATCATTATTAGCTACATTAGCGTTGAAATATCTACCCCATATATTATCTTCCATTGTCCAACCTGGTGGTGTTTTACTTTTGTATGTGTATTTTTCACCGTTAACACCAATCCCAGCCAACTTGTTATCGTTATTATTAGATAGAGCTCCTTGAAAAAAGTTTCTTTCTATGTTTGGCCAAACTTTATTAATGTTGTTTTGCGCCGCTTCAATAAATAAATATTTAGCAACTAAACTAGCTGGCAAAGTATGTTCTTCTGTAAATAAAGAAGTATCACCTGTAAAACTTTTTTCATAAAATCTAACTGGAGAAGAAGTTCTAATAAAATGATTTTGATTAGAACTAGTTGATGACAATAAAGCTACAATACTAGGCACATTTGTTTGCGCATCTTGCTGTATAAGTTTCTCAAATATTTTAAAAACCTGTTTTAAACCTTCTAACGATTCATCTTGACGTTTTATAAAAGCAGAATCATTTAAATCTTTAGCTAATTTATTTTGCTTATTACCTTTTACAATCTCTGTATAAGATTCTTTTTTAAGCATTTGCTTCATTTGAGGCGTGGCTTCAACAAATTTTACTTTAGGTAAAAAATTACCATCTTTATCTTTTATTTTACCATCTTTGGCTTTTTGTATCCAATTATCAGCTTCTGCAACATCTTTAAACAATAAATTACCAGCATATCCTCTTGTTTCTTTATAGCCCTCTTCTGATACAGTAATATTTTTGTCTTTTTTTAACTGTTTAATAAAGTCTTTTTGTTTTTTATCTACTATTAAGTTTTCAGTAGTTCCTTGAAAACTTCTCCAAAATATTTCAGGCAACTGAGCCGCTGCTCCACTTTTTATTAAACCATCAAGTAATTCTTTTCTACCTTCCGCGGTTTTCATATCAATATGACCAAAACCAAAAATTTTAGATAGTTTTTTCCACTGATCATTGTTAGCTGCAAAATCTAAATCGCTAGATTCAAATATATCTTTAGTTTGAAATAATCTTAAGCCATCTTTTTGTTTTTTACTAAAAGCAAAATCTGTAGGTCTATCTATTGCTTTACTAACTTTTTCCGTAGTCTGTGTTTTATCTACAAATTCTCTTTTTTCTTTTACATCAGGTCTTTGTATAGTTTGCATAGTAGCATCTGTTGCAAATTCCTGAGCTAAAGCCTCTGCTAACGCATCTTTTCTAGTACCTTTAGTCGATGTACCTACATCTCTACCTAAAAAGTATTTTATAAACTCTGCTTTAGTAATATCTTTTTTCTTAAATATTTTTTTACCTTCTTTAGTTTTTTCTCTTTTACCAGTGTCTTCTGCAAACGGTCTAAACCTTTTATTTATAACGTCTTGAGGTAATGCTTCTATTATAGCTTCAAAGTTATCTCTTAAAAATGTTTCATAAGCTGCTCTCGATCCTAAAACATCTTTAGCTATAGTTGTTTTAAGTTCTGTTCTAAAAGCTTTTAACAATGCTTGTTTAAATTGTTTAGAATCTGCAGGAGGTAACTTAGTACCAAATGTTTTTACAACAGCATCAACCACTTTCTTACTAGTAGCATCTGTAAGTTTAATTTTTTTTCTTAAACTTTCTTTTGCTTTTGAAGGTTTTGTAGTAACTTTTTCTGTAGTTTCTTTTGTTGTTGTATCTTTAATTTGTTTAGCTTCTTTAGAATCTATGCTTGCTCCTTCTTGTGTTATTCCCCCTATTTTTTTAGCTCTTTCTAATATTTCAGCTTGTCTTGGTCTTAAAAAACTACTAATAACAGTATTTACTTTACCTTGGCTTTCATTATAGCCTTTAAACAAAGGAACTTTTCTACCTGGAAATATACCTTGAATTTGCTCTGTTACAGCTGTTTTAACAGCATCCATAGGTATAGCACCCGTTGGGTTAAACTTTATAGCATTACTTATAACAGGCCAATTAGCCTCTACAACGGCTTCTATAGCTCCAAATTTATCTACCGAAGTAGATGAAGGAGAATTTATAATATCTACTAACGCTTCGTTAGTAATAACACCTTCTTTATTTAATGCAATAAATTCTTGAGCTTTAGGTGTTATTTTTGAAGAAGCAACCGGTGCTTTAACATCAATTCTACCACCCACTACATCTACAACTTTTTGAGATAACTTGCCTGTTTTTATGCTTGTTTGATAAGCTCTTAAAAAATCTTTTAAATCATCTTTTTTAACAAACTTAACATTTACGCCAGGGATTAAATTTAAAATATCTTGAACTAAAAGTTTTACTTTTTCAAACATACCAGGTTGATCAATTAAACCAGCTTCGTATATTTGAGTTAAATATTCATCAGGTCTTACATCTAAATAGTTTTTACCTTCTTTAGTTTTAAGAGTTTTATAACCTCCATCTTCGATTCTTTGATCTAAAACTTTTATTTGCTCTTCTGATAAATTATTTTTATACCATTTTTCTATAATAGATCTACTTAGTTTACCATTTTTTATAGAATTATACAGTATACCATGCAACAGCTCGTGAGAAGCTGTTTTAACGTTTGTACTTTTACCAATCAAATCTTCATTTAAAAATATTTGATCACCTTCTATAAAACCTAAATCTTCTTTAACGTTATATCCTTTTTCTTTTATCTGCTCTGGCGTTAGCTTATTAACACCAAAACCTAACTGTTCACCTATTTTAGTAGCGCTAGTGGTATCTTGTGCACTGTCTTGATCAGCTTTAATTCTACCTTTTTCAATTAAAGATATTACAGCTAACTCTGTGTTTATATCTTTTATTTGTTCTTTTTGAGGCTCAACTAAACTTTCATCTAAACCAGCTATTTCATTAGTAAGTTTATCTCTTTGTAAAATTAAATCAAACGCTCTTTGTTTACTTTCTTCACTATAGTTTTTAGGTATTTTTATACCTGTATTTCTACTATTACTAAGATTTTGTAATTCTTCTTTGTATTCTTCTTGTGTTAATTCTCCTTTTTCAAATTTAATTTTTAAATTTTCTTCAGCAGCTTTAAAAAAACCATTAACTTGTTTTAACATACTACCTTTTAAATCAAATTTAGTAGCAACATCTCTAGCGGCGTTTCTAAGTTCTAAAGTAGTTTGATTGATAGTAGCACCGCCAAAAGGCAGCAATCCACCAACCCATCCACCAGCTTCTGCGGCTTCTAATATTTCTTCTCCATTTAAAAATTGTGTATACCCTAAATCTAAATCTGTTTCTAATTGTAACTGAGATCCAACGGCTAATTGTGATAAACCCGTTTGAGCACCTTCAGTTAAATATTCTGCACCAGCTCCTTTGGCAAATGTTTTTAGTTTAGGTAAAGATTTTGTTGCAAAGTCTACTATACCATCTTTATATATTGATGAAGACATTTTTTTAATATTTCCAAAACCTATACTTTTAGAAAAGTTTTTCATAACTTTAGTTGCACCAACTCTTTCTAAAGCAGTTTGTAAACCTGCAAAAGCAGCGGCCTCAGCTCTGTTAGCATATTTTCCATCACTTATAGCTTTAGCTATATTTTCTTCCGTGGGTTTAATACCCTCAGCTAAAAGACCTTCTGTTATTGCTTCATAATAATTACCACCATACTCTTGACCAAATATAGAAACTAAACCTAAACTTGCTAAAGCTGGATTACCCGTTACAGCGCCAGCACCTGCGGCTGCAATTTGAGGTATAGCTTCACCCACGACTCTAACAACATCGTCAAACTGTGTACCGTCTTTTAAATTAGATTTTTCAAATAAACTTAAATAACCTTCGGTTTCAGAAATAGCTTTAACATTGTTTACTATAGAGCGTTGAGCTTTTTCTTTTCTATTTTCATAATATTTAACTAGGCCATCATATTTTTCTTGACTAATTTTTCCAGCATCCAGTCTTTTTTTATAATCTTGTAATTTTTTATCGTATTTTATTATATTACCATGAAATTGACTAGTTACAGATTTTCTATAACCAACACCCATTTGTCTAAGACCTTTGTACATGGCTTCACCAAAATCTAAAACACTAGAATCTTTATCAAAATCAAAAGCTGAAAGCGTAAAATCTTTAGATCTACCGTATTCTGTATTTTTTTTTGACATAGCTACATCCCCAACGTCTTCTAATTGATCAGACATGTCTTGGATAACCTCAGAATCTTCTATGTATTGAACAACATTAGTGTTAAACCAGTTTTGATAATCTTTATTAGCCTCCTTGACGCCGTTAGGTGTAGTTAAATCGTATTTATTACTTAAAGTTTTTTGATAAGCTTCTGCTTCTTTAGTTAAAACAGACATTCTAGCGCCTAACATAACTTTAACAACAGGATCATCGTTTAAAGCTTGTGTCTTAGCGTCTTCCATAGCTTTATTAAACTGTTCTGGTTTGTCAAATAAATCAAAATCAGAAGGTAGATAAGAGTTAAATATCTTTATAGCTTCTTCTGTAGGTTCAATATCAAAAGAATCTGTTTCTCTATTGTATTTTTTATCTACATACTTAGGTTTAGGTATTAACCTTTCAATTAATTCTAAGCGTTCTTTAGGATTTTTATCAACCAACATTTCAGCAAATCGACCTCTACCATTAAAAGCATCAATATAATCTTTTCTATAATCTGTAATCTGCGTATTTAAATCTCTAGGGTCACCAAATACTAATTCACCATTAGTTGGTGTTTCTCTTGGTATATCATCTATAGATACACCTTGCAACTCATCACCTATTTGAGTTGGTATTTTTGGTAAACCCGAAGAACCAGGATCCGATGTGGACGCCATATTTTTCCCTGGTATTACAGACGCATCCGTCTCCGCAATACCGTTTAACTTTACTTCTTCATCTTCAACTAAAATTGCATTTGGATAAGTTTGCAAAAATTGCTCTACTTTTTCCTCAGGAAGATTATATATTTTTCCGTTAGCTTTATATCTTGGCATAATATTAAATTTTAATTATTCTACATATACACTAAATTCATCTGGCATCAAATCACCCCATTCAGTTCCAATTGAATAAGATAAACCAGAAGCAACTTTAATCGCTTGATTTATAGACTCTGGTGATTCGTTTAGCAATATTTGTGCTGGTTTTGTAGATACTAATTGATTTTTTAACTCATAACCAATTAGATTGTCATCTTCACCATATATTGGCATAGCCGCTATATTTGCTTTTGCAAAATCAGCCATAACTTTTTTAGCAGGTGGCTGAGTACTACCTGGTGCGGTTAATGAGTTAAACACTTTTTTAAGAACAGATTCATTTTTAGTCCAGTTTTTATTTACTTTAATACTATTAGAAACTTGCGTTTTAGTATAAGCCCCGT
>Ga0208643_1001929_pt1 | contig 10830 bp, 10 predicted proteins | sample VirMetDEL_Nov_12_FD_184516 | JGI IMG/M metagenome (GOLD analysis project Ga0208643, IMG submission 184516) | Aqueous microbial communities from the Delaware River and Bay under freshwater to marine salinity gradient to study organic matter... | ecosystem: Environmental > Aquatic > Marine >... | reverse complement strand
AGTCCATAGTTCTATGTGTCATTGTGTTCTCCTTTGTGTTTCCTTGAGACCTTCCTAAAGTAGGTGTTAAACCCTGTAAACCCCTAAAAGACAAAAAGGCCCCACTATTTCTAGCAGGGCCAATGTTGTTATGCTTCAAGCGCTGTTAGTCGTGCTTCAATAGAGAGGAAGCGTTGATCGTTGTAAGCTGCTACAAAAGCAAGTAACTCAGGATAACGTACACCCAAGCGAGTGCGTTCAGTTGCACCTTCTGGGGCTTCTTCTAGTGTGTCGTAGGTGTCTTTGCGAGTGTAGGCATCTTTGGCTTCTACTGCCTCAGTGACTACGTTGCCTTCTTCGTCTACTACTTCAGCTACAGCCTCTACAGCAGGAACATCAGTCTGTGTCTCCCACCAAGTGCTAGAGATGAACATAGCGTAGTCACTAGCATCTAAGCCTTCAGCCGTGAAAGCACCCTGAACATCTTGGGCAATGATACCTGAGTGCATACGGGCTGCTGCTAGACCCTTCTCAGCGACAGCATCCTTCCACTTGAAGTTCTTGAAGCTGCTAGACAGACGTGCAGCGACAAGCATCTCAGTAGGTGTGAGGGATGCAATGGCTTCCTTCTCGTTGCGGTCAGATGTCTGGATGGTTCCGTTGGTGGCGTAGACATCGTCCCAACGGACGGAAGGTACACCTATATCGTTTGTGTTGTCGCTATCTGCGTTATTTGCGAGAGGGATAATTGCCCCCGCAGAAGCTGAAAGTCCACCTGTTCTAAAACCTTCACCGCCAGCATTTACAACAAATACATCGCCGCCACCCTTAATTGAAAGATTTCCGCTCTGCGCCCCAATACTCCCCACCGCTACGTTGTTTTTGCGGAACTCAGCAACAGTGCCGTCAGATGTGCGCCTATTGAGAAACAGGGGTGTATCACCGTCACGGGTAACAGCGACGTAATCTAGTTTATTTAACTCAATACCATCCGAAACAACACCAATCGCAGTCTTGCCCACAAGCACGGAGCCGCTGCTGTCGATAGTAACAGCAGTAGCAGAAGCGTTATCGTCGATGCCTAGTGAGGTGAATGCGCCAGTGGCTGTAAGGTCAGCAAACGTAGGACTGTCGTTAGGTTGTACTGACGTATCCGCCAGCACCCCTTGTGCTAATGTAGCCAGCCCAGAAGGAGCCGATTTTGATGATAGAGTAGCCATTAGATAGCCTCCAGTGCTGTTAGTCGAGCCTCAAGTGCATCGATCTTGTTGAGTGCTTCTTGTAGTGCTGCTGTTAGGATTGGTGTGAGCTTAGAGTAGTCAACGCCTTGGTAGTCTGGGTTGCCCTCTTCATCGACTGCATCCTTCTCTCCAGTGACTGCACGTGGGTGTAACTCTTGTAGTTCGTGAGCAAGGAAACCATCGTGCCAAGAACCATCAGACTTGAAGGTGTAGGTGCATGGACGCATCATCTTAACGATGTCAGAAGCACCTTGAACTGGTGTGATGTTCTCTTTCAAGCGATAGTCTGATGATGTATTGTAGGCTGTTGCTGAACCTGTGACTGAGATGGAGCCTACAGTGCTGTTGTTATATTTGATGGCGACAATGCTTCCTGTGGTTGTTGTGCGGTTCAGCACCAACGCCGCCCCTGCTGACGTATGGTAAGCCGTCCCAGCCGCTAATAACTCATGACCCACGGTAGAGGAGCCAACAGCACTCGTCTTGCCCACAAGCACGGTACCGCTGCTGTCGATGCGCATGGCTTCTGCTGCGTCAAAGCCGTTAGCATTGGGAGCAAATACCAACGCATTCCCAGTGCCTGTAGTCTCTAGTGCGCCAATGTATGAACGGCGGTTAGCGGTGGTCGTGTGTGTAAAGTAGATGCGGCTGTCATTGCTTACCGTATTAGTAAACAACATGTTGCCATCTTCGATCTCAAGCAACTCACTAGGCGTAGCCGTACCGATACCCACGTTACCACTTGCATCAATAGTAACAGCAGTAGCAGCAGCGTTGTCGTCGATGCCTACGGGCTGCATAGCAGTGTCTGCAAGCGCACCCTGTGCCGCTGTGGCAAACTGACTGTTATCAGCACCAACTGTTGTGTAAGTCTGCCAAGTAACACCATCGTAAACAAAGGTGACGAACACGCCACCAATGTCCATAGTCATATCTTCTAAGTCACCCTCAATAGTGGAACCATTACGGGCAACAGTGAGGTTAGTAGTTGCCCAATCACCACCATCACTAACAACAACATAGTCTCCAGCAGATGGTGTCGCTGGTAGTGTGATTGTGAAAGTGCCACCACTAGTGTCAGCTATTACGCCCTCTAGGTGTGCTGCTGTGTAATTGGCAGTCTTGAGGGCAAATGTCATCCCAGCGATAATGCCAGTCAAGCCAGAGCCATCCCCAAGGAGTGTTGTTGCCGTTATTGTACCTTCAACATCTAAGTCACCACGACCTGAGTAGACGATATTCCAACCAGCGTTGTCGTAGACCTTAAGAATAGCAGGTGTTGTCGATGTGTCTAACCACAGCTTACCGTTAGCAACCTCATCTGTAGGAGCTGTAGCCCCTGAGTGGCATGTGTCTAGGGCCTCTAGTGCGCTATTAGCATTAGAGGTGTAGACCGTACCGTTAACATTAGCGTCTAATACACGTGTTGTAGTAGCCATTATTTAGTCCTTTGATTATTGAATGAGTGTCGTAAGCCCCCGTTAAGGGGCCTACTGTTTCTTATTGCCCTACAGCAACCCAGTTGATTGTCTTAGTGCCACCACCGCCACCGCTTACTGAGTAAACGAAGCCAGTAGAGCTAACAGAGACAATATCAGCGCCGCTACCACTTGTTGCCCCAACTGTAGCTAGGCCAACATAAGGAACATCAGTGCCACCGATACCCCCATAGAAGGGTGTGTCAAATGTGACAGTTGTATTGCCACCAGTTGTGCTTGAAGTTCCACGCTTGGTTACATCAACTTTGTCTGCTGTTAAGCTTAGACCTGAGATTTCAATAGTGTAAGTAGTTGAAGCTACAACACCAACTAGCCTGAACTCAAAGGCTCTATGCCGATAGTTACCAACAGTGAAGGTTTCCCAATCAGACCACGTAGGTGTTCCAGCAGGGTCATCATCAGTAGTCCTGACCTCAAAGGTGACTGAAGCATCAACGATAGGACCAGCGAAGCGAGTGACAGAAGCCACAGGGTCATAGTCAGCGACAACACTTGTACCATCAGTAATCAAAGCTGTTAAGCTAGGGACAAGCCTGATGTTCTCAACGCTACCCAAGTCGATACTGTTGTTGAACAGATATGTCATAGACAAGACGCCAGCATCTAACTCTAGGTTACTACCAACAACTGTACAGTTAGTCTTAGTCCCTGCGAATGTAGGGTCTTCTGTAATAGTTGTGATAGCATTGTAGTCAGGGCCAACAAAGGAGTTGAGCAACTGTGCAGCATTAGCACAAGCATTGCCAGAGCTATCAATGTGCTTAATCAGGTAGTAACCTGGGGCAATTGGTAGCGTAGCAGTTGTAGTAGAGCCACTGATGTTGTTTACGATAGTCTGCGCAATCTCCCACTTAGGGGTGACAACATCGTTACGGACGTACCTGATCTCAGTAGTACCACCAGAGACAACATCAAGGTCTGTAGGTGTGTTCCAAGTAAACAGGATGCCACTATCAGTAACCTTACTAACGAAGCCTGTAGGGTCCGCTGGGATAGCTGAGAGACCTAAGATAGTCTTAGTGCCAACCAAAGCTGTGCCTTCGTAGTCGAACCAACTAATAGGAGTAATCCTAAAGTGGTAAGCACCAGACCTAACGTCATCAAAGTTGTAGGTTGTCCCTACAGTGTACCCCAAGAGCTTATAGGTAGAGCCATCAGCATCTCTGTAGTATTCAACCTTATAATCTTTAGGTTCAACACCACCAGAAGGTTCAGCCCAAGTTATAGTAGCCCTAGCTTTAACACCAGAAGCCTTGTTGGTCTGATAGAGTGTCTCAGCTACACTGAAGGATGTGATAACCCCAGGGTTACGGACAACTGCATTAGTTACAGCTACACCTGTGGACAAGCGCCCTAGTGGTGTCTGTGCCTTAACAGTGAACGTAACGCTTTGACCATTGGCCCACTCAGGACGTGGGTGGATCAAGAAGTTCTCACCAGTAGTCTCACCAAGTATCTTTAGGACACCACCAACAGTGTAGTAGACAACACACTTAAAGGAACCATCAGTTGGTGCAGTCCAAGTAAGTTCTGCAATAGCTGTGTGGTCCTCATCAGGTGTCCCTGCTGTGTACGTTAGCCCAGTTACAGGCTCAACCTTAAAGTCATAGGTTGGACGTACAGAGTAGGCTATATCATCGTTAACATTCCAAGCAAGCGTAGTGTAATCAAAGTAAGTACACGTTAGCTTAACTGTGAAGTCAGAGTTAACCTCAATAGCTTGGACCCTATAGACCTCATCAGAGATATTACAGGTAGTAGATGTGATGTTAATGAAATCCCCAGGCTCAATGCTCAGACCCCTCTTGGTTACAGTAAGATCAATAGTCTTTACAGACCTAGCTTCACGGACGAACTGTTCAGCCGCTGCTAGTGCATGATAAGGGTCTGTGATACCAGAGATATCAAAGCTACCCCTGAAGGGCTGGTTGTTGTCCTCAGTCAGATAAGTGTTGTAAGCTGTAGAACCAGTCTTAGGCCAAGTTACACTGTCTGTCTTAAAGTCCTCATGCTCATTAGAGAAGGCTATGGTCACTTGGTTGTAACGCTCAGAAGCGCTGGGCCACTGGATGTTAACATCCTTACGGACAATGTCATCATCAGTAAAGTAGTGGTCAGCATCAACTAAAGCGTCTTGTTCTACAGTAGATGTAGGGTACTCAACTAGGAGCTTGTACTTACCCTCAGAACTCCAAGTAAGCTCAGAGAGAGACATAGTGCTCATAATAGCTTCAATGTTATCCCTTACGCTACTCGTAGTGCTAAAAGTAATGTTACACTCATAGAGCGGGATGTTGCGGGTTGTTGCCCCACCATTGACTACACCAGACACTGCACGTCCTGTGGATACTGTAGTGCCACAGACTACAGCAGCGTCATAGAACGACTGTAGGTCAACCTCTGAGGTAGACAAGCCACGCCCAAAGTCTGCATTAAGCAAGTAGTCTAGTAAGCACAGTGCAGGGTTGTTAGAGTAGGTGTAGGTTGACGCTAGGCTATAGACACCAGCACTAAGCTCAACTGCACGAACCCTGCGGCCCTTGACAAGAAAGCCCATCTGTGGTGCGCCATTGTACTGTGGGTCATCACGGTCTAGCTTAAAGGTTGAAGATGCGTAGGCTGCACCAGTGAACCTGTTGGTTGATGGGATGCCGTTAGCTGTAGCAATAGGGTCAGCAGTGCCACCATCACGGTAGGTTCTAATCAGGTGGTTAAACCTTTGCTCACTATCATTATAGTCTAGGTTGTTTACCTTAATACCCGCAACACTCTCAATCCCACTTTGGCAAAGCGCATGTTGAACATGAAGGAACTCATTCTTGGTCCCAGAGGCTGTAGTGTTAGTAAACCCTTGGTTGAAGTTATTAGTTCCAGTTATTGAGGAGCTTGTGTAAGTGCTAGTGATGTGATGCTTTACAGCAATGCCACCAAGTAGGTTCTTACCATAGACCACAGGAAGTGCTACAGCTTCACCTGACGTAGTGAATGTAAAGCCCTTACGAGCTTCTTCAGCAGCAGCTTGTTGCTGTTGCATCTGCTGTTGCTTCTTCTTAAGTTGCTTTTGCTTATTGTTTTGGTAAGCTACTGAAGCTACAAAAATAATTACCCTAAGTATTGTAACCGGATCAGCCATTAGACCTTACCCCACTTTATTGTTATCTCACTACCATCATAAACCTCATCAAATGATGTGTCTGTAGCGCTCTTTTGATCCATGCCATCCTTGGATGTGATGAACACTCGCACTAGGTCTAAGTCAGACATAGGTGAGGTACCCTCTAAGACTGCAAGCTTAGTCTCAAAGTCATTAGTGATTGACGGTTTGTCAACAGTCCCTTTGTAGACCTTCAGAACATCGCTTGTAGAAAGTAACAGGTCACCGTTAGCATCACGTAGAGCAACAAAGACCTCAATAGGTTTACCAACGACATTAAGCTTAAACTCTGGCATCATCTCGTCAAATAGCTCAGAGATAATAACCTTATAGCTCTCACGGTCAACGACTGTAGAGAACTTAGGGCTATCGAAAGAGTAGAGGCCACTGTTAGCTAAGTAGGTGTTGCCATCGTAGACAATGTCATAACCATTGGATGTCAGATAGTAGTCAGAGTTGAATTTTAACTTGATTAGGAAAGCGTACTCAATAAGGTCACTATCCAAGACTGTCTGCACAGCCGTTGAGAACTGTCGCATTAAATCAAAGCCTCCACTAGGTTAACAGTGCCAGTGCTAGACAAGATACCATCAGTGAACGTAAGGCCACGGAGGTTACTAACGTCACGGTAGTAGCGAAGGGATACAGAAGCCCCTGTGTTCATAGTGTGTGCTGTAGTAACAGCGCTACGGAGCGAAGGGTAGATGGAGACTGGCACAGTACCAGCAGCAACATCAGCAGTGACTAAGTAGACCTTGTCATGGTTGCTGAACTTGATGAATGAACCTTTGCTAATGACACCATCAGAAACAACTGTGACTGAGGGTGCACCACCAGAAGCTGCAACACTAATCACTAAGCTTACACCAGCAGTGTTCAAACGAGCAACTGATGGAAGCTGTGGCATAACCATAGTCTCAGCAGAAGTGATGCTGTCGATTACACCAACTAGCATATCAGCTTCTGTAGCATCTGAGGTAGCTGTGGTGAAAGCAACCTCCCAGCGCTGGGCACCTTGTGTAGCCCGCTGCTTACTAAGGCTAACAGTGTCAACGTCATAGACAGGCTCATTAGAAGTAATCGAAAGTGGGGCTAAGATTTTAGCGCCTTTGAAATAATATGCCATTTAGTTAATCCTTTATGGGTCTTGCTATTGTGTCAATGTTTAACTCTAGGAACATGATTTGCTTAGAGCGAACCACACCCTTGTTATCTTCAGATGTGCTTATCCAACCTTTTGGACCAGCTATCATTGAGCCACCAGAAAAGGCTACGTCACCTATTAGCGGTCTTTTGTTCTTAATGATCTCATAGCCACAATGTTCTAAGTAGCTCTCAACAGTGAACCCATGACGCTTTAGCTTGACCACGAAGTCCCTTACGCCACTCCACTGGAAGTCTAGCTCAGCCTTAGAGCTTGAGCCTCGTAAGGCCTTATCATAGGCCATCAGTAGGGATGCACAGCAATTGACACCATAGGTAAACCCTGTGCAAGCCTCAGTCCTATCGTTTATCGTTTGTGTAGCAATGTTGATTGCTTCTATCAGTTCTTCTTGTGTGTAGTGCATAGAACCCCCTGAGAGCCACTGAGAGGCACCTTAGAGGGCCATCTAGTTAAAAGGTGACCCACCATAGCCTAAGAAGCTACAGTGGGCCTTAGAGTGGCTTATCGACGCCCGTTCTCTTTGTTGAGCATGTTAGTACCTGCTGCAATCTCTGGCATCATCTTAACGATCTCAGAGCGTGTCAGTCTAGATACGTCACCAGTGACATTGATGTTGAACGTCTGTCCACCACCGCCACCACCAGCACCATTCATGAAGTTGTCCACTTGGGACTTAGGGACTACAAGCTCCCCAGGTTGTAGCATCGCAGGGACACTGTCAGCATAGGACTTAGAGGTTGATGTAGTTGGCACAATGCCACCATCAGCGAAACCAAAGATAGACATAGCGGAGCTAATTAGGTCACCACCACCAGAGCTACCCATGCCTGAGAATAAGTCACCCATCCAGCTTGTTAGGCTGTCTTGGAATGGCTTAAATAGACCCTCAGTAAAGGAACCAATGATACCCATAGTCAGTGTGTCTAGAGCACTATCAAGGAAGCCCTTCCAGTCACCACTAGCAAGCGCTGTGGTAAAGGAGGACTTCAGGCCACTTACGAACTGTTCTGCTGTGGTCTCATAGAAGTCCTTAACCTCTGGGGCCTTAGCTGCTTTAGCACCAGCACCACCAGAGCCACCAGAGCCACCACCAGTAAGGTCTGTTAGGCTTCCAGGTTCTAGTTCTACAGCAATAGGATCATCACCAGACCAAGCGTCAGACAGCTTCTTCCAATGTGGGTTAGTATCCTCTAGGAGTGCATTGTTAGCAGACATAGCTGCTGTCAATTTAATGAACTCATCGTTGATGGCATTCATATTTCCCCAGCCAGCTTCAGCTGCTGCATACTCGGCACCACCCTCAAGACCCATCATCTTGCCAACCTTAGTAGCGGCAATGCTATCAGTCCAACGACCAAATCCAACACTCATGTTGATAAGCGTGCTCTGCCAACTTTCTTGGATACCATTAAAGATAAGCGATAGGCTTAGCTTCAGCTTTGTTCCATAAGCACCAATACGGTCAAACTCGAACTTAGCGCTATCAGCAAGAAGCGGCCAAAGCTCACCAAGTTCACCAACAGCTTTAGCTAAGTCTTTTAGCTTCTTATAAGCCCAACCAATCCCTGCGATTAGGGATGCAATAGCTGCAACCCATATGGTAACAGGGTTAGCCCACATTGCTAATGTCAGTGCCACTAGACCAGCAGTCACCAACTGTAAGCCTGTGACAATAGCTGGGAAGTCTGTGATAAGCTGACGCCAACCCTCAAGCATGTCTTCAATGAAGCTAATAAGTGGCTGGAGAGCATTAAACGTCATGTTGGTAATGATAGTACCAAGAGTAGTAAACGAAGTACCAATGTTAGCAAGTGAGTTCATGGTCTCTTTAGACAGCACCTGATTTGTAGCAAGTGCGAACTCATTCATTCCAGCAGCATTGTCCCTTAGTAGTGGTAGGAGCATAGTGCTGTCGGATGCTAGAGCTTCCATGTAGAAGGTCATTTGCTCTGTTGACAGACCAGCTTTCTCAAGTGAGCTAACGTAGAGACCAAGAGCATCTTTACCTGATAGGCCCTTAAAGGCATCTTCAGTAATACCAACAAGTGGTGCAATGTTCTCAAAGAAGTCAGCCATAGGACCACCACCAGTTTGGAGGAAGTCGTGTGACTTATCGTTTACGTCCTTGAGAATATCAGAGTATTTCTCTAGGGAGATGCCAGCACGGTTTAGGGATGGTGCTACACGTTGTAGTTCATCTGCACTAACACCAGTGAGGTTAGCCATAACCTTTAGTTCTTTAGAGGTCTGGACAGCTCCCCTGATGAGACTACCAAAGCCGATAGCAGCTACAGCAGCACCAATAAGCTTGATGGATGCTGCCACACCTGAGAACTGTTTCTTTTGACCATCAGCCCACTTCTTAGAGTGACCCTTGGCTTTATCTAGGTCTTTCTTTAGTTGAGCACTATCGGCACTAAGGCCAATGGATAGGTTTGCAAGTGTTGCCATTATCTAGCCTTTCATTCGCTTCTTGTTGAGGGCTTTAGCTTTCTTCTCAATAGCTGGCCCCAGTGTATCTTTAAACCTCTTAAGCATCCCAGAATGCTCTCGCATAAAGACACCCTCAAGGACGTGTTGTGCTGCCACTTGCTGTGTACCGAACTCAACAGCTAGAGCTTGCGACCAAAGGCTTGGCCTAGACCAGAACCAGCCCGCACGTCCTGCAATGATTGTGGTGTTGTTGTAGTGGGCGCTAGACAGCATCTTCTTTGTAGGAGCACCAATAGTGACCCTTGTGCTGTCTCTAAGTGTACCTTGGTCAACTGGGGTGTCCTGCAACACCTCTTGCTTTATAGGCTTCATAGCAGCCACTACAGCGGGTCTCATGGCCTGTACAGCAGTCCTACCACCGTATTCCTTTTGTAGCGCTAAGAGAGCCGCCTCAAGCTCCCTTAGACCCTTCACCTCAATCTTATCGGACGACATTAGACTAGCTCCTTAATCCATGCTGGTGCATCTTCTGATGGCAATACAGACAGCATCTGCAAAGCTATGTGGTCCCTCTTAGATTTCTCACGTTTAGCTTGACCTTCACCTAATGAGTGGAAGTCTTCAACAACTGGGAACATCTTGTGGAAGGGTAGCACAGGCGTTGCCTTGTACTTCTTGCCTTGGGCTACAGCAACAGCAACCTCCTTCTGGAGATGTTGGGAGCAATAGAGCGAATAGACCTGATAGGCTTGCCCATAAGGCCCCCATAAGCCACCTTGTAGGGTAACATAGAGGGCCTTGGCATCTTCTAGTGGTAGGTCATCCACGGTGGACAAGTTAGAGCCATTGGCAAGCATAAAGGTTCTAACTTGGGTTAACCACCGTGTCTTTACTTTCCCAAGTCTTTAGCATTCGGGTTCATTGTTTCAGCGATACCAGACATAATGCCTTGGATATCTTTGAGTGAAAGCACCTCAAGGATAGCATCATAGGTTGCTACATCCTCAAAGGTCTCACCCTTGTCATCACAGATAAGCTTGTTGAATAGCTCAACGATTACATTCTCTGGTTCTTTAGATAGTCGTTCTTCCATGTTACCAAAGATGTCTTGCATCTTCTTAGCTGGCATATTGTGGATAAAGATACCATCTACACCAATGGGGATAGGTTTGTTGTTCTTTAGCTTAGCTAACTGCGCCATTTGTTATTCCTTCTTCCATCCACTAGGGGACAGTGTTGTGCTGTAGAATGTGTCAACGTACTCTTGTGCCATCTCAATAGCTTCTAGTGGTGTCATCTCCTCAGAGACCAATAGCTTAGCCCCAAGGTCAAACACCATCTTCTTTTGGTTACCACGAG
>Ga0208643_1001928_pt1 | contig 10837 bp, 5 predicted proteins | sample VirMetDEL_Nov_12_FD_184516 | JGI IMG/M metagenome (GOLD analysis project Ga0208643, IMG submission 184516) | Aqueous microbial communities from the Delaware River and Bay under freshwater to marine salinity gradient to study organic matter... | ecosystem: Environmental > Aquatic > Marine >... | reverse complement strand
ATCAGCGTTAAAATATTCAGGAATAGTTTTATTACCAACAATAGCACCACCTTCTCCTTTTAATGGGTCTGTATAATAATTTATAGCTTGATTTCTTATAGCTTTAAAATTTTGAATTTGACTATTTAATACAGTTGCTTCGTCTTCTTGTTTATTCTCTATTAATGTAGCTATCAACTCATCGCCTAGACCATCATTTACCATTTTTATAAAAGTATGATTTTTTTTATCTGCTAAAAATTCTTGATATACAGCTACAGATTTGGCTACCATATTAGATGCTGTAGTTTCATCCAAAGGGTTAGAACTTCTTTTTATAGTACCTAACGTAAAAGTAGTATCTTTTTTTGCATTTTTTGCTTTTGCAGCTTTTAGCTTTATTCCTGCATCGAAAAGATCATTATACCTATCTGCTGCTCCGCCTGCTGCTGCTAATAAATTTAAACCTACCATTTAAACTGCTCCCATATCTATAAAACTTCCATCACTTTCAACTGGTGCTTCTTCAACACGTCTATTTATTTTTCTTTTAGCAGATACTTTTTCTTGAGCTCTTCCTGCACGTTCTGATAAATCTGCTTCAAACTCTTGACCTCTTATTGCTTGTGCAAGCTCAGGTCTACTTTCTTCCATTACTTGTCTAGCTTCTATTTCAGATAATTCTTGTTGATCTTCCTGAGACATAACTTCATCTGTAAATATAGTTACAGGTATATTTTCTTCCATAGCTAAATTTACAATATGTAAAGTTAGTGCAGGCTTTATTAACTCAGCAACATCAGGACTAAACTTACCTTCTGCAACTCCTCCTAAAGCAAAACTTTGTACCACAGCTTCTACTGGCATACCTACAGCTAAATTAGTAAGTAACATTTCTTTTTGTTCTGGATCATTAAAAAAGTTAATAACAGACTGTATAACTACTTCAGGGTCTGTTTCTTCTGGTGCACTTTCATATTGATTGTTTCCTGGTTCTGCAGTTAAAGACTCTCCAGGTATAGGATGATTAAAAGGATCAACTTGTCCTGCTACCTCGTCATCATTTCTTACATCTGCTGTTTGTTCTAACTCTTCCATTTGCTAACCTACCTTTATGTTTGTTCCTCTAGGACCTTCTATTTTAAAATTCATATATTGTTTAGGATTAAAAATAGTGTTTTGTGTTGCTAATTTAGCAAGGTTAGTATTTTGCCCACCTACTAAACTTTCTCCTGGAAATCTACTTTTAAAAGATTTTCCCATATCTCCTGCTTTAACAGTTTTAAACCCACTACCTGCAAAACCTTGTAACTCCTCCATAGCAGGTAATCCAGAAAAATCTATACCACCGTCAGTTTTTCCTCCTAGCTGAGCCATAAGAGCAGCATATATACCATTCATATCTTGTTCAGAAGCTCCACTATCTACTGCTTTTTTTAACATACTTCCTATTAAACCTTTGTCTCCTCCTGTAGCATCTATAATATCTCTAGCTATATCTGTCACAGTTTTAGCACCATCTTTAATAATGTCACCTAAACTCTTAGCGGCATCCGTAATGTAAGATAAAAAACCACCGTCTTTAAAATTATTATCTCTAGGTGCAGGTATTCTTTTAAATTGTTCTCTTAATCTACTCATTATATAATCCTATGTGTCTGTTATTAAACCTATGGACTTACTAAACCTAACTCAGTAGCTAACCAAGTCATTGCAGCTCCGCCTATATCTTGCCAACTTTTAGCTTTTAACTTATGGTTAAATAAACCTTTGCTTATATCTCCTTGCATACTTAATTTAACTAACTCATGCCCAAACTGTTCTCTTGTTAAATTTTGAGTAAACAACCAAGAAGACTCATCTCGGTATTGTTGCCATATATTATTTAAAGCGTTTTGATTTTGACCAAATACATTTAATGCGTTTTGCCTATTAGCTTCGTTTTGTGTTGAAGTATTTTGTGTGTTTATTTGCCTACGCCAAGCTGCATTAGACTGATTAATCTGTGCTTGCATTGTAGAATTAAATTTTTCTCTAGTATCAGTTAACGTACTATTAAATCTTGCTTGTGCATTTGTCTGGTCAGAATTAAACTGTTTCATAGCTGCAACTCTGTTTGAATTTTGTTGTGCTGTCTGCATACCTAATTGTGCAAAAAATTGATCTACTTGATTTTCACTGGTAGCATTAAATTGTAACCTAGCATTGTCCGCAGCAGCATCTGTAAATATAGATTGAGTTTTAGCTTGATATTTTAGCACTTCTGCTTGTTGTTTATTACTAAGACTTGCCATATCTAAATTTAAAAAAGATTGAGCATTTACAACTTGTGCTTGTTGTTTATTAGTAAGATTTGCCATTTCCATACTTGCATATGTAGAAGCATCAGAAAGTGCAGCTTTCATGTCTGCGTCTAAATTTGCTAAAGTCATGTTTTGCATAAGCTGTGAGTTGTTTAAGTTACGTTGTTGCTCCTCAGTAAAAATCATATTATTTACTTCAGCTATTCTTGCAGCATTTACAACAGCAGCCTGTTGGTCATTAGTAAGTTCTTGCCCTGTAAGTGCAGCATCTATTTGTGCTTTAGATAATTCTCTTTGTTGTTTAAAAGACATGTTAGATGCAGTAACTTGCATGTTATTTACAGAATCCTGTAAAATTCCTTGTTGCTGATTCGTTAAGTTAATACCTTCTATTTCAGCATATCTTGTAGCATTTAAAACTTGTCTTTGTTGCTCAAACCCTAATTCTCTTTCTTGTAGTGCAGCTCTTAACTGTGCATTAGCTAAAGAAGCTTGTTGCATATTTGTTAAACTTTGAGATTGTAAACTAAAAGCATTAGTAGAATTTTGTAATTGTTCTTGTTGTCTTGCATTTAAATCAGCTAAACCTATCTGTAAACCTGCAGCAGCATTAGCTAAAGCAACTTTTTGTTTATTATTTATATTGCTAAGATTTATTTCTCTAAAGACTTGTGCATCTTGTGCAGCTATTGGAATAGACGCTTCCATTGCTGATTGCATAATTGCAGCACCTGCCATAGAACTTGCAGATAGACCTCTAGCAGCCATTTGTGCTTCGGCATTTCTTATCGCACCTGCAGCATAAGCAGGAGTTTTACCATCGGCAAATTGTGCCATAAGGTTTGTTAATTGTCCTTGAACAGTAGCCTCTATAGGTACTTCAGACATTTGTTGTGTTATAGCATTTGCGGTAGCCCTAGTTTGTTCGTCTGTACTGGATTGTGCAGCTTCCATAACTGCATTATCTCTTAGCTCTGCCATAACTTGTGCAGGACCTTGATTAGCAGTTCTAGGATCAATAGGTTGTACTATTTCGTTTGTAGTTATACTTCTTTGAGCAGCATTTATTTTAGTATTAAAGTCACCAGTGTAATCGCCTACAGTAGGTGTCTTACTTCTATCTGCACCATCCATATCTATAGCAAGTGCACCTTGTGCTGCTTTTTGATCTATACTTTCTTTATCAGGTATTTGCCCAATAATAGATTCACCTACAATTCTTTTACCTGTTTGTGGGTCTACACTATCTGTAAGTGTGTTTAACGTTTGGGCACTTAAAGCTTGAGCTGTTACATCATTAATAGTATTTGTAGTACCTGTTACAGTATCAGCATCAGTTTTAAGTGTATAGCCTGCTGCCTGTAAGGCTTGAATTTGTGCATCACTTATAATTTCTGTAGCTGCTTGTTGTGTTGCTCCTACCTGTACACCTGCAGTAGTTTCTAACTCATTAGTGTTTGCTACCATATCTGTAGGGTCTATTTTAGCATTAGTAGTTAAATCAGGATTAGTACCTGTAAGCCCTGCCATCTGGTCGTATTGGTTTAGTACATCTCCAAATCTACTTTCAAGACCACCTGTTCCAGTGCCTGTACCAGTACCTCCTCCAGTACCAGTACCTGTTTCTGTTTCTGTTTCTGTTTCTGTTTTTGTTCCTATAGTTTCACTTGTTCCATCACTATAATACACTACAGACCTACCATCGCCTAAAGGTACTACATTTAGTACTGTTTTTTCTTTCTTTTGCAAACGCTCATCACCAGTTACAGTATCATTACCTGCACCACCAGTTACAGTATCATTACCTGCACCACCAGTTACAGTAGAAGCCTTAGCATCAGCAGCAGCTTTTATGTTTTCTGCATCAGTGTTGTTTGCTTGAACTGCTGCACCAAACTCTGTACCATCACCTGCAGCATCAAATACAATATTTCCTTTACCATCATCTTTCATAAAAGAATTTGCAGCCAAAGCACCAAAAGGATCACTTACTTTAGAATCTGCCGCAAGAGTTTTATCTTCAGGGTTAGTAGAAATAACAGGATTAGTAGCTTCTGTAGCAGCAGCTATTTGTTTGTTAAGAGTGTCCATGTTAAGAGTACCACCACCAGGAAGTTGAATGGTACCTGTGTAATTACTTAAAACATTACCCCCAGTATTCATACCTCTTCTTTCCAAAGCATCTAACCTTTTCTGTATTTCTATATTTGTCAACGGTTTCTTTGGCATATCTCTTCCCTCTAGCCTACAATTATTTTAATTAACAATCCTATTACAGAGACACTAGCCCCTATAAGTATCGCTTCAATTCTATACAGTCGTCTATCTATTGCTTCATACCTACTCGTACAAGCATCTACATGGTCATCTATTTTTTGGTTTACTACACTTGCTGTTGGTTTAGTAGGCATGTCTACTCCTTATTATATTTGTTTTACAGTATCGCCAGAGGTATGACTTGCAGCATCAGTTGATGCAGCCCCTCTAGTGCAACCTGTAAGATTTGTTCCGTCTACTCCAGTATATGTAATCTTTTCATTATTTATTTGTACAGTACCAGACGCTGTAAATGGGTTTGTATTACCTACAGAAATTTGGTTTATAGAATCATTAATACCAGATGTAAGGCTATTAGCACCTTTAAAATCTGCATTAGTTGACCATGAAGAACCATCATGTTTGTATTTCCAACCCCAATAATCTGATTTAGCATCTACTCCTGTACGCAATGTTGCGTCACTTGTAGTACAATCTGATATAATAAGTTCTGGCGTACCACCTTCACTGATTGTAGTTCCTGTGGAAGTAATATCTACAGTTTTACTATCGGTTAGATAATAAAGACTTATATTAGTTCCGTTTCTTACTATTGTTTGCATTGTTTACTCCTTTATGTCTTAACTATTTGCAAATCGGTGTCTGTTAAAGCTACACCTACTTTTTGATTTCCAGATGAACTAGTTACAAGAGCTGTTTCACTGTCTAAGTAATACGTGCTTCCTGCAGTTAATCCAGATTGATTAGTGTCTATACTATAATCAAGTTTTGCAGCTACTATATTTCCGTCTGCCGCAGCATATTGTGCAAAACCATCAAAATTTGTTTTAGTACTAGTTACAGCAGATCCTGTTATCGTAAAGGCAGATAATGCCATAGATGTAGAAGCACCGTTATCACTATGACCAATAACCATTTTATTTACAGATGCATCAAAAATAACTTGACCGTAACTATATCCATTAGTACTAGTTGATATTTTAGAACTATATTCTCCTACAGCTATAGTACCTGAAGAATTTCCATCTCCTGATATAGTTACTTCAGCAACTTTTGTACCTCCTCCAGTATCAGTAGCAATAAGAATATGTTTATCTATAGTAGGATCATAGTCTAAACCCCAATAGTAACCATAATCATCATCTTGTCCGTGAGTACTTCCACCTCCAACTTCTACAATAGAAGATGCTGTTCTTGTACCATCTGCAACAAAAGAAAGCCTTACAGCTTTCATATCCTTACCATCTTGTGAGTCCCCATAGAGGAAAGCAAACACATCAGCAGTGCCTGACGATCTATCAGGATCATGTGAAAGTATAGCAGAATCCATACCTGGATCACTAGCAGACGAAATAAAGTCATTGTCACTACTCCAAGAAACACTGTTAGTAGTTCCTCCAGTTAATGTTCCTACTATACCTACTACAGTATCTGTACTATGATAATCAAAATAAAAAAGAGCGTGTCTATTAATATTTGGACAATATGCTAAAGCCTTAACTCTATAGCCTGCATTAACACCATTACCACTTTTTACTGCTCCTAAACCAGTCCAAGAAACAGTATTAGTAGTACCTCCAGTTACTGTTCCAACATGATATTTTAAATCTCTAGGATCAGCGTTATTACCTTCTCCTCTAACTCGTACTACTAAAAGTCTATCAGCAGCAGTGTCATAACACATTTGGAAACTGTATGCTTGATTACTTGCTTCTATATTTCCTGCAGTTCCCCAAGCTGTACTATTATTAGTACCTCCAGTTACTGTACCAACAGCGTATCTTAATATTTTAGAACCATTTTGCCATGCTACTATAATTCTATTTGTATCAGGATCGTACTCTGCTTCAGCAAAAATGTCATTAGACTCTGATGCAACAACAACAGGAGTTCCTACAGTATCAATACCAGTACCAGAAGATTTTATTACTGTTGCAGTAATGTAATTACTAGCTCCTTTATAAATAAATATAACTCTTTCTGTATCTGGATCATATATAGGTTTTGTATAAATACCTGTTTCTATATTATGTACAGAAGTAGCATCACTAATTTGCATACTATTACCAACAATATTCTTAATCTTACCTGAAGCTACATCAATAGGAGCACCTTTAGTAACAGCACCATCTGCCTCTGCGTAAAACTCAAATTCTCTGTCTTGTAATTGTATTTCAGTAGCAGATATAGCCTTACCTAAAAATTCAAAACCTCTTGCATTTCCTGCTAAACCTATAGCTCCTGCACCATTTGTGAATAGCCTAGAACCTATAGTAAGAGAACTGTGCCCTTCAGATATACCACCAGGTATAACTATTTTACCTGTAGCACCATCTGATATAGCTGCCGCAGATATGCCTAGATAGTCTCCGTCACCTATAGTACTAGTTGTAGATGAAGTCGTACCAAAAAAAGCAGTAGTGTAACCTACTTCATTATTGGATGAAGAACCTGCATCTCCTATAGAAAATAAAACACCCTTACCTGCTGCTCCTGAACCTGTACCTGTATGCACACGATTATCTGAAGAACTAATTGCTGCTCCGTCTGCTACACTAAACGAAGAAGCACTAGGAGTTATAGTTTTATAAGTTGTATAATCTGAGTTTTCATCATCTCTATAAAGAAAAATAATTTTATTTGAATCTTCATCAAAAGCTACTTCAAAGTAATTACCGCCAGAATCAGCACAATCCCATATATCAGCCTCACCTGCAAAAGTGACAGCATTAGTTCCAGAATTAATAGAAGCAATAACACCTCTTACTGTTTGAGTTGTTCCATCTCGGAAAGCTAAAAATGTTTTGTTATTTTCAGTATCATAACAACCAGAAACATAATTTACATTATCTGTACCATTCCATTTTGTTCCTGTACCTGCTGCGATAGTTGGTGAACCTGCTGTGCCACCTGCTTGAAGTACCCAAGCATAGCCATCATCACCTTGTGCTCCATTAAATGTTGCATACATTGCTCTGTCTGTATCAGGATCATATGTTAAACTACCTTTAGCAGCATGAGCATTTGTAGCTTCTAATTGTAATTCACTACTTATTGTATTAACACTACCATTAGCATTAATAGAAGCCGACCTTGCATAAGTTTTAGAACCACTATTAGTTCTTGAATAAATCATAAATATTTGGTCTTGAGTTGGTGAGTATTCTATTTTTAAACCTGCACCATCTGCTGCAGAACTTTGTATAGCATATGGTCCAGAGCTTTCAGCTATAGAAATTGAAGTACCAGATATAGTGCCTGTCCACAAATATATACTACCACTACTTGAATATCTAAAAAGTACATAAATCTTTCCATCACCTGAAGTTATAACAGGGTATGCGTCAGTAGCATTTCCAGAAATAACAACAGGAGTTCCCCAACTAACCGTACCATTTGACCATGTACCTGCCACTACTGTTGTATAATTTGAATTAACTTTGTCTGAAAATACAACAACATAAGTACCAGAAGTAGCTTCATAAGTACTTTGAGTCCACGCATCTTGAGCTCTATCTACAGGAGAACCATCTATATCTGTTACAGCTTTTACCGTTGGGCTTGTGTTTGTTGAGTTTGTAGTGGTTTCCGCAACCTCTTTTGCCTTACCTGCTGCAGTAAGTACAACTGGTTTTCTAATAGCTATATCACCATCTGCGACTTTATCTACTGTTCCGCCACCGCCTGCGTCAGCCCAAGAAAGAGCATTAGAACCATCTGTTTTTAAAACTTGTCCATCTGAACCATCTGCATTAGGTAATACCCACACTTCATTAGAAGCTATAGCATCTGGAGATTTAAAGCCTACATAGTTTGCACCATTAGCTGCTAATTCTTGGAATCTTAATTCTGTACCGTTTCCTGTACCTGTACCATGAGGTGCAAAGCTTACACCACCTGCAGCTACAACTGCTGTAGTGTTATTACCATCCTCATCATACTCAATACTTATATCTTGATCTGAGCCAAGATAAATTTTCTTATCATCTGCAATATATAGATCACCCCATTCAAGAGATGTACTACCTAAATCTGCACCACCTGAAGCATCAGGTACAACAGAAGTTTCTGCTGTAAATGTACTTGTTCTAATTCCAGAAGTACCATTATCAATAGCACCAAACCCTGAAGTAATAGAACCACCATCTAGTGCTCCTGTAGATGTAATATTAGTTTGTGCCGCAGTAGTTAAAGTACCTGCTACATTTGTACCACTTACTGTACCTGTAGTAGTTATATTAGAAGAACCTGTGTTAATAGTTCCAAAGTTAGATGTTATAGAACCTGCATCTAAAGCACCTACGCCTGTAATATTAGTTTGAGAAGCTGTTAATAAAGTACCTGTAATATTACCAAATATTGCATTGCCTACAGTACCGCTAAATACTTCGGAAGAGTTTGTAGCATCTGGCACAAATGTAAATGCACCTGCAGAATCATCCCAACCAAAGAAACCTACTTTAGCTGCAGAACCTGTATGATACTTAAATTCAATACCTCTATCTTTATTATCATCAGAGCCTGGAGTACCGTCTCCGCCTAGTGTGAAGATAGGATCGTCTATAGTTACTGTAGTAGAGTTTACAGTTGTTGTAGTTCCGTTTACAGTATGATTACCAGTAACAACTAGATTACCTGCAACAGTAGCATTAGCTCCACTAAATGTTAAAGCAGTTGTAGTACCTGATTTAAGTATTAAATCGCCTGAAGTATTAGTAGCACTACCAAATGTAGTACCTGCATCTTTAAATACTATGTCTCCACCGTCTGCATCTATAGTAACATCGCCTACTGCGTCTATACTTACTGCACCACTAGATGTTATATTAGCTGAATCTACACTAGCATAGTTACCCATGTAACCATGAGAAGAACATTGATAATATAATGTGCTTGGAGTTTGGTCTGTAACTGCTATAGTTGTATGAGCTCCTGAAGTACCAGGTGTACCACTAGTCGTAACACCAGTTGTATAGGCTATTGTTTTAGCAGCATCTAAATAAAATCTTAATGGATGACTACTGTTTGAACTATCTGCTTGGTCAAACTTATAATAGTAACCTGAAGAAGATGTAACGCTATCTGCACCATGTAATTTAAGAGCAGGAGATTCTACACCATTTAAGAAGTAAGCACTAGAACTACCGTCTCCGTTGTAAGGGTGTCCTGAAGTTTTAGAAGCTACAGTAACAGTAAATACTACTGGACTACCTGTAGCACCATATATACCTGCAGAAGCATCCGCAGATAAAATACCTACGTCTGTTATATCTTTACCTTGTGCGTCTAAATCTCCACCTAATTGTGGTGTAGTATCTTCTACAAGATTACTAATTTCTGTACCTGCGGTTAACCCTGCAACAAGAGTACTTCTAGTAACTTTCTTTAAGCCACCGCCTGAAGTATCTAAAGCCAATAAAACATCATCATTTGCTACACTAGATATTTCAGATAAATCTCCTATTGCTGTGGGATTATAGTTTGTACCATCTGCGATAAGTAAGTTGCCTGCAGTATTAGTAGCCATAGTAAGATCATCACCAGATATAGTAAGATCGCCTGCAATAGTTAAATTTCTTATACCAGTTAAATCTTTGTCTGAATCTACTACTACTGCTTTTGATGCTACAACTGTTCCTGCTGTAGAACCATCAAGTAGATTTAATTCTGCAGCCGTTGATGTAACGCCATCAAGAATATTTAATTCTGCTGTTGTTGATGTAACACCGTCTAGTATATTTAGTTCTGCAGCCGTTGATGTAACACCATCTAATATATTAAGTTCTGCAGTAGTAGAGGTTACTCCATCTAGTATATTTAATTCTGCTGCGGTTGAGGTTACTCCATCCAAAATATTTAATTCTGCTGCAGTAGAAGTTACTCCATCTAGTATATTTAATTCTGCACCTGTGGAAGTTATTGTAGTACCACCTAAAGTAAGTGAACCTGATATATCTACGTTACCATTTATGTCTACAGTAGTGGCAGCTATCTGTATTTCTGTATCAGCAACTAAATCTAATTGTCCATCAGCAGAAGAATTAATATATATTGCAGTGTCTCTAAATTGTAGTTTTTCTGTAGTGCTAATTAATATATCATCAGAAAACTGGAAATAGTCTTGATCTTCCATCCATGTTAAAACACCATCATTCGTATTGGCATTAAATGTAAGAGCTATATCGGTATCTGCACCTGTACCCATACTAATAGCATTACTAAATAATGTGGATATTGGACCACCATCACCTGCTGTGCTACCATCATGTTTATGACCT
>Ga0208643_1001927_pt1 | contig 10841 bp, 27 predicted proteins | sample VirMetDEL_Nov_12_FD_184516 | JGI IMG/M metagenome (GOLD analysis project Ga0208643, IMG submission 184516) | Aqueous microbial communities from the Delaware River and Bay under freshwater to marine salinity gradient to study organic matter... | ecosystem: Environmental > Aquatic > Marine >... | reverse complement strand
CTTTTCTTACTATCCATTTATCCATTTTACTTGGAGGTGGCATCTTGTTTGTATAACTATAAGGTGTATTATATTTCTTCTTTATACCACTTACACCTTTGTCTTGAAATACACCATAATCTTCCATTAGAAAGCTCATAGAGAAACTATTTGGACTTACGTTTAAGTCATAGTCTAAACTATTATAAAGTGTTTTAGAACTGTTCTTTTTGCCCTTTGTTAGATTCGTTCTTGATTGTTGAATAACATACTTTGCAAATCTATTCAGCTCTTGTTGTACATTCTTTAACATATATTGATATCGTTATTTACAAGAACATCAAATGTCATTGCCCAACCAGCTAACTCATTTTCAAACCTATCATAAAAAGGCTCTAAATTTGGTGTGCCATCTAACTGATATAAATCTTGGTGTAATGTACCTCCTCTTAATACTTGTGCTAATTTATTAAGTACTGCTAATTGAGTATTTAATATGTCTTGCTCATTATCGTTACCTCTAAAAATATCTACAACTGCTTCTTTCGATACATCAACAATATCCATAGACAAAACAGATAAACTAAAACGTAATACATTATCTTCGTTATTTACATTATTTACTATTATGTGTGATAAAGGAAACATTGTTTGTTTACTTAAATCAATCTTTGTAATATCTCCAGTTGTTACATTATTAACGTTTGCATCTGATAATAATTGATTCTTTATTGTTTCCGTTACTTGATAAAAACCCTTCATTAGAATTTACTTTTTATTTGTTTTGCTTCCAGTTCTGCTTTCTCTTTCATAAATGATAACATTGTAAAGCATTGATGAATATTTAATTTAGTGATATCTTCAAATCTTGTAATATCTCCGTTAGCGAGACCATAAATTGACTGATACCATCCCCATTTGTTTCCGAAATTAGCTGCTCTTGATAAGCCTCCATCTCCACTTGATTGCTGGAATAAAGTATCGTATGCTTCGACAGTTCCATTCCTAAATTGTAAAAAAAAAACAAAGACCCAATTGCTGCATCTAAAGGCATATCTTTCATCTTCTCTGGATTCTCTACATTGTAATCAACTATATTGTATTTACCAGATTTCCTTATTTTTATTCTTCTGTATAATACATTCATTGCAACGTGCATATTATTCCAATCACTTGCGTTACCATCCAAGTCTACATATTCTCCTAAACTCATTTCGTCCAAGTCTGGTATAAATCCATATTCAACACCATTCATTGTAAACTGCTCTACTCTTTTTGGTGTTTGACTTAACAACTCATTTAATATATCTATAATAGCAGTAACACTACTCATCTTTAATTTGTAGCTATCACTTAAAGGTATTCCACAAAATATTTCTATCATTTTAGCATTTAAGAAATTACCTTCTGGATTATCTTCTGCTATCTTTAAGAACTTTTGATATTGTCCTAATGTAACTTCACTTAATGATGTTGGTACGTTTATTTCAATCTTCATATATATATAATACTATTATGTTAATGTTTTATAAAAAAGCCTATACATTTTTGATATAGACTTGTAAGTAATAAAAACTGACTTGGTGTTTTTGGTTTCAATATTCTTATTTGCTTATTTGTTTTGTGATGTATAAAGCATTGAATAGTAGAAATCATTTCCTCATTACTCATTATCTTATATTGTATTTACCTTTGTTTGGGTTACTTAATTGTGATGTAATTGCATAACGTGCTGCATCAATACAATGATTAAAAGCATCAATTGGTTTGTTTATAGTATTACCCTCTCTGTCTTTCATCCAACTATAACTTTGTAATTCTTTAATTAGATTTTTACTTGTTGAGGTTACATAAATATCATTTTGATTTATTAAGTTGATACCATATACAATTGAATCTCTACCTTTTTTAACTGGCATCACTTTATGTCTATACGTTCTTAATTCTGCAATTGATTTTGGCTCTGCTGAATCTGCGTATATTACATCGTTTATATTAAGTTGTTTAAGTATGTTTGATATATCTACGTTTAGTAATTTAGTTTGATGTATAACCTCATCTAAAATATAAGTGTTATTGTATTTGTATAAACCAATTAATGTTGTTGGGTCGTTTGTATAACCAAAGTCCATTCCGTAACATAATAACCTTGCTTCTGTTGGTAGTTGTTTAATCTCTTTCCAGTCTGGAATACATACACCATCTAAACTTCCTATTTGACCAAGACCATACACTTTCCACCAGTTTGCCCAATAAGTACTTGTCTTTGCTTTATGTTGTGCAGCTTCTATATCTGCTACAATCGTTTCTGGTAATGCTTCGTTGTCTTTGTATGTTAATGTAATAAAGTCTGCATCATCGTTGCCTACAACTTCTTTATGTGCCCAAAAATTAGCAGTTGGATTAAAGTCAATCCATATATCTCCACTTGTTCTAATGCTTAATTGTGTGTATGCTTCAAAGGGTACATTGTTTGCTTCGTTTACATACAATACGTTTCTTCTTGCTCCTCTTAATTTATCTGGTTGTTCAACACTAAAAAATTCTATGTAACTACCATTTGTAAATGTGTACTTTAAAGCAGACCTATTCCATTGACTATCTCTAAACCTATTAGTTGCTATCATAATCTTTAGAAAGTCCTTCATAGCACCTCTACGTAAGTGAGGAATAGATTCTGATACTACACTTGTTTCTGTGTTTGGTGTTCTTATACATCTATCAATAAGTATAGGCAATATACCAAATGTTTTACCAGCTGATGTACCACCTTGAATTACTTTCTTTCTTTTCTTTAACTTGTAAAGTTTCTTTATTGCAGTTGTAACTTGAAACACTAATCTAAATCAAATAAAGGTTGTTCTGATGTAATTGATATATCTTTTGTTTCTTTTGGTTTACCAGCATAATAGTTATAAAACATTTGAACGTATTTGAAGTTCCCTTCTTCAACTCCTTTCTCAAGTGCTTTAAATGCTTTTGGTTCTAATGGAGATAACCTCTCTATCATTTGCACTTCTTCTGATTTACTTTTACGACCAGCACCTTCTCTTTTTCCTCCTCTTTTATTTTCTGACATTTGAAATAATTTGATTATTCATATAATTATATAATAAAAAAAACCTAACATTTTATTGCTAGGCTTTAAATTTATTTATTGTTTTCATTTTATTTAAGTAATATGTTTGTGAACTATTAAATTCCTTATACACTTTAATAAGTCTTTCGTGCAACCATATAAAGTGATTAATATTTTCTTCTGTTTTCATAATTTATATATTTATTACTATTACTGTTAGTGTTATTACTAATGCTACTACTGAAGCCATCATAAAGAATGTTATCACTCCTTGTAGTGTTGTTGATTTATTCTTCATATCTATTTGTTTTTATAAGTAATCATCACACTGAACAATTGTATAATTTTCTGACGTGTACCAGACTTTTTCTTTTGCTTCTTCTAATGTATAGCAACCATCAATATCTCTTTGGTTAATCAATCTATCTGTGTATCTATTTGAGTTCTCCCAAGTTCTTTCATAATTGTTTTCTCTACAATTACAAATTTCTTCTTCTGTTTTACTACAACTTAAAAAAGTTATTAGTAACAATAATATTATTTTATTCTTCATCTTTATATTTATCTTTTAGTGTTATAAAATGATAATCTGTTTTACTTAATTTTAAGTCTATTAAGTCTTGCATAACGTGTTCTCTTTTTATACAAGGAGGTAATTTATCAACCAGTTGTTGCAACTTTTGTATTAGTTTCTTTTTGTACATATCTATTTATTTAAAAATTAACCATCCTACAAATACACCTACTAAAAAGCATACTACTGCTACTTTAAATAGTGTTATTCCAATTCCCATATATTCTTTATCTGTTATCATATCTTATATTAATTTATTATTTAGTTCTTCAATCCATTGTCTTAATCTTCTTTTATTACAAGTGCAAGGCTCACTATACTTATGGTTAAAATACTTTGAATGTAGTTTACACATTATCTTAAAATCTTCATTTGACATTGTTGATGTTATTCTTTTTTTAACACCTTGCCAAATAATTTTATCTTCTACCATAGTTCAATGTCATTTAATTGTTCTTGTCTTTCTTTACACTTACAATCTGGATAGAGTTTCTTCCATATCCATTTGATACCAGTATAGTATGTTATTCTTTCAATAAGGTTTCCTAGTTTCATTCCTTTATTTTTTCTTTTAGTCTGTCTTTTACTTTTCTGTATGTATTATACAATGAATGGTATGTAATATTTGTTTTCTTTGATAGTTCTGTAATACTGTATTCATCTTGAATAAGATTGTACACCTTTCTATCATACCAATGTAATTTACTAAGTTCTTGTTCAACAGAATCATTTGCTTCATTAAAATTAATATACTCTCCAGATTCTAAGTCTAATACCAAGTCTAAAGATATCTTGTTTTGTTTCTTCTGCTTATTCTTCATTTGTAAAAAGGTAGTGCGTAAAGTTAGGTAAATATAATAATAGTTTACTTCATCTCCGTAAGTTATATCTAAACCCTTTTTAAGCATCTTACCAATAACAAGATACATATTAGAAACAATGTCCTCTGCTTCTTCTCTGTTGCATCCAAACTTTAATGTGGTGTTTATCCACTTATTGTGAGATTCAAATATCTTCTCTAACATAGCTTTTGTGTTTTCAACAAAGTAATAAAAATAACTGAAACTTTATAGAATGTTTATATGTTTTTATTAACACTTTTAAAAAGGGTATAGCTACCCTCAGTACATATAAATATATTTTTATTTAAGTATCTCTCAACGTTTAGGTATGTACACATACTTAAGATTAAATAGTTGCTAAATAAACGTATAGTTATATAATAAAAAAAATATGACATTTTACAAGATTTACATAATTATTTTTATAATCCACAATATCCACTATCACATTCATTAAAGTCATCATCAAATAGTTCTGTTTGTGATTTCCATTTAATAATGTCTTTATACATAATATCACTTCTCCATTTACTTTTAGTTGTTTCTTGGTCTGCAAACCATTGCATTTTTTTAGGATGTTTATCACTCATCTTTTTCAATAACAATGGACTTCTCCACCAGCACCCAACACAATTATTCATATAAGCAAACCTAACATCTTTGCCTTTCCAGAATTGTTCAATGGTATCTTTATAAACATTATCATTTATTAAAGGGAACTCTGGCTTACAATATTTGTAAACACCCCAAGAATTTCTACCATCCTTTAAAGTTGTAAATGTAGCTTTAACTTTAGTAAAACCTTCTTCATCTGTTTTATCCATCATCTTAACTGCTCTCCTTGTTTCATTTGCTCTGTAACCAAACCTCATAATAACTGGCTCTTTTATTACATCATACATCCAGTAAAGAATAGGCATTGTTTTTAGTTCAGTTGTGCAATATCTAGCCATTTTATTTGGCAAGTATCTAGTACCTTTCTTTGTTTTTATTATTGCATTATCAAATGTTTTACCAGTTACCCAATCAATCTTACTACCTATATGTTGTTCTAAATCTAACATTGTATAAATAATCATATCTTCTTCTAAAGTACCTATAAATTCAGTTCCTAACCTATCAGAAACTTCTTGCCTTATTTTAGCATCTGGGAACATACAATTCTTATCATCTGTTCTAACTAAAGAAAATACATTGTAGTCTGCTGGATAATTAGCTGCTATGTAACTTGATGTTTTACCACCACTTAAACTATTTACTGTTTTCATATTTTTATATTTATTTACCAATGCATACCTTCCATTGATGTACCACATTCTATTACCTCACATTTATCTTTGCTTTTCCAATCCCAAGACTTTACTCTAAGGTTTACCACCTCATAAATCTCATCTCTTTTATTGTCTGGTATAGTATCTATTAAGAATGCTAAGGCATCTTTTTCTTTGTTTAGTATGATTTGCTTAATAGCTTTTGTTTTGTTCTTTAAACGCTCTAATCTAGCTCTCTCCTTTCTTATTGTTTCTTCCTTCTTGTCATTAAAGTAAATATCATAAATACTTCTAAACCTTGTAAAGCTATCATAGTACACATCTATCTTTTTTAATGCGTGAAATATACTTGACCTATTTCTTTTAATACCCTTCTCAGCAAACCAGTCTGAAATCATTCTATCATTCATTCCATTTACTTCATTTAATACTTTGTATAGTAATGCTCTAAAAGATGCTTTATCATTTGAACGTGAATTATCATATATGTTTAGTTTTGTAATATCACAAAAATCATTTACTAATTCATCTGCTGCTTGTCTGTTGTAATTATATCTACTCATCTATTTGTTCTGCTCCATTATTAATTAATACTTCATCTGTTACTTGTGTTATTCTTTCTTTATCTGCTTCGTATGCAAGACATACTTCTTGTATCTTACAAAAGTCATTGAAATCAAACTTATTTAACACCCAATCAAGAAAGATTAGTTTGTTGGCAGTTAGCTTGTCCCCTAGCTCCTTCTCATCAACTTCTTCTATCTTGTTATAGTAGTTTATCTCTATCTCTTTTAAATCGTTTATAGTACGTCTAATGTTGTTTCTTACTCGTTGTCTAAACAAACCTATCTTCTCTGCATCTTCTAGTAAGTGTAGGTTTATAAATGAACTTAGTATTGCTCCACTAATCTTTTCTAATTTCTTTTCTGTTAATTCCATATTAAAACATTCTTATTTGTTGTTTGTGTTCGTTTATTCTTTTCATTGCTGCATTATAATATTCAGTATCTAACTCACAAGCAGTCAAGTCATATTTTAAGTTATGACAAGCAATTGCTATTGAGCCAGAGCCTAAATGTGTATCTAATATTTTATTTTCCTTTTCTGCAAAGTTCATTAAAACCCATTCATAAAGAGATATCGGTTTTTGCGTTGGATGAAACTTTTTACTTGCAGAAGTATTACCCTCTAAGTTGCCATAATATCTATAATCAAATTGTTTTGCATTTTTATCGAATGAAGTCCAAGCTAACTCACCATCTGCAAAATTTGGTACTGGATTTCCTTTATGCCAATAAATAAAACATCTTCCACCAAAACCCCATATAAATGGGAAGTAATTTCCACCCCAAATAATTTGGTTTTTACTTACTCTAAACAATTCTTTAAAATATTCATCACTTGGTGCAATATTCCATTCTCTATGTTGTTCTTTTTGTCTAAAATTTAGTATATCTGTTTTTTTATCTCCATACCCATAAGGAGGGTCTACTATTGCAAGGTCAAAGTAATTATCTTCATACCTTGCCATTAACCCCATATTATCTTCGTTTGTTATTTTCATTTTATTTTGTTGTTGGGTATTTTTCATTAAATACGTTTTCGATATGTACTTTAAATTCAGATATTGATGTTAAATGTTCGTGTTTTGTAATAGCCATACCTTCATAGTATTTAAAAATATAATCCATTTTATCAACATCCATTTCTGCTTTATTATAAGCTACATTAATTAACTCCCTTACACAATACGCTTGTATTTTTTTAGTGCTATATAATGAAACTAATCTACTAAAATTAAGTATTAAATATTCTGCAAATTTTCTGTTTTGAATTTTAGATTTACCTTTATTAAAAGTTGATTTTTTTCTAAAATAACAATTTATTATATTCCCAATTGATATATTATTGGAGTTTTTAAGGTGTGCTTTATATACAATATTATAATCTTTATTTGATTCTGAAAACGCTTTTAAATAATCAATTTTAAACCAAGCTCTGTTTCCATTATTTAGGTTTATAATGGCTTCAAGTAATTTAACTCTATTGCTTGTATCTATCCAATTAACAATATAAGCTGGTATTGTTTTTTGACCAATAAGCATTGCAGCTTGTATTCTATGATGTCCTTCAATTACATCTCCAGTAGATGATATTGTTGGAGGTGTCATCCATCCGTATTTTAGTATTTTATCTGAAAAATCTTTAACGTGCTTTTCAACTGTATCTCTGTTTACTTCAGCTAATTTAACTTCACTTATTGGATAATAAGCGTTGTACTCTCCTCTTTTAATTTCTTGTGTGTTCATTTTGTTTTAATTGTTAAATAATTGATAATTATAATTGTGTTCATTGTAATACTCTTTTGTTTCCTCTATCTTACTTAAAAGTAATTGTTCAAGATGGTTGTAAATAAAATCTATTTCATCACTTGATGCATTGTATATTTCTTCTCCTTGCCAAAAGTTAGTTTTTAATACATCTTCTTTTAAGTTTACTTCTATTAAATAATCTTCGTTGTCCAACATCAGCTCTACTTCATTTGGCAAAGGGTTTATACATTGGTCTGTATTCTTGTACTCTGGCTCTATTGTTTTTACAATCTTAATTAAGTCCATTTCTTATTCCTTTTAAAGTTTTTATTTCTGCGTTGTTTATCTCTATTTTTATCTGCACTTCCAGTATGTCTAATTGTCTTTCTATCCACCAATCATCTTTACCTTTAACGTATGCTCTAATCATTTCTAATGTTTCTTCCATTTGTTTTTGTTTTAACTGTTAAATAATATTAATACCATTGATATAAACCATAAAGTCATATAAGCTACAACCATAATCATTGCAAGTCCAAATAAGAACTCTCCGAATCTTGTAAGTATCTTCTTCATAATTATAGTTTTTCTATTTCTTGTTTAACTTCTTTCCAGTAGTCGTAATCTTCTATGTAAAACAATCTACTGCCATTAAGTATTTCATCTACACAAATTAATGCACATTGTTTAGCATTATCGGTTTCTCCTTTTTTATCGAATTTCATTGCAATCTCCATTGCTTTTTTTTCTGGTGTCATACGTTAAAGATTAATCCGATTAATAATCTACCTATAAAATAGCTTGGTGCTAAAATCAATACTAATGTTTGTAATTTTTTCATCTTGTTTTGTTTTTATATCCAGTTCATTTGTAAAAAATAGTGATAAGCAAGAACATAGCTACTAAAATAAAAAAGACTATCTGCCTTATTAAAAGCAATGGTCATACCATCGTGCTTATCTCCTTTTGCATTTACTGTATTGATGTACATTCCTTTATCTTCAAAGATATTTTTTATATCTTCTTTTGTATACATTTCTTTTAATTCCTTAACTGTTTGTAATTTTTTCATCTTGTTTTTGTTTTTAAATATGATGCAATCTACAAATAATAAACGTTATAAAAAAACTTGTTAACAGATTTTAACATTTCTTTAACATTTTAAATAAAAAAAAGAGATACTAATTTGCATCCCTTATTCTTTCTATTTCTCGTTCTAAATAGTCTTTTGCCTTTAATAAGTCTTGTAACTCATCTTTTTTCTTTCCAGCTCTGCAAATATACTTTAGTATGTTACCTCTGCTAAAATTTAGGTTAAAATCATTTATAACATCTATTACATCATAGTCTTTACCATTGTCATAGTGTACTTGTGTGCTTCTCATTTTTCGTATATTAAAGTTAAAATTATTTGAAAGATACCAATGTATAAAACTATATCTTCTTCGTACATTTCTTCATCATCAAAAGGGTAATGTCTAACCCCAAACAGAAAGCCTTTAAAAAACCCAGCTTTAATCTCGTATCTTATTAAATTCATAGTTGTATATTTTAGTGTATAAATCCCAAATAGCTTGGAATGATTCTTGTTTATTAAATTCTTTTCCTTTCATATAGTAATTACCTTTTATTCTATTGCAATATATTTTAAACATCTTACCAGATACAACTGGATAAATAATAAACCCTTTTTTAAAACAGTATTGCTGATGCTGATAATTACAATTTTTTAAAACAATCTTATTTTTAATCTTTGGCATTTAATTCCTCATATATGTCAATTAATTCAAGTGCCTTTTCTACTCCCTTTGCCTCACAAAATCTTTTCTGGTCAAATAGTTGAATCCAGTATTCCATAATGTCTTGTCTATCTCCATTACTAAAATAGCTATCAACACAACTTTTGTAGGCTATCTTCTCTTGATTTTTACAAAGTTCCTCTTGTAACATAATCTTCTATGTTTTCTGTTTGTAAATAGTCATAGTATCTTTCTGTTGCAATATCAAGTTTTCTCTTACCACTATCAATAAAGTTTTCTGAACATTTAAAGATACCAACGTCAAGTGTACTTTTATCAACTACAACAAATTCAAAGTCAAATGCTCCAAACAATTCTAAATACAATGCAGCTTGTAAGTCATAAGAAAAGTGATGTGCTGACCTTTCAAAACTTTTTATGTCAGCAGTTGTTTTTAAATCTATGACAACACCATCTTTTAATATATCTGCTTTACCTCTAAATGCTAAATCATTATAGGTATCAATTGCTGGTATTTCAAATCTTGCACCCTCCAGTATGTTCTTTACATCAGTTACACTTCTTACCCTTTCAGATATCTTCTTTGCTTTATGATACTCTGAGTTAGTAAATACATTGTGTGAGCCAAGCTCTTGTACTGCAAGTTTATATTGCTTTGATGCTTTTGTTCCTTCTGTAAAAGTTAAGTAGTCTACCTTTTCTGGTTCAAGTACCATAAGATGTATTAGTTGACCATCTCTTAATGCTTGTACATTTGTTTGCTTTTCTGTTAGTGAACGATAATAAGCATAAGGAGAATCTAAAAGTTTCTTTGATGCTGAACTTGATAATGCATTTACACCTAAGTAACCATAGTAAAATTCATCATCCATCATCTTACTTAGAATGTCTTGCTTATCAAATACTTCGTTGTTTAATAGTTTAATTGTTTCCATTTATTTTAGTTTTATTGCTTGTTTTATATTTATTTCTGTTACTTCTTTTTTAATCCATCTTCTGTTTTTAAACTCTGATGTTGCTGGTA
>Ga0208643_1001925_pt1 | contig 10844 bp, 6 predicted proteins | sample VirMetDEL_Nov_12_FD_184516 | JGI IMG/M metagenome (GOLD analysis project Ga0208643, IMG submission 184516) | Aqueous microbial communities from the Delaware River and Bay under freshwater to marine salinity gradient to study organic matter... | ecosystem: Environmental > Aquatic > Marine >... | reverse complement strand
ATACAACCATTGGGAATCATTGCCTATAAATGGTGAATAAACTAACCAATTAGATGTAGCTGACGTATTTTTCCATATAATTAAGTCTGGTTTAACTCCAAGGTTATGTCCCACGGTGGATCCAGCTGTACCATTTCCCGTATATTTTACGATACTAAATCCAGCTTCTTGATTTACTGCTACCGTACTTGTTATTGTACCATTAGTATTACCAGTTAAATAACCTGGCTGACCAAATGTTACATTACTAGATGCACCACTATAATTACCACTTAAATCTACTGCATCTGTTTGTAGTGGATAAGCTGCAATACAACCTGCACCTGCAGGATAGTTTAATGTATTATTGCTTGCTGCTGGTTCTGTGTATAGATCAGATACTTCTGAAGCTGTTAAATAACTTGAATATACTCTAAATTGAGCAATATTACCTCTTAATGATTGAGGAGATACACCTATAGAATTTGTTCCAGTATTATTTAAATATGTTCCATCCCAACTGGCTGAACCAGTATTTACTCCATCAACATAAAGTTTAACGCCAGCTGCAGCACTTCCCGTCCATACTATATGATACCATTTATTTGTAGCACTTAAATTGTTTGATGAATTAACACCAATAAATGATCCTCCTGATGTCGTTACAAAACATCTAAAGTTACCACTAGGTTCTTTATCAAAACCAATGTTTCCTGAATTAGGCCCATTAAAGCTAAACGCTTGAGTCTGTTGGCTAGAACCCCATGTACTTGGATTTATCCAGCACGACACCCCAAACTCATTTGATGTATTCCAAGGTGTTGTTATAGAACTAGGCAGTGTTATTTGTCCTTGCCTATTGCTATTAAATTCAGTTGATAAATTAGCTAAAGGTGCTTTCCAGTTCCAAGCTACGTATGTTTTACCACTTCCATTGAGTGAAGCCATTCCTAAAGAACCTGAAGTGATACTAAATCCATTACTATTGAAAGATGATAAATAACCATTATTATCATTAACCGATTCAGCATTAGATGCATTAGAAAAAATAGGTTTATTACCTCCTCTTATACTATCAAATAAATAGTGCCAATAACCTGCTGAATCTGCCCTTTCCTTAATCCAAACAAAATCAGGTTTAAATCCTACATCAATATCTCTGTTATTACCATTTCCTGTATATAAAACAGTATTAAATTGATCTAAAGCATTTATAGCTGCTGGTGAACATTCAACTTCTTTGTAAAGTGTAGTTACATCAGCTGCTGATATAGCTGAGTCGTATATTCTTATTTGATCTAATTTACCATCAAACTCAAATGCTGTAGAGGTAGGATTTCCACTTGATGAATATGCTCCAAGTAAATTTCTACCACCCGAACTACTTCCTGAATTACTATTTCCCGAATCAGTTGCTACTACAGATCCATTTACATAAAATTTTCTTCCTGCTGTAGAACTTTTTGTTACAACTACGTGATACCACGTTCCTGCTGTAAAAGTACTTGAAGGTGTTGTTAATCTACTATTACCATCATAAAAAGATAACTCACCCGAACTTGGTGTATCTATAAAATTTGTACAACTATTCATAAAAAATCCTATTGGTGTATCATAAGATGTATGTGTATTAAACATATACCAAAAAGACCAACTAAAATTATTATTTTTATTAATTCCTGCAGGTAATGAAACATAAGAACTACTCCCATTAAACGCTCCAGCAAATCCGAACTTACCTTCAGTATTAAAGTTTACATTAGTAGCTGTACCATTATAATTACCTAACTGATCTGTAGCATCTGACATTTTGTAGTATGCAATGCTATTAGGATTAGCAAGCTGATAATCTATACTAGCACTTTGAGCCGTTGTAGTTGTTTCGTTATATAAAGCTGTGATAGCTGATGCTGGTAAAGCAGTATTAAATATTCTTACTTGGTCTATTTTACCATCTACAACATAAGAGCCACCATTATAGTTACCTATAGAATTAGCTACAGAATTAGCACTAATGTTTCCTGTTTTAGATGCATCAGCATTAGCATTATTATCTAAATATAAAATTGACCCAGACGAACTACTTTTTGTTACTGCTATGTGATGCCACCCTGTGCCTAAAGAAACACCTGTGTCGTAACTCAAAGTGCCTAAATTTAAATATATACTTCCTGAAGAAAATTTTCTAATATAAAAATCATAAGGTCTAGTTATTGATAAATAAATTTCATCGTGTGAAGCATCGTTTACATAAACCCAAAAAGAAACAGAAAAATTATTATTCCCCATAGCAGTTCCTATTGAATCAGGTAAAGTAATTTGACTACTACTTCCATTAAATACTGCAGCATCACCAAACTTACCAGTAGTGTATGTTATATTACTAGCTGTACCAGGATATGTATTACTAGGTATAGAAGTTGTAGCGTTGTTTAATTGGTATGTAGCTAAAGAAGTAGTTGACGTGGGTGTTGTAAATAACTGGTCTGTGTCCGTTGTACACGCAATTCCAAAAGCTGATAACAGACTTTGTCCAAACATATTTTAACCTATTTGTGATATAGTATACCAGAACTCAGTGGCACCTACACATGTGATTTGTATAAAATTTTTAGCAGCTGCAGTATCACTATAGTCACCAGATATTTTATTAAATGTACCTGCTGATCCGCCGACTGTAAAACCTAATGTATATGAACCACCTGCACCGGTTACAACTATAGCTTTAGTTACGCCGATTATAGGATTAGTTATATTAAGTGTAGTATTAGCATTAGGCGTCAATGTAAACACTTGAGCTGCTGTATAGTTTACATCAATTGTAGCTGCTGGTGTTAAAACAGTAGCTGTTGTAAACTCTGTACCTACTTTAATACTAGTAACACTACTTGTTGCTAGCTTACCTGTTGTTACATTTGAATCTAGGATTTTACCCGTTGTTACAGCATTATCTGCTAGTACGTTACTTGTTACTTTTGTTAAAGCCATTTTTTATTAATTTTCTTTTATTGCTAAGTATAGATATGTAATACCTGAAGTATTTGTGTCCGATGAAACTGATTGTCTTGGAGAAAAACCCGTTGAAGTAAATGTTACGCCTTGATTTGCATATTCAGCGTGAGGATCGTTAGCATCTAATTGATCTCTACTTGTGCCTCCTCTTTTATTATCTAACATTGCCCAATTACCACTATTATCAATACCTTTTATCATAACAAAACCTGGTGCAAAACCTACGTTTATAGCAGATATAGTAGTTCCCGTTCCAACGTAAGAACCCACTTTACTGTAACCTGTTATTGATCTAAAACAATAATTAATATATTTATATACAGTACCCGACCAGCTTGTTGTAAAAGTACTATTACCAACTGCACTAAAAAAGAAGCTATCAGTAAATACTGAACTGTTTTCGTTTAATCTCAATAATTTTCCTGTACCCATTCCTGATACTGCAGAATAAACACCCCAATAGCTACCTCCTGATACATCCAGACTCTTTTGAATAACTAATTCAGGTGCAGAAGACAGTCCATGTCCTATAGATTGAACACCACTTGTTTGATACTCTACAATACTAAATCCAGCAGCATCATTTGCTGAAACTAAACTTGTTATTGTTCCATCTGTGTTTATAGATTTCAAGCCCCCAGCTTTCCAGTTCCAAGAAACCATATTTGTACCAGCTGGATTCATATAAACAGCATTAGTAGCAGCTAAAGTAAATCCGTTTGTATCAAAACTTGTAAAATCTGTACCTGTAACAGCTCCAGCTGTTGTATCAGCTTCTAGCACGCTACTTACGCCTCTTACAGAATCTACTAATACATGATTTTTGTTATCATTTCTTGTTTTTACCCAAGTTAAATCCGGCTTAAATCCTACCGTATTTATTACATTTGTAGTATTATTACCTGTGTATAAATCTGCACCAAAACTATTAGCTAAACTAGGTGTTGTTGTAGAAGGATCAGCTGCAAAAGCTACGTATATATATGATCTACCTGACATATTAATGCCCGAATCATTAGTTAAAAGTTCAAATCCATTAGTTAAAAAATTTACTTTAACATAAACGCTATTTACATCTTCAGATGAATTAGCCTCCGCATAAAGAACATTGTCTATTGGATTATTTGTATTTCTTTTATCATCTATAATATTCCAACCACCTCCATCTGTATAGCTTTTTATCATTAAAAAAGCAGGTTTAAAACCTGTTTGTATCATATGACTTGTTGTGCCATTACCAGCATAAGAGCCTATTTTGCTAAAACCTGGTTGTGATTTAAAACAATAAAGTATATAATCTCTAGCACCTGTACTTGTTGGTTGATAAACCGTAGTAGCTGTAGGCGCTGTTTCACTCGAGTTTGATTTTGCAGCAGAAGAGTTAAGAACTAAGTAATCTAAACTTCCGTCTATTACTTCTGTATATACATACCAATCTTGAGCGGCATCAGTTCTTTTAAATATAAATAAATCCGGGGTACCACTAAGCCCGTGAGGTATTTGATTAGTTGACCCTGCAACACTAGTGAAATCTACTACTGAAAAATCTAAAGCAGTATTAACTGACATTTTTTTAGCTACTACATTACCTGCCAATGCTGATGTTGAAGCAGTGCCATCAACCATTACACTCCCAAGAGTAGGTACACTTCCTGCTGCAGCAGCATTTGTTGCTGTAGGTGTTCCACCTGCTTTAAAGTTCCACGAAACGTAGTTTGCTCCATTAAGATTTACTTCACTTGAAGATGAGCTTCCAGTAGTTTCAACAACAGTAAATCCACCACTTGTTATAGTTACGTCTCCATCCCCTTGTTCTTGTGCATTTGTTTTATTGGTCGATAAAACTTTATCACTACCTCCACCTTGACCATCAGCGCCTCTAACTATATCATATAAATTATGATCATAAGAATTTGTTCTTGACTTTATCCACGTTAAACCTGGTGAAAAATTTAAAGGAATATTTTGTGCACCACCATTACCTGTATATATATAAGGAGCAAAGTGATTACTAGGAAGATCAGGAGTTACAGTTATATTAAATGATCTAGCAGAACTAGTTTGATTTTCATCATCTGTAGCTGTAATACTAAATGTTGTTGTTGTAGATGCTGATACAGAACCTGCTGTACCTGTAATTGCACCTGTATTTGTATTTAATGATAAACCTGAAGGTAAACTACCTGTAGTTACTGCATATTCTATTGTATCGCTACCTTCTGTAGCTGTTACTTGAAAAGAAGCTGTTGATCCTGATTGAACGCTACCTATATTACCTGAAGCTGTTGACCATACTGGTACACCGCTGTATTGTATAAAGTTTGCTTGTGAAATTGTTCCTCCATCTGGATTTGTTACTGTTACAGTATATTGACCAGCTGCTTTTGCTGGTGTAGTTATTGTAATTTGTGTAGCAGAGTTAAAAGTTGTAACAGCTGATGTGCCACCTACAGTACAAGTTACACCTGAAGCAAATAAAGTACCATTGATAATAACACTTTCACCTCCCGCAGGATCTGCTGCTGTTTGACTTCCAGGATAATCAATAGATGTTATCGTAGGATTAGTTATTGGACTATCCCAAGACATACCACCTGTACCATCAGTCTTTAAAAACTGACCGTCTGTACCATTGTTTGATACGCCATAAAATTGTCCTGCCTTAGGTTTAGTTTGAGCCATTTATTCTGTTATTAAATCCCACTCTTGATTTTCTTCATCCCATGTGTATCTTTCTCCATCATCTGGATACTCAACCGGCGCTTGCCATAAACACGATGTTTCATCTAGTGTCCAGCTAGCATATGGTTTAGGTGGAATAAAAGCATCGCGAGCATAGTCATAAGTATATCCTATGCCTGCGTAATTTTTTCTATATGGAGTACCATCACCTGAGTGTACACCACCTTGTGTATTATAAGAAGTTCTTTTACAAACTTGTTTTCTTACATCTTGGTATTCTAATTCCCAGTTTGTATTTGTATCGCCTTCGTCTCTACCTACTATTACTTCGGTTACTACGTTAGCCATATCTAAAAATGCGTAATGTGCCATATTGTTAGTTAAATTGTATATTTCCTGTTCCTGATGTGAAAGTTGTTACTTTATTAGAACCAACGGTTGCTGTTGATAATGTTAAACCACTACCTGGATTTGTTAAAGTAAATGTAGAAGGATAACTTAATACTACTATTCCTGATCCTCCAGTTCCTCCTGTTTGAACTGATACACCCATTCCACCACCACCACCACCGGTATTAGTACCTCCATTTCCACCTACAGCACTAGAGGAACAACACGAACCATTTCCTCCAGCATTTAAACCAGCACCACCTGTTCCTGTCCCTGATGAATTTGTATAGTTAGCACCACCACCGCCACCACCGTTACCACCATTTCCAGCTGTTGAACCGGCGCCTTGAGCACCGCCACCACCACCACCGGCCCAGTAATACGAAGTTCCATTTATGCTTGATGCAATACCTACACCACCGTTTCCTGAAGTACTTGAAGATCCAGCAACACCTACACCACCAGCACCTCCTCCACCAGAAGATACATATGGAGGTGGACTTGCGCCTATAGTTGTTCCTCCATTGTTTCCTTGACCTGCTGTTGCCAGTCCTCCAGTAGATGTTAATGTTGGGCTTTGGCCCCTCCATCCACCACCACCACCAGATCCACCATCTTTACCTTTTTCACTATTGCTAATATAATAATTATATGCACCACCGCCACCACCTCCTACTGCAACAGCAACAGACCCTAAAGAAACATTATTTCCATTCGTTCCTTGTGTATCGTTTCCATTATTTGCACCAGCACCACCTGCTCCAAGTGTTAAAAGATAATTTGTAGCTGGTAAAAAAGTGTGTGTACTAGTTAATAAACCGCCACCGCCACCACCACCAGCGCCACCTCCACCACCTCCACCAGCAACTACTAAATAATTAACTGTTAAACTTGGTATAGTTGTTTCAATATTATCAGCAGTCCAACCTTTGGTTGCGTCTTGATAAACTAAAGTTATAGTTGCGTTGTTAGTAATACATTTAAAATCATCAGTAGCCCCTTGAATCTTTTCAGAACCATTAGCAGCAAATATTACTTTGTTAGTTTCAAATGTACCAGCATAGTCTTGTATAATAACTTCGTTACCAACTACTCCTGCTGGTAATGTAACTGTTATTTCTGCTGAGGTAGTATTAACAAAATAACCCTTTCCAGCCACCGCTGTAAAATTACTTGTCTGGATAGTTGATACCCATTCGGTACCAAAAGTTCCGTCTATTAAGTTCTTTGTTAATTTCGTTAATGCCATTAGTTGAATTGTATATTACCTGTTCCTGCGTTTGTAAATGTTGTTACTTTGTCTGTTCCTACAGTTGTAGTTGTACCAGATAGTCCAGAAATTGTATAAGCATTAGAATAACGTAATATTACTACACCAGAGCCTCCTGAAGCACCAATAGTACCAGTGCCATAATTACCTGTTCCACCACCACCACCTCCTGTATTTACAGTTCCAGGTGTTCCAGCGTTTCCGCCACTAGCTCCAGTTCCAGAAAATCCAGCGCCACCACCATTAGTTGCTGAACCGGCTGTACCACTATATGTTCCGCCGCCGCCACCTCCAGCAACGCTTAGAGCTTGCCCTGTAATGCTATTAGCATTAGTATATGCTATTCCAGGACCACCGTTACCAGATTGATTACCTCCTTGTGTACCAGCATTTGTAAATCCACCACCACCACCTCCGCAGTATGGCGCTCCATATGTTCCATGACCACCTCCGTCATTACCTTGAGATGGAGATACATTAGGTGTGTTTCCAGAACCTCCTGATGTTCCTGATTGATGTTGAGTTCCAGCACCACCGCCAGATCCTCCATCAGCACCAGAAAAAGTATGCTCAGCACCACCACCACCACCAGCAGAAGTTATTGTATTAAATACAGAATTTGAGCCAGAACCAGATACCCCAGATCCAGTACCTACACCACCAGCTCCTACTGTTAATGTGTAATTTACAGCTTGACTTATAACTAAAGCTGTGCCTCCATAGTTTGTTCTTAAACCACCTGCTCCACCGCCACCTGCTTGACCAGCACCTCCACCAGCACCACCACCTGCAATGACTAAATAACTAACATTTAAGGTTTGAGGAATTAAATTGATGTCTTGAGATGTCCATCCTTGAGTTGAATCTTGGTATAATAAATATACTGTGGCATTTTCAGTAGTACATTCACCGTCTATAGTAGTTGAACCTTGTATTGCTTCAGATCCATTTGAACTTATAATTAGTTTATTAGTATCAAATGTACCTGCATAATCTTGCACTGCAACAATATTACCTGGAACACCTGCTGGTAAATTTATTGTAACTTCACCAGCTGTTGTATTAACTATATAACCGCGACCTGGATTAGCTGAAAATGTTGCTGTTTTAATGTTTGTATCCCAATCAATACCACCACCTAAAGTGTTAGCTATAGTAAAGTTATTAGGTGAATTTGTAGTTACATTAATACCAGTACCACCTGTTAAAGTTGCAGGTGCTAAAGTACCTCCTGAATTTAAAAATCCTACAGATCTTATTTCTATTATTACACCACTAGGTGGTGCTGTAGCAAATGTGACTGTATTAGCTGATAATGTAAGAGTACTTACATTTTGATATAAACCGTTTAAATATACTTCAATAGCATTTAAATCAACTGGTGTTATACCTAAAGCATATGCTGTTTGTGATCCATCACCTGTAAAAGTATCTGTATATAAAGCATTAGTCGATGCTGATATAGCACCTAATACCATTACTTCTATATTATAACCACTTTGAGGAGCTGTTGTAAATGTAAGTGTTGATCCAGATATGCTATATGTACTTTTATCTTGATATATACCTTCTAAAAATACAAAGGTCATATTCTCTTCGTTAACAGTTGTATTTAAAGTAAATGCTGTTTGAGAACCTGTACCTACAAAGTTATTCTTATTAAATCCACTTAAAGCTAAAGCTTTTACATGAACTATTTCTATATTAGCACCATTTGGTGGTGCTGTTGTAAATGATACTACATTACCTGTAGTTTGATATGTTAACTTAGACTGATAAACACCACTTACAAATACTGTTGTTGCATCTTCATTAATTATAGAAAGTGATGTAGAAAAATTAGTTGTCGTACCATCACCTACAAATTCATCTACTTCAATAACACCATCGACTGCAACATAGTGCATTATTTCTATTTCAGTTCCTGTTGGAGGTGCTGTGCCAAATGTTACTGTGCTACCAGAAGTGCTAAAGCCATCTTTATCTTGGTAGACTCCATCTAGGTATATCTGTATATTATTTTCAGACATTATTGTAGAAGAAACACCATATGCTACTGTCGAACCATCACCAGTATAATTGTTTCTTTCTATTGTTACTGTACCGCCACTTCCTCCTGTAGATGCAATTGTAAGCGTGTCTGTTGCAGCATCTGTAGTTAAGCTAATATTAGTACCAGCAGCTACAGTTAAAGTGTCTGTAGGACCATCTGCAACAATATCGCTTTGTCCTGATACTGCAAAAGTTTTAAATGCTTCAGTAACAGTACCACCGCCACCACCTATTGCACCCCAAGCTGGAGTTGAGCCAAAGTATCCTTCAAATTCAGCTGTAGTAGTGTTGTATCTAAACATACCAACCGCAGGCGAACCTGGGCGCTGGGCAGTAGTACCATCCGGTACTTGTATCCAGTTCCCGCTTGATATTGATAGATAACCATCAATTTCTACTGAACTTTTAAACTTTGAAGCCATAAATTATATTTCTTGAATAAGTACTCTTATATCATTTGTTGTTGGTGCTGTTGTAAAGTCTATTGTAACTACATTAGCACTTGTTCTTACAACATCAGCATATACTGTATCATATGTTGATAAATCATAAAGTTGTACTATAACATCAAAACTATTTAAATTGTGTGTAACCGTATATGAAGTAGCTGATCCATTACCTATAGATGCTACAAATGTCTTAGTGGCTAATTGTACCCATCCATTTGCATTAACAGCAAAATCAGCAGAATCATATCCAGATATACCTTTTACTGTTGCACCATCAGTGGCTGCTGCAGTAGCTATATCTATATTACTTTGAACTACAGTCCATTTAGATAATGCGCTACCGCCACTTGCAGCCATATTCTCTTCAGCTATTAGGAAATCTCCAATTCTAACTTGCTCTGTAAAGAATAGACCATCCGCTGTTACTGTATAAGTATCACCTTGGGTTACTGCAATGTTTGATGCAGAATCTAAATCTGGTGTATTTGTACTGGCATTATATCCACCTTTATATGTTAAACCACCAACTACTGCTGAATCAACGTATGCTTTTGTAGCTGCATCTTGAGCATTTGTAGGATCAGTAACACTAATAATTTTGTTACTACCCATATCTACATTAGCAGTTGCAGCTGCTAAAGAGCTTATAGGTGTACCTATCACAAAGTCATATATTTGATCACCTGTAGCAAGTGCCGTGCTGTTGTTTGCAACTGTAGCTGTAACTATAGCTAATTGAACTATAGGCCCAGCACCATTTGTTACAGTTAATTGATTTGCCGTACTTGTTGTTATCTCAGTAATATCACCAGAGAATGATGTCCACGCAGTACCATTATAGTAATATATATTATTATCCGAAGAGTCATAATATATCTGGCCCGATACAGGGTTTGAAGGCGCTGTGCCTAAAACCTGTATTACAGCATTTTGTAGCTGATTCTTGTTTAGATCAAGATTGTTTAAAAAATTTATTGCCATTTTGTTTAGTTTAAATATGCATTACCACT
>Ga0208643_1001922_pt1 | contig 10850 bp, 1 predicted proteins | sample VirMetDEL_Nov_12_FD_184516 | JGI IMG/M metagenome (GOLD analysis project Ga0208643, IMG submission 184516) | Aqueous microbial communities from the Delaware River and Bay under freshwater to marine salinity gradient to study organic matter... | ecosystem: Environmental > Aquatic > Marine >... | reverse complement strand
ATTTTTTCTTTACCACCAGAACAAGCCTTAACAATATGAGACTTAGTCTTATGACCAGGTGTTTTCTTAGGCCTGTTACATTTAAGTTTACTTTTATCTACCTTACTCATAATCACTTATGTCTATGTTATATTTTTCTGCTAGTTCTTTTAGTTTGTATGTAGGTGTTTCGTAACCTGTTTTACCCTCTTTTCTTTGAATATCTATTCTTAAACTGTCAGGCATGCTGCTAAGCACTTTACCTCTGAGTTTTTTATATTTTTCTTTTAATTCTTTATTTTTTCTTCTAGTCTCTTTAGCTTTTTCTTTACCCTCAACCTTACGTCTAGCTTTAGCTTCTGTTTTTATAAGGTCATGCTCTTCAGCACGCGCACCTACATCCCATTGCCTCCAGCCTAATGCTAATGCTATTCTTTGCCATTGAGTATTTCTAGTATCTAAAGCTTCTGTTATAGCATTAACCTCATCAACAAGCCTATCTAGTGGTAAGTTTAAAGTAGCAGATGTAACATCACCTAGCATATCATATGCAGGACTTAATTGGAAGTGGCCGTCAATCATAACGCTAAAACCTCTCTCTGCTAACACATCTTTTTCAAACTGCATAGTCTGAAGCACATTGTTTATTTTTCTAGCTTTAGAACCTATTGGAGGTGATATGTTTAGTGCGGCTAAAATTATATCAGCATTTTCTTTTTGTATTAATGGAGCTTCATCATACTTTTGATAAGCCATTATAACATTCTTTATAGTGGATATAACAGCTCCTGCTAAACCAGATCCACGAAGCAAAGTATCAATCATACTGTTAGCAACACGGACAATTTTTTTATCTTCTTTTCTTTGTTGCTTTTCAAGATACTTTTCTCTTTCTTTATCTGTCGCAAACTCTTCTTCTTCATCATCAAATCCTGGTATCAAAGCAAACAAAGCATTTTGTAAAGTAGAGAATATTAAGTTTTGAACAAAGCCATAGTATACAATCTTACTCATGTGGGTCATTGGATTACCTCTTCTGTTAATAAGATCTTGACCAGCCTTTTTAATAAGACGAGTATACTGCATTGGTGTATTCTGAAAAGCTAATACTAGTCTACCCAATACACTTGCTTGTTGTTGTGACACTAGCATTGGATCACCTGACTGTTGAGTCTCTTCAGCTATAGAGCTAAAGTCTTCAAATGCTTTTTGTTCAGCTTGCTCTTTAGTATAAACCTTTTCTCCTTGATCATTAGTCTCTTTTAAATAAGACTTAATTCTATTTCTATAGAAAGTAGCACCACCAGAAGCAATAGCAAAACTATCTGCTAACTGTGTAGGTGTAAAACCTATTTTTAATAAATAAGATATAACACCTTTAACACCACCTTTCTTAGCAGCTCTAGCAATCTCAGCTTCTTGTATATCACTTTCTAAACCTTTACGTCTAGCTATAAGTTTAGGTGAACTCCATAGTGTGATAAAATCTTTCCAGTATTGAGGCTGATTAGCAAACGCCGCAGCGGCCTTTACAGGATTATTATCACTCCAATTTACAAAGTTTACCGTAGACAATGTTTGCATAAGTGCAGATCGCCTGTTAAAGAACATTATAGCTCCAACAGAGTTGTTAACCCAGTCGTTCCATTCATTAACTATTCTACCAGAACCTTTAGCTTTATTCTGTCCTGTCTCCATTCTAAACAGAATATTCTCAATAGACTCTCTAACTCTAAAACCATACACAGCCTCTACCTTATTTAGATTTTGTTCTGAGAATATTATCTTAGAATTATCTATAAATTCTTTTAAGTACTCAGCTCTGTTTGTTTCTGTAGCTATACTATTTAAATCACCTAGTATAGTAGATCCGTCCCAGAATTCTGTTGGCTCAGGGTAAGCATCTTTTCTAGTAACAAGCTTAACACCTTCAGCATAAGCAATCAACTCACCATTTTTACCACTTTCAATATAATCAACTAAAGCTTTAACATCTCTCTTGGACATGCCAGGTATATCATACCCTTCTTTATTCCACAAGTAAACTCTTATTGCTTCATCTAAAGTGTGATTAGTTCCAGCAACTGTATTCTTTAATCTCTTAGCTATTTTTTTATTGTTCTTTACTAAAGCGCCATAGTCAGTTCTAATTCTAAACTTAGCTCTGTTTATAGCAGCGACACCTGCTTGGTAAGGTCTTATTAAAGCTTTGTCAAAAAACTCTTGATCAGCCTCACCTTGTTTACCTTTACCAGCAAACGTATATTGGGTTAAACCTCTAAAGTCATCTGCTGATGGTGGTATAAAGAAACTATATTTCTTTTGCTTAGTACCTCTTCGTCTAGCTTGAACATCTGAGAAAGTAGCTTGAGATTTAACCCCTTTGTTACGCTCTATCATGTCGTTAAACTCAGTACTCATTTTTTCACTGAACTTAACTCTAGCTTGTTGCACTTGTGATTTAACATCTAATACGTTGAATACGTCTTTAACTGCTTTAACGTTTTTAAGAGCATCATCAGCAAAGTAAAAGTCGTTATAACCTTCACTGTACTTTTGTATAAACCAATCGGCTTTAGCTTTAGCTTTGCCGTCTGCTAAACCTATTATGTTCTCTATAGGTATGTTTAATCCAAGTCTATCTAAAAACTCTTTTATAGCTAGCGCTGAATCCGCTGGTCTAGCCGTGAGTACGAACATATCTCTTTGTCCCTCAGCTTCGCTTATAAATTTAGCTACATCAAATAATGGTCCTTTCTTACCATCAATAACTTTGCTAAATTCTGAGAAATCAAATATAGCTCCTTCTTGTTCTAGGTTACCAGCTTCTAAAGCAAACTCTGTTGCGTTAATTTTTCTAGTACTACCATCTGGCATGTTAACTATTACCATACTTTTTGATCTAGCAAGCGTATCATCAAAATCAAATACCCTAGCTTTTCTAGGTTTTTCAGAATACTTAGCACTATCCCTAGCGTTAGCCATTGCTTTGTCAGCTGTATTGTTTTTAGTTATTTCTGACTTAGCATCTGACTTAAAACCTTTTACATACGTATTACCATAATTATTTACACCATATATTTCTTGAAAGTTTTTTCCATCAAGGCCAATTAGCCCTGCTGGGTCTATACCTCCATCTTGAGTAGCAACAAGCTCGCTGAAGTATCTATCATACCATTTATTATCTAGTAGATTCCAACCTTCAGGCATAGAACTTCTTAAGCCTACAGCTGTAAGCTTTTTGTCCATAGCTTTATCTAAAGATATAAGTTTGTAGTTATCAATAACAAAATCATAAGCTCTTTCAAAAGCCGCTTTTGATAATGAAACATCTAATAGGTATAGATAAGCTGATGTAGCTGGCATTGCGTGCTCATATTCAAACCTGGTGCCAGTTATTTCATTAGAGTAACCTACAAACTGAGCACCCATCTTATGCCAATGACTAGTGTCACTTCCCGTCATTTTTAAATAGTTACCTATTACCTTCGCATTGTTTTTATCTTTTCGTATAGCGTCATTGAATCTATACCACATCTCTTGATGTATCTTACCTACTTTTTTATTAAAAGCTTTTATTGCTCCAGACTTTATTTTAGCCTGTATAATCTCTTTTGTTTTAAACAAAGAGTCATACGAAGGTTTAGAAAAGTCTACAGGCTTGCCATCTACTAAAATTGGTTTACCAAACTTTTGATTTTCATCAAGCGCTAGCTTTTTCATTTCAGGCATGTAGTATTCTTTGTATAAGGCTTTTTCATTCTTGCCTAAAACCTTACTTGAAGGCGTGAATTGAGTGCCACCGGTTTTACCAAACCAAAACTCTTTAGGCATCAAAGGTAGTAAGTTCTTTTTTATATCAGCGATATAAGCATCTACATCTTCTCTCGTTTTTAATTTAAACGTACCATCTATACCATACGCCTTTAGCAAGCCATCAACACCTCTTGTTTCCAGCTTAAATGTAGGATTACTAAATACTTGTTTTGTTTTTTCGCTGAGCTGTAACTTTGATCTACCAGCACCTATATCAGCTTCTATCTGCTTCGCTCCTTTAGATGTCTTGGTATCTAGCGTAGCCACTTTATTTTTAGCCACAGCAACGGCAGCTACAGATCCTTTTACCTTGGCAAAGCCTTTTAGAAATTGACCTATTGTTCTATTATATTGGTTTAACTGTCCGGCTGGAGTAATCCCCATTTCGCGCTGAACCTCTTTTAATACTTGAGGAGTAGGATTATTAAACTTAGCTTTCTTCTTATATACCTTTGTTTGTGATGTTGTACCTTTAGATCTTTTACCTGTGTCTTCGTAAAAGTATTTTATAATTCTATTAGGTAAACCTAGTGATCTACCTTGTACATCCCTTGTTACAGTAACTTTTTCGCCCTGCTCACCAACTCTAGATTCTTCCGATGTAACGTTTGTATCAGGTAACAATCTAATATCACGAGCTAGCACCTGCGTGTCTGAGTATAGGTTTTGAATATTACCTGCTTCAGACGGTTCTGGTACTCCATCAACTATTTTTTTAGCATACGTAAGGTTTTTAGTACCATCAGTAATTTTAGCTTCTGGTACATCAAATATTATACCGGCAACCTTTCCTCCATAATCCTTAGATATGCTCTTAAAATCAGCGATAGGTGCCATAGCTGGTGTTATAACAACCGCATCTTCTATAGCTTTTTTCTTTGTACCTATTTCTTTAGCAGATAAAGGGTTTATTAGTTTTCTTCTTGCTTTAGCTTCTTTAGCTCTTCTTTCTTCTAGCTCTATACCAGACTCAGCCGTGTCAGTAGAAACTAGTCTAGTTGATTCAGCTGCACCTGTTATACTTGTTCTACCCTCTTTCGCCTCTAATTCTTGTTTGTAAAACTTATTACCTCTACCTCGTTTAAATACATTAAACACGTATGTTGTAAAAGCTTGTTTGTTACCGTCTTTGTCTACTGGCTTATAGTTTCTTATAATACTAGGAAACTCTGTAGCAACAAATTGAGAAGCATCTGTCGCAAGTATATCACCTTTACCAACATTGTAACCCATAGCATCAAGTGCTACAGATTGATATTGCATAAAAAAGTCAGTGTATTCAGGAGTAGTTTCAAAAGACTTAGGATCTTTTTTATAGTCAAGAGCGAGCCTGTTAACAGAATCTTTATCTGATTTTTTAAGAGTAGTACCTTTAAAATCTTTTAAAGCTTTTTTAGTTTTTTTACTTATTTTACCAGATCTAAACGCAGCATTATTTGCTGCTAGATATTGTAAAGCCTTTTCAGGTGTATTTAAATTATTAGGATTTGTACCATTAAAAATCCTAGTCATTAAATTGTCTTCTTTCTCTATCTTTACTTTATCTTCATAAGCATACAAATACTCTTGCATGACTTTAGTATATTCATCTCTATACTTTTCACTGTTTTCAAAAGTCAACTTATCTTTAGCATACAGCTTATCAAGCATATTTCTTACACTTCGATCTATAGCTTTTAAAGCTTGATTACTTGTTTGACTAGCTGCTGCTGCTAGATTTTCAGCATACATCTTTCTATTTTCAGGCTTTATACGGGCATCATCTGCAATGTGAGAGAACTCGTGAAGTATAACTGTACCTGCTTGTATCTGGCCATTATCTATATCTGCTTTTGCTTGGTCAGCGTTTTGAGTTATTATAGTATTACCTATAACAGCTCCGTATGTACCGTTGTTTTCAAACTTAGTTACAGCGTCTTTATATTCAGTAGAATTAACATCTATTCCTTGATCTTCAAGAGCCTTTTTAAGCTCATCTTCTGTTTTGTATTCTACATAGTTTACACTTTTTACATCTGCAAATATATCAGCTGCTTTAGCGTTTACTCCAGCCGCAACTGATATAGCTCTAGACCTATCTAAAGCCATTTGATCTCCAAGCTCTCTGTATCTTATTTCTTTTTGCTTTTTATTTAGAGGCTTACCATTTTCTTGAGTTTCGCTTTCAACAATTGCTACGATCTCTGGATTTGCTTTAGCTGCTTTTTTACTTTCTCTACCTACGCTTTCTCTAACCTGGTTTATAACAGCTATTATTTTTTGTTCAGGAGTTTTTGATTTGTATCCGTCTTTATTTGTTTTCTCTAAGTACTTGTCGTTGTTAGTCCACAAAGAACCTAAGCTTTCCTGTGCTTTCTTAATGCTTGTAGGCTTGTCTTTTATTTCGTTTATCTGTTTGTCAAGTACATTTAGTTGAGTATCAAAAAGATCAGCTTCATCTTTAGTTAAAGATTCTTTATGTAACTTTATTGCCTCGGCCTTATCTACTTCAGACATACCCGGTAAAACTCCTGCTTGAAGCAATACATCTCTTTTTATTATCTCTGTACCAACTAGTCTTTTAACATCATCAGCTTGCATACCTAAAACATGTACACCTAATTTATCTACTTCTAAACCCTCTTGTTTAAGGTTAGCCGCCATATCATTTAGCAAAAGCTTTTTTTGATCTGCACTTATGTCAGAGCTTTGTATTAGTGTACTTAATTGGTTGTTAGATAACCTAAGTTTATTTATTTGCTGTTCAAAGTTTTTAGTAGCATTATAAGTTAATATCCCAGAGTAAGCAACACCCGGACTTTGAGAAGCGCCTAGTGTTATTACAGTGGACATAGCTGTCTCGTCCCAAGCACTTAAATCTAAATCCCTGTCAAGTATACCGTATTCGGTTATAAACTGTTGACCTCCGTATATTAATTCTTCTTCTGCTATTTCACCTGCGCCTCTAGTTAGTAGTGGTCTACCTATTAGGTTTGCTATTTTTTCGTAGTTGTTAGGACCTGCTTTTCCAAACCTAAGATTTTTAGCTACTTCGCTTAGTTTTGTAGGAGTTTTAAAATCTTTTAATAGCTTTATAGTGTTAGGTGCTGTACCTAGAAACCTAGTAAAAGTACCTTCAATTATACCATTAGCAACAGATGCGCCTACTATTTGATCATCAGTAAGCTCGTTCATGGCTCTAGTTTTATTTATATCCCTCATCATCCTAGTGTAAGAATATAAATCAATAGTACCATCTTCATATGCTTGCTGAGCTACCTTAGCTTGCTTGTCTGCTGTACCTATTATTTGTTGTTGTGTTTTTAAATCACGGTATGTTTGTGTACCAGAAGATATACCAAATAAACCACCTATAGCATTAGCCGTCATGGCAGAAGATAAACCCATTGCACTACTTGCACCACCAGTACCTATAGCTAAAAGTATATTGGCGGACTGTTGGCCTAGTGTTCTAAAAAAGTAAGTACCAAAATCACCATCATCATAAGTACCCATTGTTTCATAAAACTCGTTCTTTGCATTTAATCTCTTTTGCTGCTCTATAGCATACTCAGAATCCATCAATGTAGGTATAGCTAGTAATATTCCAGCAAATGCATCGTTAACATCTTTAGCAACTAAACTACCTAGACCGTACTCTTTCATAGAGTCTTTAAAAACCTGTTGGTTCTCAGGGTTATTAGCATAAAACTCTGTTATGTCGTTTTGAAGATTTGTTAAGCTATTAGCATAGTCGGTTTGAAGATTACCATAATCTTGCTGTAGCTTTAACATTTGAGACTGTATGTTTTTAAATGCTCTAGCGTCGTCTCCAGTTAAAGTATTTTTGTTTGTGATATCAAATATTGCTTGACCAGAAGGTGATATATCTACTCTAGCCTTAGTTCCTTCAGGAGCATTCTCCATCAACTGTTTTAGCCTAGCATTTAATACTTTACTTATTTGTTTCTTAGCCTCGGGTAAAGCTTCTATTCTTTTCTTGGTTTTCTGTTCAAATACTTCTTTTTCTATACCAGCTATACCTTGACCAAACCTTAATAAATCTGGATCTCCTTTAGCTATAAGTCTTTCTGATATAGTTTTAGATCTTTTTTCTAGCTCTTGCTTTTTTACTTCTTTTATACCTCTTACTCGTAGGTCTTGAATAAAATCTTTTCCACCCGCTTGTAGTATTTTTTCACCAACAGATTGAGGTAGACCGGATAAATTTCTTAAAGCTTCAAGTTGATATGGTGTATTTGAAACTCTTTTAAAACCATCCTGCGTTTGAATGTCTCTAACATCTCCTGATATATAATCTACTCCTCTGTAATCTCTTATCTGTTGTATTTCTTCTTCTGTTAATTCAATACCTTGACCTTGCAAGCTAAGTATTAAATCTTCTTGAAAAGATTCTAACATGTATTTTACATCTATCGTCTTGTCAGAAAATATAACTTGCTCTTCTTCTTCTATTTGCCTAGCTCTTTCTTGTAAGTAAGTACTAGTATCTTCGTACGCTTGCGTTTTTATTATTTGGTAAGCGTCATCTCCTAGTCCAGTATCAATAAAATCTCTTAGCTCACTAACGTTAGCTTGTTGTATAATATTACCATCTTTGTATATATCATATACTATACCAGTAACAGATTGGCCATCTACTATATTGTCAATACGTCTTCGTTGTATTTCATATCCAGTATCTTGTAAAGCTCTGTTTATAGTAGTAGTATCTCTTCTCTCTTCAGTTAAACTTACTAGACCTTGGAGACTGTTTTCTACTTTGTCATCTAAGCTTAAATTTTTAAAAGCTTTATCTAGGTTTTTTAATATAGATACACCTTCTTCTACACCAGCTTCAGTGAAAGGTTTTAAATCTAATTCAGTTGGCTCATCTTGACCTGGAAAATATATATTAACAGCATTTTTTATACCTGTAGGTTCTACTATTAATCCTTTATATTTAGAAGTTAAATAATCTTGAACTTCTTTTTCTCCTTTATTAATAATGCTAATAGGATTTTTTATATCCATATCAGAATTAAGATTAAATGTTCTTAATTTTTTCTTAGCATTATTATAGTTTTGTCTAGCTACTGCATATTCATTTCTACTCTTGTATGTACTTTGCTTACTTTTTAAGTCAGTTGCTTTTTGTAAAGCCAAAAAAGTATTTTCCTGCTGTAACTCCAATTCTAAAAGGCGGTCTATTTGTGATGTGTCTTCTGTTCCCGTTACCGCAGGTACATCCTCCGCTGCAGTAACTTGTTGAAAATCTTCACTACCTTCTTTTACAGTTACGTTGTTTTGATCTTTAAACTCTTGTACACTAAGTCCAGATGCTCTTGCGTAGCTTTCCAACTCAGAAGCAGAGACTTCTTGACCGTTAAATATATAAATTACGTCTGCCATTTTATTTTATTTTATTTTATTTTTTCTTAGCTGCTGAAGAATATATTGATTTTAATATTGCTGGTGTTACTGCTTTTGCATTTTGAACTTTAATACCATCTTCATCTACTTCGTATATTCCAGCGGCATTATTACCTTCACCTTCACCAACCTTGTCTTTGTATTGGTAATAAGTTCTACCACCTGGCGTACGTGTTACAGCTGTAAACAGTGAAGTAGATCCATCACCAAAATTATCTGAACTTAAAGCACTTACTATGTTACCAAAATACTGTTGATCTTCTGTTCCTTCACCAACCTTGCCATCATCACCCAATCGCTTATCACGTGACTCTAGTTTTTCTCTTATATAAATAGTATCTCCATATGTATATTCTTGCCCACCTGGATCTGACTCTGCTCTAAAAGGATTTACTATTCCTGCATCTTTAGCTGCAGCTAACAACTGTTCGCTTCGTTCATCACCCTTAACTAGTTTTATACCTAATTGGTTTACTGTTTCACTAAGCTCAACTCTTTCGCTAAAACGCCCTTCAAATAAGTGTTCTGTTAATGCGTTATTTATTCTTTGCTTTCGAGCAGCTGGACCTAGGTCTTGCCACTCATCGCTTGTAATATCATCTGCAATACCTATGCTATAGAGATAGTCTTGTTTTTGAGAAATAGACTGACCTGAATTAAACACCCTGTCATATTCAGCATCTAGTTGATCTTTAAATTCTTTGCTATTAGTTGAAGCTGCTAGATTTACTATCTGAGTTTCACCTACTCTAAAGTAACCAGTTTCTTTACCATTGCTATCAATCTCTTTTCCAGACGTTATTATTGGTTCTGATAGATTTATAAACTCGGCTTCTTTACCCAACACACCTGCATTTATTAAAAACTCATTAGGTTTAACTCTATCAATTTTCTTTTGAAGCAAATCCATACCACCACGTGATTCGTAATTACTTACATCTATAGTGCTACTAAATACATAGTAACCGTCTTCTATTTTAACTGTTGGAGGTTTAGAATTAAGCCCAGCCTGTATCTGTTTATTAATAGCCTGTCCTCCATCAGCAGCAACTTGACTAAAAAACTTGCTAGTAGTAGGTATTTTAACAGTAGAGTTTACGATGTTACTACCGTTAACTACTTCTAGTTTTTTATCAACTATAACACCTTTACCGTATACTTCTTCATTAATACCACCAATAGCACCTAAGGCTATTCTATTTGCTAACTGCTCTCCATTGTTAGCATTGCCAACAACTATATAGTCTTTGTCGTTTAAAAAATCAACATCAGACACTAGTTTACCCATTTGATTTAAACTAGATGTAGCATACGATTTAAAAGAAGCTATTGAATTAGCATACTCAGCTCTTTGCTCGTCTGTAATATCAGTTCCAAAATTCATATTCATTTGGGCCTCCATTGCTTGCTGACCTTTTTGCTTTATAACCTCTTGGTATTGATCGAATAAACTACTACCAGCTTCTATACCTGACACTTTTAAGCTGGCGTTAAACGCGGTTTTTAATTCAGCTTGTTTAATAGCTATAGTATTTCTCATAGCATCTTGAGTAGCTAACAAGTCTTTTGCTTCTTTTCTTTCTTTGTCTCTTCTAGCTCCATAAGCTGCAAGAGCAGATCCAAAGGTTTTACCTAGCTCAGCC
>Ga0208643_1001920_pt1 | contig 10854 bp, 22 predicted proteins | sample VirMetDEL_Nov_12_FD_184516 | JGI IMG/M metagenome (GOLD analysis project Ga0208643, IMG submission 184516) | Aqueous microbial communities from the Delaware River and Bay under freshwater to marine salinity gradient to study organic matter... | ecosystem: Environmental > Aquatic > Marine >... | reverse complement strand
CTATATATTTAATAATATTACTATCATTGCTGTATGCCCCATTGAATTGATTGTTTGCGTAAAATACTGCTGATAGAATTATTACTGAATATAAAATTGCTAATTGTTTCATTTGTCTCCTTTGTTTAAAATGAATTGGTGTAGCCCCTCTCGGAATAATGTTACCGAGGCTAGATTCTTGAGTAGTTCCTAACCTACGCACCAATATTATTTTTATTAATTATACATACCATAATACTATGGTACGAGAAGCCTGATCACCTCCTCAACAGCATAGGCTTTCACACCTTGCTTACTATACGCTTTATATACTACCTAAGTCTGATCGTAATCAGGGTATTAAAATGCTAAATTTTCACTCTCAAATGCTACGTCACCTGATACCTCAGTGAATACACCAGTATCATTATCGTAGAATATTTTATCACAATGTCCAGTACGTCCTGTCTTCCTACATTTAAGTAAAGATATTTGTACAGTACTCCTCTCTTCAATAGTCTCTGCCATCTGATTTCTTGTTAATAATATTACATTATCAGCAAGTTGTTTCAATGATCCTGAACCTCTGAGATTATTCACGTTAGCTGTACCACCTTCCTCAAATGCCTTACCACCGTTGGTAGAGTTATTAAGGTGTGACACTACAACTAGGTGTATACCAAGTTCTTGTGTTAAACTTTTAAGACTTGTCATAATTAAGTCCAATGCTTTTCTGTCATCTAACTGACCGTCTAGACCTGATACTAACATGGTAATATGGTCAAGATAAATTATTTTACAATTATCCACTTGAGCAAGATACCTAATCATACCATATAACTTTTCAGTATCCAATGCACCGAACGTATCAACGACTGATAATCTTGAGTTACCCTCATCATCCTTAGCCTCAACTAAATCAGTCCATGCTTTTCTGACGATTGGATCTTCATTTGAGTCATCTTCTAAGTGTAACTGTCTACCAAGTTTAACTGATACTAAACCTTCCACTGTGTCTCTGATACCTTCTTCAATATGTATAATACCTTGATTGAAATCTGTTGTATCATGAAAATGCAGTTCGAGCTGTTTCATTAATGTTGTCTTACCAGCACCACTACCAGCAGCTAGTATTGTTAAGTCACCTATACGCATACCTCTCATATTCTTAGTAAGGTTAGGTAAGTAACTAGGGAAATCATAGTGTTCAGTTTTATCAACCTTATCAAGTAAGTCTAATAATTTATTACCACTTTTAATTTCTTCTGGTGTGTGTGTTTCTGCTTGAAATATAGCACTGACTAGTTCTTTACTTTTACCAGCTTTAAGCATCTCATTCGCATCCTTAAGTGGAAGCTTTGCGATCTTACAGTACTTAGGTGGAAACATTAATTGAACTTCTTTAGCAGCTTTTTGTCCTGCCTCATCGTTATCAAACATTAACACCAATTCTTTAAATGAAGATAAGTAATCATAGTTAGCTTTAACGTCACGTTTAGCTGAAGCTGCACCATTAGGTAAACTTACTACAGGGTACTTATTTTGTTGTATCTCGCTGACTGATAGGCAATCTATTTCACCCTCAGTTACAATAAGTTTAATCTTTGTGCTTGGTTTGAATACGTTTTGTCCAAACAGTGTTGCCTTTTTAGCTTCACCTGACCATGCAAATTGTTTATCTTTTGTTCTATATTTTTCAGCTACTATGTCACCCTCAGTGTCATAATAGTATGTACAGTGCTTACCATTAGCAACACCATAAGTAAATTTCTCTAATGTATTTTTTGATATACCTCTAATCTGATTAGGATACTCAATAAATGTTGGGTTAAACTCTTTTACCATTGTTAGCCTTTTTGTATTACCTAGTGTCCCTCTTACTGTGTTACCACAACTAAAGCAATGGGTACCTTCATCAGAGTAGACAGCTTTTGCATCTGAACTACCACATACATCACAAGATTCCTTATACATATATTCTGAATTAGACTCTTCCATAACTATCCCTTTAGTTTTAATATTAATTCTTCTTTTAATTTTTTATAAAATTCAAACTCACAGGAGTTAGACTCATCTGTAAGCTTCTGCTCAATCATCTCTAGTGTCTGCATGACTAAGAACTTCTCACCCTCAGTCATACGTCCAACTTATAGTATATCATCTCAGCATCTTCTTTGTGTACTACAAAGCCAATACTCTCATACATAAACTTTAAGCTTTCTAAATGTACATTTGATTTTTCAGTAGTTGCATAAGCCACATCTACATGATGTGTATGTTCCATAGCTAGGCAAAACTCTATGAGCGTTGCGAATACCTTAGAGCCTCTTAAATGCTTCCTAACAAATATGTCAGCAATGTATAACCCAATACCTTCGGGTGCCTCAAATAGCTCATAAGACACAAATCCACCAGTAACAAATTTATACTGACGCTTATTCGTGTAATACTCTTCTGCGTGTTCTAGTATCATTGTTAGTTTATCTGTATCTGTCATTTTATTTCCTTCTCTGTTTCCTTTTAGCCTTTATAACTTTTCTATTACGCTTAGGCTTACCCGTTGGTTTAATTCTATCAAACGGAGCAAACCAATGGTTCCAATTCCCTTCACTCGGCATCTGTACCTCCTATACCTCTATTATTGTTATTTTAGTACCATAAGGTTCACCCTTTTTCTGATAGCGTTTACTTGATCTGCTGCGTATTATCTGAATGTCATCATGCCATACCATCTTAGCGTGAGTTATAGCATCCCATATAGCCTTTAGCATGTTGTCTAGATCATATCTAGGACAATCCTTGTTACTTGGTGACTTAGGTTTATAACATATAAACTCAGTATGTACCTCAAACAATTGTTTATCCTTTATAGGATATTTACTTGCTATTGTCTTTAAGAACTCATGTGTCTCTTTTCTATATGCCATGTAGCTCTTAGAGTAATATGAACCGAACTTGCTAATGCGAGGTCTACTCGCACTAACAGGTTTACTCGGTATAAATAATTCTATTTTAGAAGTCATACTCACCAGACTCTTCAAAGCTTTCTTTCTGCTCATCAGACTCTTGGTTAGGCTCAGACAATGGGTCGAACCCTAAGTCTTGACCACCATTATATTCAACGAGGTCAACGATCTGTACTGATTTTAAACCAATAGACACACCTTTTTGTCCCATGAACTCATAAGCTTTAACCTCAATCTTAGCTCTAATCTTAGAACCATTACCAACATTAAGTCTTTCTAGGTCTGCACCTGCTAATCTCTCAGCTTTATCATTATAGATTGCTGGTGGGTTGATCTCATATGATGTATTATCACGTTTCATGCCTTTTGACTTTGCTTTTAATTTTACTTTATAGCCTTCTGGTGTTTTCTCAACTGGCTTCTTGCCATCACCAAATGTCTCAATAAAGTCAATAAATTTCATTGATCTTTCAGATTCATCTAAATGCAGCTCACACGTGTAGTTACCAAACTTATCTTGTTTAGATACACTGAACCACTTAGTCTCACCGATTGGTGTTGTTACAATCTTACTTTTTTGATCACTCATAAATTCTCCTGTGGTAACTTCGTCGTTACCTATTGTTGTTGCTGATTATTCAGCACTTTAATAACCGTCCTAAATTTAGCGCAGTGTTCACATATAGCAGTTTTGCGATATATATACTGGTTACGCTTAATTGATATAGTATTCCACCGATGAAATCCAAAGAAGCATGATATCTTCAATACAAACATATTAGCTCCTTCCTCTATCTAAGTACACAATTGGTTTTAAGGGTGTTATTGTTAGTAAGTATAGTGAGCTATGCATAGGTGTCACCAAGTAGTACATAGTGTTACTATGTGTCTCTTAGTGTACTATACTTACTCTATACTTACATACTATTAATCTATTTTTTCATATTAATCTATTGTTATTCTAGTATTACTCTAGTATTAACACTATATACTTCCCTTCTTCTATATAAGTACACATTTGGTTTTCCTGAACAATATCAACAACTTAGAATGGTACCCTTTATATGTGATTTCAGTAAGTTACAAACGTAAAAAGGAGCTATAATTAAATAACTCCTGGTTATACTTTGAATGTTTTGGTATCAATTATTCTTTATCAACTCCCTTAATTTTTATACTAGCTACTAAACCATTAATTACTGCATTTACATCTGCCATGTCAATTTTACCATATAACTTGTATCTCATGTTTAATTGGTATCTAATAGTTTCTAATAGTATCTTAAAACTCATTACTTTGTACGCTTATGGTTATCAAATTCAACCCAACCTGCTGTAATTTCAGCTTCAGTTGTTGGAAACATAGCATCTAGTCTCTCTGCAAACGTAGGCATTCCACTTAGTTTTTCTTCTGGTGTTCTGGTATCCGTAACTTTTACGTTAATAGATCCATCTGGGTACGTTGTTACTGTTCTTTTAGTTGTCATTGATGCCCTCCTAGGCGAAAAAGTATTCTGATTTTAGAACTTCGGTTAAATCTAAGTCACCATTTGTTGGTAACTCTGGTAAATCAAATGTTGGTTGGTCTGCTATAAATTTATCTAGAATATCCTTGTTTTTATAGATATCGTAGAATTGCTGTCTAATAGCCTCATACATCGCTCGACTGTCTTTAGCGTGGGTACCATAGGAGTCATGTATCATATTGAACGAGAGAGCCTCTGGTAAGCTTAGAACGGTGTTCTGTAAATGACATGCATCTAGGCTGTGGATTAGGTTAGGTGCTATACTATTTCCATGCTTTCTGCTGTTAGGTGTGTCAGTAGTATATTGTAACATAACCATCGCTCGTCTATTCCCTGCAAATTCACCAAGTAGTGTATTCGCTTGTATTTTCTTAAGGTTAGGTCGTCTTTGGACTACCTTGAAGCCATTTGGTGTATACCATTGAATGTAAGGTACTGTACTAGCTCTTAAGATTAAAGGTGCTGCCTTCTTTAAGAAGTACATAATCTCCCTACCCTTGATTATAACGGACTCTATAGCGTCCCAAAGTGCATCAGTGTATTGACCTATAACGTCAGTTCTGTCGTCCTCTGAGAAGTGCTTTAGCAGCATATTATCTTCTAGGTACTCCCTAACACTGTCTCTTGTACCCATCTTGGTACCAGCATAAGGTACTGTCATTACAGGCTTTTTACATGATGCTCTAGTCACTGCATCAATCTCTATCAGTTTTAGTCCTATATCAGTACCACGTTCCTTTAGAAGTTCTATTGTCCTGTGTTGTACATCAGCATAGATATCACCTTTAGACTCATTATCTGTAAGGTTAACCGACTTACCCCCTACTTCATCCAGAAACATAGCTGAGAGGTGTTGTAAACCATTACATGAACCGTCCATTGCAATTGATATATGACTCTTAAAAGAGCTACCAAGTCTTGCATACTCAGCCCACTCAAAGCAAAAAGCTAGGAAGTTCCAAGGATCATCTGCTTGGTGCCAAATTGACTCTGCATCTAAAGGGTTATTTGCACATGATAAAATCTCTTCGTGTCTCGTAAGTACCCATAAATGCTTGTTAGCTAATGATATTTTATCTTCACCAAACGTGTTAGCACCTTGCATCGCTAGGAACATCTCGGCATCCCTAGTGTCAATTGCTTTACCCTCTGAGAACTCAAGCAGTGCTTTACTGTACTTGTCACCCTGTGGGCTAAGTGCATTAGCTCTAGGGTATAGTCTACCCCTGTAGTCCACAAAGTATGCATAATAGATACTAGGGTAATCTTTGAACCGCTTAGCTTGTGATGCTGTTACCAACATTTTCATATACTTAGAGGTGTTAGAGATATCAGATTCATGATCAGCTGTTTTATTCTTAGCCCAGTCTCTTACAGTTTTCTGATCAGTCTCGTCTAGGTCTTTGAAGTTTTTACCCTCAAATGGGTAAGGTACAAAGTTAGGCTTTTCATTTCTTGGTAAGTCACCAAGTCCTAAGTCCATGTCAACACTCATTTGGAATATTGCTTGGATCTTTTTATTTACTCGTAAGCCTGTGTTCTGTAACCTGTTTATTGTGTCCATAATAGGCTTAAGGTTTTCATTGGTGTAGTCACTAGCTCTACCACGTGACACCAAGCTGTACTTGAAGTCCTTAGTGTGATAACCACCGTCCTTAAATCCAGTCCAAGGTATAGGCTTTTCAACTAGTGGTGTATAGTGTGCTGTCAATAAGTTACCATTAAGAATATTTGTCTTAAGGTATTCTTTAAACCACTTACAGAAAATTACTGTTTGAATACTTTTATTCTTATTAAGATTTTCTTTTTTAATAATGAATAGTGAATCAAACTGATGTCCTCTTATCATTGGTTTAATTTGCATTAGATACTCTAGACAATACAGTGCTAGTGTATCAAACTTAGCCTCACGTTTAAGCTTAGGAAACTTTTGATATTTCATGATTAACTCATTAGCTATAGTCAGTTTCTTAGCATTATTATGTGATCTTTTCTTAAGTATAGTGGTTAAGAATTTAAACCGTTCACTATCATCTTCTTTAGCCTCATGTAGTCTAAACTCTTTCTGCAATAAGTTTGATAAATTTCTTACTAGTTTTGGGTATACTACATATAGACCTTGCGTATTAATAACACTTGTTACTGTATAATGTGCAACAACTTCTGCACCTAGTACTGTTATCAATTGGTTTGCAACTCTTCTGGGCACTGCCTTACCTAGCTTAGCGTCTTCTGTTGCCTTTATAAGCTCGTCCGACAAGATGTCCCTATAGTGTTGTAGCACCTGAGAAGAACCTTTTATATTAGCTAAGTCACCTTTTTGAATAGCGTTATGATATTCTTTTAGCGCCTTTTCAGTGCTACGCTGAAAGTTCTCTGCTTCAATTTCTAGCTGTGTTTTCATATCTATCCTACTGTTTCTATAAACCTGATTATCTAATCATTATATTTATCTTTGTATTCTCTCAATTTACCTTTATCATAGCTGTGCATGACTGTTTCAGTTAAACAATAATCAATCAAACTATTAGCTTCTTTTAGTTGAGTTTTTAGTTTGTTATACTTATCAATTAAAACAAACTCTTGATCGTCGTGATATAAATCTACTTCTCTCATATATATTTCCTTTTATTTCTATAACCTTATTTATAACACCTTTACTATAGGGTGTTCACTACCAAAGTAGTCTTGCATGTTTTGCTTGTGATCAATTAGCTTGATTAACTTTTTACTAGATAGGTCTACCAAAATGAGCCAAGCAATATTCTTTTGACTAATTACACCTGTCTGCTTTTCACCATTCTTATAGTTTTTCTTGAATAGTGTTGTTAGTAACCATAGGTAAAAGAATACCAGTAAGTGTGCTGAGAACTTGTTATCTTTTCGTCTAGCATAGTATTGTATATGCGGAGATACTAGGTTAGCAATCTTACCTACAGCGTAGTGACCATTTTGCCACCAATAATTTCTATGCTTACCATTTACTGCTATTAAGTCCTTAGCGCATTCTTTCCATGTATGCATATCTTTACTGTATGCATTAAAGTACCAATCACTTTTTACAAAATCATCTGAGTTAAGTACACCTAAGTGTATAAATGCTACCATGTTATCTAATGAGTCAAGACTAGTTATATGAGTGTCACGTCTTGTTTCAATCACATCGCTGTTATCAATTACTAGTTCATCAGCATCTACTTTTAATTTATCTATTTCTTTAGTGTTATACATGCCAAGCTCGATACCCATGCTAGTATATAATACTTTGTTACCACATGTCGCTAGTCTATTGTCATGTATAAAATTATCTTTGTCGTAAAAGTCCATTATTTGTTACTCCCTATCTCTTTTAAATATAATTCTTTCCAAGCTATGTACATATCTGGTGATTTATCAATAAGTCTATTGAGCATCCAAACTGCCATTTTAATTTTCTCTTTAGACGTCAAGGCTAAAGTTTCTCAAGTTGATTTAAGAACTCTTTTTCTACCTTACCATCTTCAAAGTCATCAATAAAGTTCTTGATGTCATCAAGTGCTTGGTTATAGCTGACTTTCTTTGCAATCTGCGCATCGTCTTCTAAATACCAGTCAATCTTTTGCTTTACTTTTAGTTTTAGAAGTATAACTTCCTTTAATGTTCTCATATTTCCACCCCTAAGCTGTTATTTATCACAGCATTTATCATGTTATTGCTTATAAAATCGTTAAAACTTGTTAGTTGTTTATTCTCACTGTGAAATTCTTTTAAAGTATCTAAGTCTAAACCGTCCTTTAACCATTTTAGTATCTCAATAGATGCGGAAACTTTTAAGTCAGCTCTTTTTGATCTCTCGTTGCTCCATTGAGCACCCTCAGCTGCGTTAAAGAAGCTCATTTTACTAATGTATGCCCTCATTATTTCTTTTTGCTCTGTTGTCATTATTTACTCCTCAAATATACCATAAAACTTTTCTATTTCTTTTATTTTCTTTCTGCATACTGCCTCATGTTCTGTGTACTCACTTGCTAGAAATTCATATACTACTATTAATGGTATACCAGCCATAGTACAGAAATCAGCCACTTTTTCTTTACTAAAGCCTACTCTTTTAAAGTGTTTGAGTACGACTTCTCTTTGCTTTTCAAAGTCTTTTATTTTCCACATTATTTGTCCTCTCTAAAGAATAGTAATATACAAAGAGGTAACACAAATAAACTCAATAGAAAACCTGTATTATCCTGTATAAACGCATTATAAATCAGTGAACCTGTTACTAGTATTGTGTATAAGTATGCCTTCACTTGTCACCTTCTAAATCAGTCTTAAGATATCTAAGTAACTCACTCAATAACCCTATCGTATGTGGTGTTAGATCAATATAAATAGCTTTTTCCATGTCATCAATTGTCAGTAAGCCTTCATCATTATTCGTCTCGATTATAACTTGATCGTTCGTGACAATCCTGTATCCTAGGTGCTCTTTCTTAATTAATTTGTGTACCGTTGTTTTCAATATTGACTCCCTCGTATTTCTACCCATGTTAGTGCTTGATACTCATGAGGTTTTAAACCTAGATCATTAGCATATTTCTTAACCTCATTAGCTACTATTTTATATCGCTTGTCAGTAAGACCACCTTGCTCGGGTATAAGCTTAAGCTTTTTAGCCCATCTTATTTGCCATAGGTCTACCGTTACGGCTTCACTAGTGTGCGGTCTATAGATATTCTCAAAGAATGCCATTGTTTTATTACCTCTCAGTATCTCTTTGATACTATTCTCGCATGGTGTGTCCATGTCCAATATTGCTTGAGCCTTTAATTTCTGACCATTGAAAGTAGTCACCTTGCACTGCCCTTTATATTGCAAGAACTTCTCCAAACTTTTACAGTTAGATTCGAACTTGTTATTAGGACTTAGTGCCGACATGATACCACTTACTTGTATCAAACTGACACCATATACTTCTGATAGTGTCGTGCAGTAATCATTTACTTCATAGTACCAGTTAGTTGCATCTTGTTTAGTTTGTTTGTTCATCACTAAGTCCTTTGTTATATTGCTACTATTCGCCTACACTATTCTCGTAACCATCGGTTTGCTCATACCCAATACAGCCTAGCTTTTCAAGATTGCGATTTACTAGGTGTATTACGTGACGGTGTACTTTAATCACTTGCTCTCTGTTATTTTTCATCATGCCAGTAAGGAAGATATAATTCTTGTTTTTCTTATCATATTTTAAGTATCTGATAAGCTCGTTATCACCTACACTAGCCGTTAATTGTTTAGTTGTTCTGTAAAGATAATCCCTTCTAAAATTTGAATTCATGTTATACTTCCTTTGTTAGTGGTACTAATGTTATACCATAGTTATTTTCCATAAAGAACTTTATACAGTTTACTACTTTGAAGCATTCGCCTGTATCATCGTTGTATACGATGTCCCCAATTGCATATGGTTTATTACTTTGTACTTTTAGCATGCCCTATCCTTTGGTTATGTAATACTTATCATTGAACACTGTATAATTCTCACACTGCCTAGCTATGACCATTGGTACTTCATCTAGTGTACCGAGGCTTATCTTTGCGCCTGTATTAGTGTATAAGCTCGAGTTACCATTTGTCCCCCTGTACAACACACTTTCCTGTTCAAACGACTTAAACGCTAGGTCGAGTATTGTATCAAACTCCTCTCGGCTTTTTGGTAACACCATGAAACTCTTTTCAAGTCCATTTTTATATACACCAACACATGCATGCGGTGTTATACCTAAGTCTTCTAAGCATGCCCTTAGATTGTTTGTTCTAGCTTGATTATCAGTGTATGTATATTTCGTTCGTTCTGCGCTTAGTATCATTACTCGTTTAAATTGTGTTTGTCGCATGTTAATACTCCTCATTTATTTGGTATAAATCGTCCTCATTGTCTATTTTTGTCACAAAACCTTTTTCTAATGCAAACTCTAGTAATTCGTCCTCATTATACTCAAAATTTAAGTTATGAGCTTGCTGTTGAAATAATTCTTTTTTACTAACTTGTCGCATGTTATTCTCCTATTAATACATTGCTTTACTTAATACGTTACTATCGTGATACAAGTCAACCATCGGATCGGCGTAATACTTGTTACCAATATCTTCTTGTCGCTTATACATGCTCTGCGCCACTGCATAGCGTCCACAGTAAACACAGATACCTTCCTTGGTAAGTGTTGGCTTCATAGTACCACGTCCTTGCTGTACTTTGTGGTTATCTGTGTGTCCGTCTTGCTCACAATCGCATTGATATTTCATTTAGTATCCTTTAGTTATTAGTTGCCCATTCTCTAGCTTGTTCATTACTTATAAATATCATTAAAGAATTACAGCCTACCCAGTCCTCTTGATCGTACCAG
>Ga0208643_1001915_pt1 | contig 10875 bp, 15 predicted proteins | sample VirMetDEL_Nov_12_FD_184516 | JGI IMG/M metagenome (GOLD analysis project Ga0208643, IMG submission 184516) | Aqueous microbial communities from the Delaware River and Bay under freshwater to marine salinity gradient to study organic matter... | ecosystem: Environmental > Aquatic > Marine >... | reverse complement strand
GTTACCTGAAGGCGGTAGTGCTCAATTGCTCCAAGCCTCAGAGAATCAAATGCCACTTAAAGGCATGGAGATCAAAGAGCAGCAGATGGTCAAGATTGGCACGCGGATCATTCAAGACGTATCGGGGACGGAGACAGCAGAGGCGGCCAAGATTCGGTTTGCTGGGCAAAACTCTAAACTAGGCTCGATCATCATCAACGTCGAGGCAGCTTTTTACAAATGCTTTGAGTGGGCGATGGAGTTTATGGGCGGGACGCAGGAGCCAGAATTCTATATTAATAAAGAATTCTATGACGCAACCATTGACCCGCAATTGCTAATGGCTCAGATACAGCTAATGGATCGCGGGGTTATAGGCAAGCAAGACCTGCGGCACTTGATGCGACGGGCTAACTTGATTGACTCGGAACGAACAGACGAAGACCTTGATGGGGATGTAGAATCGGAAGACATGCTGTTTACGGATGAACCAGAAGCGATCTGATGAGCACCCAGCAATTCTTGATGGATGCAGCCACTAGGCACCAAGTATTCTTGCAGCGTTATGGCAACGGGCGCTCGAAGGAAGCCGTCAAGCTATTAAACAGGCTGAGGAAGAAAATCAACGCAAGGCTGGCCCAAGAGCCGACCGACTTTCAAGCACAACGATTACAGGACGTGCTCAAGGACGTTGACTCGCTAACCAAGCTGACAATGGGCGACATCAAGAAGTTGATCCAACTGGACGCGTTAGAATTTGCCGCGAGCGAAACGGAGTTCACTGCAACTATGCTAAACAGGGTTTCAAGTGTCACTTTTGCATTGCCAGCAGAAGCCGCGTTGATCGCAGCGGTTGAGACTACTCCAATGAGTATCGGCGCAATGAGCGGGATCACAATACCCGAAGCGCTAACCCAATTCGGGGTCAAAAAGGGCGCTCAGATATTGCAGGAAATTACCGACGGCGTATTGCTAGGCGATACAACACCAAGCATAGCCCGAAAGCTGGACGCTGTTATCCGTACAATGATGAAGCGCCAGGTTACTACTTTAGTCAGCACGATTATAAACGCTGTCAGTTCTGTTTCACGCAACCAAATGTATAAACAAAACGAGCGATTGATTGACCGATACGAATGGGTCAGCACCCTTGATGGGAGAACGACGTTTGTCTGCATGGCGCGAGACGGCAAGTTTTACAGAGTCAATGAAGGGCCAATGCCACCCGCTCACTACGGTTGTCGATCCACCACCATTCCAAAGGTCAAGAAGGAATTTGATTTAGGGCTAGACATTCAAGGCACCCGACCATCCATTGGGTCGAGCGGTGTTAAGCAGGTATCAGACAAAACAACATACGGCGGCTGGCTTAAAAAGCAAAGCCGAGAATTCGTAGACGAAGCGCTAGGCATCGAGCGTTCGCGTTTATTCAGGTCAGGCAAGCTGCCAATTGGTAAGTTTGTTGACCCGACTGGCAGGGTTTATACCTTGCAACAACTGCGGGACATGAATCCGCTTGTCTTCGCAGATTTAACCCCATAGCACTCTGTGAGTGCGGTTTGTAACCAAAAGGAAATAATATGAGCGAGATGCAAGCAGTAGAAGAAACGGAAGTTCAAGAAGTAGAAGCCCAACCGACCCCAGACCTAACGGATATTCTGGCAGAGAATGAGCGGATGCGGAACCAGCTTGAGACATTGTTGACCGAAACCAAACGAGCCAAGCAAGCCAAGCGTGAAGTCGAAGCGCAAGCAGAAGCAGATCGAGAACGGATTGCCAAAGAGAAAGGCGACTTTGAAGCATTGCATAGGTCAGCCGAAGAACGATACAAGACAACAGCTCAAGAGCTGGAAAGTTTAAGGGTAACAATATCCAATGAGAAACGGGATAACGCAGCAATGCGGATTGCGGCAGAATTAGCTGACGGATCTAACGCAGAATTGCTGAGTGATTTTATTTCACGCCGTTTGAAGTATCATGAAGACGGTGTTAAAGTTACTGATGCCCAAGGTAACTTAACGGTCTCATCTCTCGATGACCTAAAGGCCGAGTTCAAAAGCAACCCGAAATACTCGGCTTTGCTAAAGGGCAATCAATCATCAGGTGGCGGTGCTTCTGGTGGCTCAAATAGCGGCGGTGCTGCAAAAGTGAAAACTCGTGCTGAATTTGAGGCACTAAACCCTGTCAGGCGCATGGAATTTGTGAAGTCTGGCGGTGAAATCTTAAACTGATGAAAGGTAATTAAACATGGCTGAGAATACAATCTCCTCAATCGTGCCTGATATTTACGAAGCCCTTGACGTGGTTTCGCGTGAATTGACTGGCCTGATCCCTGCGGTAACTATGAACGCTAGTGCTGAACGCGCTGGTATCAACCAAAACATCGTTGTAGACGTTGAACCTGCTGGTAACGTGTCTAACATTACACCTGCTATGACTGTTCCTGACCCAACTGGTCAGACTTCAGGAAGCACTGTAATTCAGATCACGAAGTCACGAGCTGCTGAGTTTGGCTTTATTGGCGACGATCAGAAGAAACTGAACACTGGCCCTGGCTACTTGAGCGTCCGAGCAAATAAAATTGCTCAGGCAATCCGAGCTGTAGCCAACGAAGTCGAATCTGATTTGGCTGGCTTACAGGCTACGTTCTCACGAGCATACGGCACCGCTGGCACTACGCCATTCGGTACTGCTAATGATTACACCGATGCTTCCAATGTTCTCAAGATCTTGAAGGACAACGGTAGCCCGCAGAGCGATAACCAGTTGGTTATTAATACTGCTGCTGGTGCTAACTTCATTGGTAAGCAATCAGCGGTTAACTCTGCTGGTACTGACTCAATGCTGCGTCAAGGCGTGTTGCTTGATCTTGCTGGTATGCCTTTGCGCGAATCAGCTCAGATCGCAGACTTCACTGCTGGAACGGGCTCAAGTGCAACCACTGACGATTCTGGCTACGCTGTAGGCGCTACGGTCTTGACCTTGGCATCTGCTGGTACTGGAACGCTCTTAGCTGGTGACGTTGTAACTTTCGCTGGCGACAGCAACAAGTACGTTATCACCTCTGGCGATGCTGATGTATCAGGCGGTGGGACGATCACTTTGGCGGCTCCAGGGCTGCGCGTTGCTATGAGCGCTGCTACCAAGGCAATCACGGTTGTTGCTTCTTCTGCTCGCAACATGGCCTTCAACCGATCTGCCCTTGTCCTCGCTGCTCGTGCTCCTGCTCGACCAGAAGAAGGCGACATGGCTGAAGACGTGATTGTCATCACGGATCCGCGCTCAGGTTTGAGCATGGAATTCGCCATGTACAAAGGCTATAGAAAAGTACGTTATGAAGTTGGTTTGGCTTGGGGTGTTAAAAACATCAAGCCCGAGCACACTGCATTGCTGCTTGGCTAAAACCTCTGAGATGGGCTGCCCCGTTTGGGGTGGCCCTATCAGTTAAGGAGTGAAGAATGTCGGTAGTTGAAACAGTAGTTGTGGTGCGGAAAGATCACCCAAGCGGTAAAGTAGAAATAAACAAATCAGACTTGACTGACAAAGACGTAATTTGGTCAGACAAGCCATCGCCTAAAGTATCCAAAAAGGCTAAGTAATGTCAGCACAGGGCATCAGGTTATCGACTTCTGCTAAGGCAGACACCTCGCATGAACTGGTGACACGAATTGACCGATTGCCTGTTGACTCGATCAATAACGATATAGCGCGAGGCAAAGTGCCAAACGCCAGACCTTTCAACGCATTTGGACAAAGGGTTTTTAGCGGGGCTGTTACCGATCAAATGATCTGGTCAAACGGCGCGTTTATTGGCCCTGCAATCGGCGGCGTACAAATGTCGGTTGTAAGCACAAGCGCTAACGATTCGTCAGTTGGGGTCGGGATAAGAACCGCTGAAGTTCATTATTTAGACACCGACTTAGTTGAACAAATGGAGATTGTAACGCTCAACGGCACAACTCCAGTAACAATGACGGCAACAGACGTTTACTTTATAAACGAATTCCACGTCTTGACGTTTGGATCAAACAAACAAGCGTCAGGCGATATAACGGTTTACAATGGGTCTGACGTATACGCAGAAATTTTGACGGGCGAAAATGTCCAATTTACATCAGCCAAAATGGTGCCCAGCGGCAAAGTCTTTTATTTAGCTGGGGCAATAGTTGGCAGCTCAAGCACAAACTCAGACGCAAGAGTCAATGTTAAATTGGTCGCAAATAAATACAACGGGCTCACGTTTTCTGACCCGTTCATTTTCTTGCCATACGGCGTAGTAGAGATTCAAGATAGCACAGTGACATACAATTTTCCCGTCCCGTCGCCATTCCCTGCTGGAGTGGTCGTGGGATTGCTAGCAACAACCGACAAGGCTTGTCTCGTGACTGGATCGTTGTACGGATGGATTGAGGACGCATAAATGGCGACGATTATCGTTGAAACAGGCGCGGGATTGACTAACTCAAACAGCTACGTTTCTGAGGCTGATCTTGCAACCTATGCAACAGACCGAGGCATTACGATAACAGGTACAGCGGCAGTCCTAATCATTCAAGCAATGGACTATTTAGAAAGCCGTCAATTCCTTGGCACTAAGTCAGACATTGACCAGGCGCTCCAATGGCCCCGTTTCGGGGTTGAAGTGGATGCGTATTACGTTGACTCAGACGAGATCCCAACGCTGCTCAAACAGGCTGAGATGGAGATCTGTATTGCCATAGACGGCGGCGTTGATCCGTTGGCTAACTTAGGCCGCGAGACCAAACGAGAAAAGGTAGGCGATCTTGAGGTTGAGTATGCCGTTGGAGCAAGGCCAGATACATACCTGACCGCTGCTGAGGCTAAATTACGAAAGCTGTTAGTCAACCCTTATAAGGTGTATCGTGCCTGATTATGTAGCCCTTAAAGGTACAGCGACCAGCCTGATAACTCAGTTTGGCGCAACTGCCACGTTTACTAGGACGGGAAGCAGCACGTTTGATCCAGCAACGGGAACGTATAGCGGAGGCTCAACGGTTACTGTGACGGGAAAAGGCGCAAGATTAAACTTTACCAAAGGCGAAATAGACAGCGAAACAATCCAGCGGGATGATGTTAGGTTAGTCTTTCAGGCTGGGAACGGTGCGCCACAAATTGACGACAACTGTAGCTTTGATTCAGTAGATTATCGGGTCATGGATGTTCGGACGGTTTCGCCATCTGGTACGGATGTATATTATGACGTTCAGCTTAGACATTAAGGAGTTTGCCAAGAAAGTTGACAAAAATATTGACGATGTTGGGCGAACAGTCGCCATTGATTTATTTTCGGCGATAGTAAAGCAAAGCCCAGTAGATACGGGAAGATTCAGAAATAACTGGAACGCAAGCATCAACGGGCCAGACTTATCAACAATAGAAACAACTGACAAATCTGGTCAAAAGGCAATAGCGGGAATTGTAAATACAGCAAAAGCGTTTAACTTTAGTTCAGAAGGGACTATTTTCCTGTCCAACAATCTTCCGTATGCTCAAAGGCTGGAATACGGATGGAGTAAGCAAGCGCCAAGCGGAATGGTCAGAGTAAACATAGCTAGGGTTCAGTCCGCAATAAAGAAAGCAATACAGAGTTTGCCAAAATGACGACAACATTTTCAGACATTAGCGCAGCGCTCGACAGCAGATTAAACACGCTGTCAGGTTCTTCGCCTATTGCTTGGCCAAGCACAGTATTTAAGCCCACAAAGGCAACGCTGTATTTACGGGGAACAAATTTGCCCGCAGGAACAGAGCAAGCTGGGTTGGGATCAAACGGTTTAGACGAGCACCTTGGTATTTATCAGGTGGACGTTTTTGCACCAGCGGGGAAAGGTAGAGGGCCAGCAGAAGTGAAAGCTGATGCTATTGCGGATCATTTTAAACGAGGCACTGACTTGGTATATAATGGGGTCACTGTGCGCTTGGGTAATGTTTCGCGCAATGCGGCAATAATAGACGATGACCGATATGTCATCTCAGTTTCGATCAACTATATGGCTCATGTAGCCCCGAGGTAACTTATGACAATTGCAACAGGCTCACGGCACGACATGGCTTACATTGCCGAAACTACTTTTGGCACGACTCCAGCAACGCCAGCATTCACCCCGATTCGACATACTGGAACGACCCTTGGGTTGTCTAAAGATGCGATTGAATCGGAAGAACTCAGAGAAGATCGACAGATTGCTCATTTCCGACATGGGAACAAAAGCGTGTCAGGTGATATTAACTTTGAGCTTTCTTATGACTCGTTCAATGATTTAATCGAAGCGGTTGCTTGCGGTACTTGGACTTCAGATGGCGATCCAGAAGTTTTATTGGTCGGCTCCACTTCCAGATCATTTACAATCGAACGGCATCACGAAGATATTGGCAAATACATTCGATCCACTGGCTGCTCATTCAACACTATGAGCTTATCGGTAGCGCCTAACTCAATGGTCACGGGTTCGTTTGGAGTCATCGGCAAAGACTTGACCACTTCTGCTGCTGCAATTAGTGGCGCAACCTATAGTGCCGAAACGACCACTGCACCTTTTGACAGCTTCACAGGATCAATCACTGAAGGCGGATCAGCAATTGCGGTTGTTACAGCGCTTGAATTGAACATTGATAACGGCATGGAGTCACAATACGTTATTGGGGACGCTACAACGCTTCAGCCGCCTTTGGCTAAGTCAACGGTAACGGGCTCAGTGACGGCATACTTTGAAGACACAACTCTGATTGATAAATTCATCAACGAAACCGCCTCAAGTATGCAATTCACGCTGACCGATGCTGCTGGCAATGATTACATTTTTGATCTGCCCAACATCAAATACAACAGCGGCAACCCTGAAGTGGGCGGGCCTGGCGCAATCACGGTCACTTTGGACTTCATTGCTTTGTATGACGCTTCCACTGGTAGCCAATTGAAGATCACTAGAGACGACGCATAACGAAATTAAAGCGAGGAGAGTCGCGTGGACGTAAAGAATCTTTACACATTAGAAGCACACGAAGACGGGGCCGAGATCCAGATCAAAAGCCCCGCCGACAATGAACCCACAGACTTTTACATAAAGGTCAAAGGGGTTGATTCTAAGGCATATCGTGAAGCGGTCAGGAAGTATCACCGCAAGCTGCTAAACGATGAAGAAGGTGGCGAGATTGATTTGCTAACGGCAGTCACAATTGGTTGGCGTGGGTTAAAGAGCGGGAAAGATACCGTTGAATTTAGCCCTGAAGCCGCCAAAGGGCTGTATGAAAATGCTCCAAGCGTGGCGACGCAAGTTGATAGGTTTATAGCTGACAGGGTAAATTTTACGAAAGGCTGACCAAAGAGTTGTCCGTTTATGCCAAGTGGCAGTTCTGGGCAGCTGGATACGACAAAGGATCAAAGGTCAGCCGATTACAAAACCTCAAGCAAATAGAAAAGTCAATTGGTCAGCCGCCAAAGCAATTAGCAGAACGACCAGAGTTGAGGTCTGAACTGGCTTACTTATGGGCTTTGTTTGTGTCATTAAAAAATGCAAGTGAAGGAGCCATTAGCTATAATCAAATCAAATCGTACATGGACATTTATGGCGATTTAACGGCATTTGAGGTTGATCTGATAAGAGAATTGGATCAGCTCTCGCACCAAGAGGCTCAATCAAATGGCTACTGACATTTCAACCCTTATAGTTAAGGTCACATCTGACGGAGCAAAGCAGACCGAAGCCGAGTTGAAAAATCTTGGCAATCAAGCTGACAAGACAGCCAATCAAACTAATAAGCTAGAAAAAGGAACCAAGCAGGTAAACTCTGGTTTCAAGGCAATGAAAGGTTCGACGCAGCAAGTGTCGTATCAACTTCAAGATATCGCAGTCCAATCTCAGATGGGCACCGATGCCTTCATTATTCTTGGCCAACAGGGCCCCCAATTAGCTTCAATCTTTGGCCCAGGCGGCGCTGTTTTAGGTGTAATGATAGCATTCGGGGCGATGATTGGCGGCACTTTGGTCAGAGCATTCGACGACGCTAACGTGGGCGCAGACGAGCTTGAAGAAACATTAGACCGCCTTAGCGAAACTACCAAACGCGCAGAAAACAGCACCTTCGAGCTGACTAAACGAATTATCGAGCTTGCTAGGGCTAATGAAACAGCCGCTAGGGTTTCCATGTATGCCAATATAGCTGACGGCACAGTTGTTATCCAAGAGCAAAGGCAGGCAATAATAGATCTTGCCAATGAGAGTTTGGATTTTGCTGGGTTTTCGCTCTCAGTGCGCGACCTTGGAAGGGAGCTTGATGACTTAAAGGATAAAGACAGAACCCTTGAAGACCTTTTAAGCGGAACATCTTGGCAAGGTCGAACCAAAATGTTTGCCGATGCCATCAGGGATATTGGTAAAGAATTTCAATTTACAGACAATCAAGCGTTTCAGTTTCTTGAAGCGTTAGGGCAATTAGATAAGTCTGATGCTGCGAGCTTTGACAATTTAGAAAAGGTCATTGAACAATTAGGCGATGAGACGCAAGTAGCTGACAGAGAGTTTAGAAAATTTAGGCAAGACTTGCTTGACCTAAAAAGCCCCTTAGACGACAGCACTGAGCGGGTTGCTTTATTTAATAAGGGCTTAGATCTTTTAGCTGAAGGCGGGGCGGAAGCGTTGAAACCTTTGATGGAAGGTTACATCGACGCAGAAAAAACCTTAGCGCAATTAGATCAAGAGCGAATAGCTAGACTTTTAGACGCAGACCAAAAAGAAAGCGCAATTAACCGAGCGAAGAATGACAAGCTGGTAAAGCAAACCGCTGATCGAATATCAAAAACTGAGAAAATGGAAGCCACTAGGTTTCAGCAATTGCTTGACCAAGATATAGCAGAATCAGCCAACAATAAGAAACGAGAAGATTCTAAGTTTGCAGCAGCTCAGGATGCCGCCCAAAGAGAATTGCAACAAATAGCGCTTCAAGGTCTGGGAAGATTAGCGGCAATCGATGCCAACGCTCAGATTGAAATAGCAAGGAAAAGCGCCCAAAGAGATCAAGGCTTAATCGGCGATGCCGAATTTTATGCGGTGGAAGCAGAACTTCTTAGACAAGCCGAAGCAGAAAAAACGGCAATCACTCAAAGGGAAGAACAAAGACGCGCATACATTCGGGAAGCTACGCAGCAGATGGTACTGGCCAGAGCCTCGGCGGTTGCGGGTCAGTTAACTAGCGTTTTAACCGACGCATTTGGCGAACAATCTGCCGCTGCCAAAGCTGCATTCTTGCTACAGAAAGGTCTTGCAATGGCTCAGATCATTGTATCAACCGAAGTTGCGGCGAAAGCAGCAGGAGCTCAGGCTGCGATGCTAGGCGGATTACCTGCGTTTTTAGCATCAGAGGCGGCTGTCCGAGCAATGGGCGCTATCTCTTTGGGGATTGTCGCAGGACAAACAATAGCAGGGTTACAAGGCCGAGCATTAGGCGGGCAAGTAAGGGGTGGCGAAAGCTATTTAGTCGGCGAGAGAGGCCCAGAATTGCTTACAATGGGCGGATCAGGTCGTATATCGAGCAACGATCAATTGAAGGCTGCAATGAGCAGCACGAACAGCAGCAACGAAACCCAAGTCAATGTCAATTTTGCAATCCAAGCAAACGATACCGCTGGCTTTGACAGGTTGCTGCAATCTCGCAGAGGACAGATAATTTCAATGATTAACCAAGCGGTTAATGACCGTGGCAGGGTGTCAATAGCATGAGCGGAACATACCCAACAACACCGATATTCAGCACCATAGGTTTCAGGAGCGTCAATTATAACCTGTCAAGCCAAAGCGTCTCAGGCAGAACGCAAGTCAGAAACATTGGTGGACAACGATTTGAGTTCAGCGCTCAATATACAAGAATGACTCGATCAGAATTTGCGCCCATTTTAGTCTTCACTATGGCGCAGCGTGGGTCAGCCGAGACTTTCACGATTGTATTGCCTCAGATCAGCAGTAAGTCAGGCGATGCCAGCGGAACTATTTTGGTCAATGGAGCGGCGGATATAGGCGCTACAACTGTGGGCGTGGACGGAGTAACTGGAACGCTTAAAGCTGGCGACATGGTTAAATTTGCCAATCACAGCAAGGTCTACATGCTGACGGCTGATCGGGCTGGCAACGGTAATATATCTATCCAGCCAGCGTTACGGGTGGCAGTGCCTAACGATAACGCAGTGACGTTTGACAGCGTGCCTTTTACGGTTCGGCTAAATAATGACGTGCAAGAATTTAACCTTGGCTCAGCATCGCTCGTTGATTACGAGATTGACATGATCGAGGCCGTTTAATGACTCGGACTATTGACGCAGCAACGATCACGGCAATTGGTGAAGATAACTTTAACCTTGCAACTCTGATCCAATTTGATTTTGACAGCGTGATCCGATTGACTGATTGGGATAGAAACCTGTCTGCTTTGTCAACGAACTGGGTTAGCAGCCCTCATTTCATGGGCGTGAGTGACGTTAGCGAGACTTCTGACTTGCGTGTTAATAGTTTATCGATCACGCTTTCAGGGGTTGAACAAACCTATATCGCTATCTTTCTTGGCGATGACTATATTGACGTGCCAGCTAAGATTTATCGGGCGGTCATTGACAGCAGCGACGATGTTGTTGGCGCTCCAATACTAATCTTCGACGGGTTAATAGTCGGTTATTCAATTGACGATACCGAAGACGAAAGCAAGTTGACCGTTGAGATTGCCTCGCACTGGAAGGACTTTGAGAAAGAAAACGGGCGGCGAACAAACCACAATACGCAACAACTGTATTTTGATGGTGATCTAGGTTTTGAGTTTGCAGCAAAGACCATCAAAGATTTGAAATGGGGACGTGAATAATGGGGTGGTGGTTATTAGCTACGGTTTTTG
>Ga0208643_1001911_pt1 | contig 10895 bp, 16 predicted proteins | sample VirMetDEL_Nov_12_FD_184516 | JGI IMG/M metagenome (GOLD analysis project Ga0208643, IMG submission 184516) | Aqueous microbial communities from the Delaware River and Bay under freshwater to marine salinity gradient to study organic matter... | ecosystem: Environmental > Aquatic > Marine >... | reverse complement strand
TGAAATTCTAGAAGGCCAACACCCAGTAGAGGAGTTCGACACTCTGCTGCATGAAATTCTCCACGCTGTTTGGTTTGTCATGAGCGCATCTATGGGTGGCGCAGATGAAGAACAGATCGTACGCCGTATGGCTACAGGGATGACTGGTGTCTTCATGGATAACCCGCAACTACTTAAATACTTCGCAACGATTCAGAAAGAGGCCAACTAATGAGTGTACTCAACAAGATTAAATCCCTCTTCTCAGCCAAGCCTAAGAAGGTAGTTAAGAAGAGAGCCGCTCCTATCGTAACGATTAGAAACACAGGCAGACAACCAGCAATGACCCCTATACAGGGTAAGGCAGTGTCCTCGATCTACCGCAAGGGTGTCTCTTTGAACCTCCTGTCAGAGGCTGTGGGTGTCTCTCGCCATGTGCTGGTTCACAACATCAACAAGCATAACGAGGCTAACAAAGAATGAAAGTAAAGCTGATCTGGGCAACGCCCGACCCTGAGCAAATCATCTCCGATCTGGCGCGGGTATCTGCTCCCGCTAATCAAGGCAAGGCTCCTAGTGAGCTTCTGTCCTACTGCGTCAAGAACAACCACTGGTCACCCTTCGAGATGGCATCTGCCTGTTTCGAGATCGAGACCACACGAGATATCGCTCGGCAAATCCTGCGTCATCGCTCGTTCAGCTTTCAAGAGTTCAGCCAACGGTATGCCGAAGTTGGTGTGCTGCCTGATGCTCCTTACCGCGAAGCCCGTATGCAGGACTTCAGTAATCGGCAGAACAGTGTTCCTACCAAAGATAAATCCATTTTGAATTGGTGGGAGCAGCAGCAGAAGTTTGTTCGTGTGGTGGCTGAGGATGCTTATCGCGCAGCCCTTGAACAAGGCATTGCAAAGGAAGTAGCTCGTGCCGTACTTCCAGAAGGTTTGACTACCTCACGGATGTACATGAGCGGAACTGTCCGTAGCTGGATGCACTTCTGCTCCCTGCGTTCTGGTAACGGGACACAGCTGGAGTGCCAGCACATCGCTCAGGCGATTAGCAAAGAGATGGAAACGCTCCTTCCTAAGTCGTGGAAGGCATTGATGGATTTAGATAAACCTGCTGTGGATTTGAAAGTTCCAGCTTTACTAAGGAAGAGCGCATGACTGTCGCACTGATAGACGCTGATGTTGTTGCATACCAAGCCGCTGCTGCTGTAGAGCGGCCTAGCCGGTGGGACGAAGGCCTGTGGACTCTCCATGCTTGGGAAGAGGAAGCTGACGATAAGTTTGATCAGATGCTTGATCGAATTCTGGTAGCGGTAAAGGCTGACGAATGCGTCCTTGCCTTTACTGATTCGGCTAACTGGCGCAAGGCTGTCCTACCAACCTACAAGAGCAACCGTGCTGAAGTCCGTAAGCCGATGCTGTTGAAGTATCTACGTGAACGTGCGGAGAGTATGCACACCTGCTACACACGACCTACTCTGGAAGGTGATGACTGTCTTGGCATCTTAGCTACCAGCACGAATAGTGACCCGATGATTGTCTGCTCCATCGATAAGGACTTCAAGACTATCGAGGGCTACCACTACAACTTCGGTAAGGAAGAGTTCTTCCACATATCACCTGCACAGGCAGATTACTGGCACTTGTTCCAGACCCTCACTGGTGACACCACTGACGGCTACTCAGGCTGTCCTAAGGTTGGTGCAGTTAACGCTGCACGAATCCTCGACCCCTATGCCGTTGACCCTGAGTCAGACATCCGTGAATTCGATGTGGCTGGCGCATGGGTCGCAGTGGTTAAAGCATTTGAAAAAGCAGGGCTGTCTGAAGAAGAAGCTCTTGTACAGGCACGGGTTGCGCGCATCTGCCGCAAGTCCGACTACGACTTTAAAAAGAAGGAAGTAATTCTGTGGAATCCACCAGTACTCAACAAGTAGGCGGCACTCACTATCTCAAGGCCATCCAGCCTTGGGACATCATCGAAGCATGGGACTTGGACTTCTGGGAGGGCAACGCTCTCAAGTACCTGCTCCGCTATAAATATAAGAATGGCATGGAAGACATACAAAAATTGGAACACTACGTTAGGAAAATTAGAGACCGTCGAGAGATGCTCTTCCCGTCAAGTCAAATGGAGCTATTCGGTGGTCATTAAAGATTATTCCCGCGATGCCTTGCTAACAGACTTCGGTATCGCAACCCTTAAAGATCGCTATCTGGCTGAAGGTGAAACATCCCCACAGGATGCCTTCGCCAGAGCAGCAGAAGCATTCTCAGATTCACCAGAGATGGCACAGCGTATCTATGACTACGCATCAAAGCTCTGGTTCATGTTCTCAACACCAATCTTATCTAACGGAGGAACCAAACGTGGTATGCCTATTAGCTGCTTTCTTAACTATGTCCCTGATAGCCGCAGTGGTCTTACTGATCACTATACGGAGAATGCTTGGCTGTCGAGTATGGGTGGGGGTATTGGTGGTTTTTGGGGTGATATTCGCAGCAATGGTGTCAGCACTTCTGGTGGCAGCCGCTCTAGCGGAGCTATTCCTTTCCTGAAGGTAGTCGATGCAGAGGTCTTGGCATTCGCCCAAGGCATCACCCGTCGAGCATCCTATGCAGCCTACCTCGACATCTCTCATCCAGAGATCGAAGAGTTCCTAGAGATTCGTAAGCCATCTGGTGGTGATGCTAATCGTCGTTGCTTGAACCTCCATCATGGCATCAACATCCCTGACGCATTCATGGAAGCAGTTGAGCATGGCAATGTTTGGAACCTGATTGATCCACACAGCGGGAAGACTACCAAGGTCGTCCCAGCCCGTGAGTTGTGGCAGAAGATTCTAGAACTCCGTCTTGCCACCGGTGAGCCGTACCTGCACTTCATCGATGCGTCCAACGCTGCACTCCCTATAGAGCAACGGGAAGCCGGTCTGAGGGTGCGTCAGTCGAACCTATGCTCAGAGATCACCCTGCCCACTAACGAAGAACGTACGGCTGTCTGCTGCCTGTCCTCAGTCAATCTTGCAACATGGGATCAATGGCATGAGAACTCCCAGTTCATCGGAGACTTAGTTCGCTTCTTGGATAACGTCCTGACCTTCTTCATCGATAACGCTCCACCAGAACTGAGCAAGGCTGTGTTCGCTGCAAAGATGGAACGCAGTATCGGCTTAGGTGCTATGGGCTTCCACGCGCTGCTGCAATCTAAGGGTGTGGCATTCGACTCACCGATGGCTGTTGGCATCAATCGTAAGGCGTTCAGCCACATCAAGAATTCAGCGCAGCTTGCTACCTACTCACTGGCTTTGGAACGTGGTGCTTGCCCCGATGCTGGTCGCAGGATGGTTCGCAACATGCACCTACTGGCGATTGCCCCTAACGCCTCCAGTGGGATCATCTGCGGGAATACCTCACCATCGATTGAACCGTACCGCGCTAATGCCTACACGCAGAAGACGAAGACCGGCTCATTCCTTGTAACGAACCCGTACTTGAAGAAGCTTCTGGCAACACGGGGCTTCGATAACGATGTTGTCTGGTCTGGGATTATTACCAACGGTGGTTCAGTACAGCATCTGGATTGCCTGACGGAGTACGAGAAGGAAGTCTACAAGACAGCCATCGAGATTGATCAACGCTGGATTGTTGACCACGCTGGTGATCGTCAGCCATTCATCTGCCAATCACAGTCTGTGAACCTGTTCCTAGCTGCTGATGTTCATGTCTCCTACCTCCACCACATTCATTTCCGTGCTTGGAAGAAGGGTATGAAGTCTCTGTACTACTTACGCTCTGAAGCTATTAAACGTGCTGAGACTGTCTCTACAAAGATTGAGAGAACAGCCTTAGCTGACTATGAAACTTGCCTCTCCTGTGAAGGTTAAAAAATGGAAATATTTACTATACTAGTTCTCGGACTGACGCTGCTGTTCGGTAGCGTGTGGGGAGGTGCGCGACTGTTTGAATCCACCCCCCACTATCACTGGACTGAAACGCCCATCCTCCTCACAGGGGTTATCTTGGGTTCGTTAGGTTTGGCTCTTAGCCTTCTCGCATTGAGCCAACTATGAGCCTCCTAAAAGAGCGGACTAACTACAAGCCGTTTCAATACCCTTGGGCGTTTGAAGCCTACAAGCTGCAGAACCAGATGCACTGGCTCCCTGAAGAAGTCCCGCTGCATGATGATGTGGTGGATTGGAATACCAAGCTGAGTGTGGCTGAGAAGAATTTACTGACTCAGATCTTCCGCTTCTTCACACAAGGAGATGTGGATATTGCCCAAGGCTACATCGATAAGTTCCTCCCTGTATTTAAACCCCCTGAAGTGCGGATGATGCTCACTGCATTTGCCGCTATGGAATCCACACATGTCCACGCGTATTCGCTCTTGCTCGACACCATTGGGATGCCAGAGTCTGAGTATCTGGCTTTCTCAAAATATAAAGAGATGGCCGACAAGCATGATTACTTTGCTGGCTTTGGTTCTGGTGATAAACAGTCCATTGCCAAGACTCTTGCTACCTACTCGGCCTTCGGTGAAGGGCTTCAACTTTTCTCCTCGTTCGTAATCCTCCTGAACTTCTCACGCTTCGGCAAGATGAAGGGCATGAGCCAGATCGTCACATGGTCTATCCGTGATGAGTCCCTGCATGTGGAATCCATGATCAAGCTGTTCCGACAGTTTGCTGATGAAAATCCAGAGGTAGTCACTGATGAATTCAAGAAGGACATCCACGACATCTGCCGTGAGATGGTTCGCCTTGAAGACAACTTCATCGACTTGGCCTTTGAGCAGGGCGGCATTGAGGGTCTTACTGCAGACGAAGTGAAGCAGTACATCCGTTATGTAGCGGATCGTCGCCTGATCTCCCTTGGCCTACGAGGCAACTTCAAGGTCAAGGAGAACCCACTGCCTTGGCTTGACTGGGTATTGAACGGTGTTGAACATACTAACTTCTTTGAGAACCGTGCCACTGAGTACGCCAAAGGAACCATGCAAGGTTCTTGGGGCGATGTCTGGGACATCAGCACTAACGAAAGTAAATAATGAAAGTAAAGCGAGCATCGAAGTATGTTGTTAAGGAAGAGCGGCAGTCCATCCAACTCCTCCCTAAGACTGAGAAGCAAGCAGAGTACATCAGGGCATTGCGTACAGCAGGGCAGGTAGTAGTTACCGGCTCTGCAGGTACAGGTAAGACCTTCATCGCCTCCGTACATGCTGCGAAGATGCTACGTGAAGGGGCAATCGATAAGATTGTCCTGACCCGTCCCAACGTATCGTCAGGTAAATCTCTAGGCTTCTTCCCAGGATCTTTGGAGGAGAAGATAGCCCCGTGGGTAATCCCCTTCACAGACGTTCTGCGCCAGTGCTTGGGGGATGGAGCCTATGCCACAGCTATCGCCAAGAGGAATATCGATATCGTTCCATTCGAAGTCATGCGTGGTCGAACCTTCAACCGCTCAGTCATTATTTTGGATGAGGCTCAGAACACCACCCCATCAGAGATGAAGATGTTCCTGACTAGAGTAGGTGAGGAATCACAGGTGATCATCAACGGCGACATCAAGCAGAGTGATCTGAAGACTGACTCAGGACTGCGGGTAATCCTCAACATGATCCGTACTCAGAACCTGCCGATCCCTAGCATTGAGTTCACCGTGGACGACATTGTCCGTTCTGACATATGCGCTATGTGGGTTAAAGCCTTCGATAAAGTCGGCCTTTAGTACCACATTCTTTATTGTTCCATATTAGGAGATATATGAAAGAGCCAAGCTTTCCAGAGATTCCAAAGTCACTTATGGATGAACTGGAACTACGGTTCCCAGACAGAATGCCTCACTCCTCGCACGATGTCGAAACCATCCGCATCAAGCAGGGGGAGGTCAATGTCGTTCGGTTCCTCAAACACCAATTCGAATTACAGACAAAGACTATTCTGGAGAAAAAGTAATGTGCATGTCCACCCCCAAGATGCCACCACCGCCAGCTGCGGCTCCGGTATACGCACCACCAGCACCAGCTCAAATGCTGGGTGCAACTGAAGACAATCGACGTACTGACGCAAGTGTCACCTCACGTAATCGTGGGCGTAACTCACTGCGTATTGACCGCACTGAGACCGGCACTGGTGCAGTTGGCTCTGGTCTGAACATTCCTAGTTAAGGGATGTGATGAAACAAGAGAAAGATGAGAAGAACGAACAAGGAGGTTTGACAGCAGCAGGATTGTACTCAAAGCTTAAGAGCGACCGTAACCCCTTCATGGTTCGCGCTCGTGAGTCTTCTAAGTTCACTATCCCTACGCTTATCCCTCCAGAAGGTCACTCGGGTTCTACTAAGTTCTATACCCCGTATCAATCAATAGGAGCGCGGGGTGTTAATAACCTAGCCTCCAAGCTGTTGCTGGCTCTTCTGCCGCCTAACAGCCCCTTCTTCAAACTGAATATCGACGACTTCACACTGGAGCAGTTGACGCAGCAAGAGGGCATGAGAGCGAAAGTAGAAGAAGGTCTCAACAAGATTGAACGTGCAGTCCAATCAGAGATTGAATCTGGCGCACTGCGGGTCTCAGTATTTGAAGCAATGAAGCATCTGCTCATGTCTGGTAACTGCTTAATGTACTTGCCTAAAGAAGGCGGCATGCGGGTCTTCTCACTAGACCGCTTCGTCATCCAGCGTGACCCTATGGGTAACGTCTTGGACATCGTAGTCAAAGAAGACGTATCGCCTGAAGTACTACCTGAGGATGTCCAAGCTCTCCTGAGCCTTGGTGATTCATCAGGTACGGCAACCCACAAAGGTCGTGGGAAGAACCTTGAGATGTACACCCACATCCACCGTGAAGACGGTAAGTGGTGTGTGTATCAAGAGGCTAAGGGTGTTCGCATCCCCTCTTCAGAAGGCACATACCCGCTGGATAAGTCAGCTTGGATTCCTGTCCGCTTTACCAAGATCGATGGTGAAAACTATGGTCGTGGTTATGTAGAGGAATACCTTGGCGACCTCATGAGCCTCGAAGGTCTGTCTCAAGCAATCGTTGAGGGTTCTGCTGCGGCAGCAAAGCTCCTCTTTCTAGTCAACCCTAACGGCACGACTAGCTCGAGTGATCTGGCTGAAGCTGACAACGGCGCGTTTGTTGATGGCACAGCTGGTGATGTCTCTGTCCTTCAACTCCAGAAGTACAACGACTTCCGTGTAGCTCTTGAGACCATGTCCAAGATCGAAGAGCGGTTGTCCTATGCCTTCCTGCTGAACAGTGCAGTACAGCGTAACGGAGAGCGGGTAACTGCTGAAGAGATTCGCTACATGGCTGGTGAGTTGGAGTCTGCTCTGGGTGGTGTCTATTCCATCCTGTCGCAGGAACTGCAGCTACCACTGGTCAACCGGATCATGTTCGCTATGGAACGTGCGAAGAAGATGCCTGTACTTCCTAAGGGTACAGTTAAGCCTGTGATCGTAACCGGCATGGAAGCACTTGGTCGAGGCAATGACATGAGCAAGCTGAACATGTTCTTCGATGGGTGCGTCAAGATTGCCCAACTACCACCTGAGATCAATAAGTCAGATGCCACGATGCGCCTCGGTGTCTCACTAGGCATTGACATGAAGGGTCTGGTTAAGAGCGCAGAGCAGCTGCAACAAGAACAGCAGCAAGCACAGCAGATGCAGATGATGCAGCAAGGGATGAACCCAGCGATTCAAGCTGGTGGAAAACTCCTGCAGCAAGGGATGCAAAACCAACAAGCAGAACAACAAGGAGTAGTTAATGGCTAAAGCCAATCCAGCACAGAGCAAACCGCCTGTACAGGAAATCAAAGAAAGCAAGGAGCCTGTCATCGAATTTATAGGTGAAGGCGCAGACAAGGTCAAGTTCACTATCGACCCTGCAGCATCCCGAATTCGAGTACACGCCTCAGGCATGGTACTGACAGATTACTAATCCAAGGAATTGAATGTCCCTCGACACAATCACTATTACTAAACCCCAAGAGGGTGCGCCTGAAGGTCACGATCAGAAGATGATTGATCTGGTTGATAAGGCTTCAGCACCCCCTGAACCTGAACTACCTCTCACTGCCGAGCCTGAAGAGGATCGTCCTGATTGGCTGGACAAGAAGTTTAAGTCACCTGAAGACTTAGCTAAGGCGTACTCAGAGTTGGAGAAGAAGCTTGGCGGTAAACCCGATCCAGTAGTTCCTGATGCTGCTGCCGCTACAGCTGATGATGCGAACACTGAACTGACTGCAAAAGGCTTGAACCTCCAAGACTTCTCTGCAGAGTTCTCCCGCACCGGTGAGTTAAGTGCAGAGAGCTATGAGAAGCTTTCTAAGGCTGGCTACAACAAGGACTTGGTAGACACCTACATCGAAGGTCAACGTGCAAGAGCGACCCAATATGAGGCTGTAATCAAGACTGAGGCAGGGGGTGATGACAACTACGATCAGATGGTTAGCTGGGCAAAGGCTAACTTAGAAGCAGCAGAGATCGATGCGTATAACAACGCAGTCTCCTCGGGCAACCTTGCCCAAGCAAAGCTGGCTGTATCTGGCTTGTCATCGCAGTACGTCAAAGCTAACGGCAGTGAGCCAAAGCTGTTCGGTGGTAAAGCCTCTGGCTCTACTGATGAATCCTTTGAGTCCATTGCTCAGGTAACTGAAGCTATGAAAGACCCGCGATACAAGACTGACTCTGCATACCGTAATAAGGTGCAGAGCAAGCTTGGTCGCTCCAATGTTTTTTAAGGGAGTCGTATGAAATACATCGTTGAACGCCTGTCGGAACCATCGACATGGCGCGGTCTGATCTTGATCCTGACATCGTTCGGGATTGGCATCAGCCCTGATCTAGTTGCTCCGATCATCGCTGCTGGTACTGGCATTGCCGGTCTGGTTGGTGTGGTCTCTAGCGACCGCTAAAGAAAGATCACCACAGCCCCTTGGTTCCGACCACTCCCTAGTTGGGGTGGCTTGAAGAAATCGGATATGGGGCATTTCCATTTTTATCTGCGTGAAGAAGAAGAAGTCATCCGCACTGCGCTCCTGCGCGGTGGTGTTGCAACACGACTGAACTGATAACACAACCTTAGCCCTCCACGGAGGACAACTTTGTGTACGTGCATCGGGTTCTGAAAGTTGCTCAAAAACTTTCTTCAACTCTACACGAGAATTAAAATGGCAAACGCAAATGTATCCCGTCTTGGTCAAGTAAACACCACTGGTGATACCAAGGCTCTATTCCTAAAAGTATTCGCTGGTGAAGTCCTCACCGCATTCCAAGAAGCTACCGTCACTGATGGTCGTTTCGCCGAGCGTACTATCGCTTCGGGCAAATCTGCTTCGTTCCCTATCCTCGGTTCCATTGGTGCTGAGTACCATGTGCCGGGCGCTGAGATCAACGGCTTGAATGTAGCTGCAAGCGAAGTCATTCTGACTATCGATGATCTGCTGCTCTCCCACGCCTTCCTGTCGAACATCGACGAAGCAATGAACCACTATGACGTTCGCGCTCCGTACTCGACTGAGATTGGTCGTAAGCTGGCTTACACCAAAGACCGTCAATTGCTGCAACTGGCAATCTTGGCTGCTCGTGGCACTTCGCCAGTAACGGGTGAAGCTGGCGGTGGTTCGGTTACTGATGCTGCTCTGTTGTCCGATAGCTCGGGCGAGAAGCTGGTGGCATCGTTGTTCGCGGCTGCACAGAAGCTGGACGAGAAGAATATCTCGCCAGATGGTCGTGTCGCTTTCCTGAACCCAGCTGCTTACTACCTGCTTGCACAGAACACCAAGATCATGAACTCCCAATGGGGTGGTTCTGGTGTTTACTCTGACGGTAAAGTCGTCAAGGTAGCTGGTATCGAAGTCGTTAAGACCAACCATGCTCCATTCGGTCAGACGATTGCTAACGGTTCGCTGGAAGCTGGTACGTTAAATAAGTATGCTGGCATTTTCACTGGCACTGTCGGTGTCGTGGCAACCCAGCAAGCTGTCGGTACTGTCAAGCTGATGGATCTGGCTATGGAATCCGAATACGACATTCGTCGTCAAGGTACGTTGATGGTCGCTAAATACGCTATGGGTCATGGCGTACTGCGTCCTTCATGCGCTATCGAATTGAAGACTGCTTAATCAGCGTCTTTGCTCTCAAGGGGAGCCTCAAGAAATTGGGGTTCCCCTTTTTTTTATTTAAAGGATGCTCAATGCTCACTGCCACTACGGAACTCCAAGCTATCAACATCATGCTTGGGACGATTGGTGAATCACCTATTAACTCGCTCGACGCTGGCTCTGCCGTAGCTGACTCCGCTATTGCCAGAGAGCTTCTTAAGGAAGTGTCTATCCAAGTGCAGGAAGAAGGCTGGCACTTTAATACAGAGAAAGTCTTCTCGCTTTATCCCAACATCAACACAGGAGAGATCGTCGTTCCTGTGAACTGTATTCAGTGCGACACCGTAGAGAGGGATGTAACTACTGATGTCTCTGTTCGCGGCAACCGCCTATACAACCGTACTGAACACACCTATGTCTTCACCAAGCCGGTGAAGGTAGACATGATTATCCTCCTCGAATTCGAAGAGCTGCCACAGGCTGCAAGACACTACATCACCATCCGCGCTTCACGTATTTTCCAAAGGCGCGTAGTCGGGTCACAACTCCTTGAAGGAATGACCGCGAGTGATGAAGCAATAGCACGGACATCTCTGAAGAAGCTGGATAGTCGTACTGGTGATTACAACATCCTCACGGGGAGCTACTCCGTGATGCGAACATTGAATAGATAAATATGCTCATCTCCTCTTCTATCCCGAACTTTGCAAACGGAATCTCGCAACAACCATTCACTCTTCGCCTAGCTTCCCAAGGTGAACTTCAGGAAAACGGACTCTCCACTGTATCGCAGGGCTTGAGA
>Ga0208643_1001906_pt1 | contig 10905 bp, 15 predicted proteins | sample VirMetDEL_Nov_12_FD_184516 | JGI IMG/M metagenome (GOLD analysis project Ga0208643, IMG submission 184516) | Aqueous microbial communities from the Delaware River and Bay under freshwater to marine salinity gradient to study organic matter... | ecosystem: Environmental > Aquatic > Marine >... | reverse complement strand
AGACTTACAAAAAGAAGCTGATGCAGAGATTGAATTGATAAATATTAGAGCAGAGGCAGCAGATAGGAGAAAGGCTTTAATAGGTCAGTTTCAATCATTGAATCAGCAGCTAGCAACTGAAACTCAAGAACAAGAATTTCAAAAACAAAAAGACGCAGATTCTACTCAAGAAGCTATTGTATTAAATGCTAAAACAGTAAATGAAATAATTGTAGAAGATGCAGAAAATACAAGTCAAAAATTAATACGTAATAAACAAAATGAGCAAGCTGAGATTGTAAAAGCAAAAAGAGAAGCAACGGATGAAGAAATTGCTATTACAAAAGCAAACACAGAATCTCAACTACAAGCAGGAGCACAATTAGCAGGTGCATTGTCAAGTCTTGCAGGAGATAATAAAGAGCTTGCAGTTGCATCAGCAATCATTGATACTTATGTAGGTGCAAACAAGGCATTTGCTCAAGGTGGTGTTGCAGGTTTCATTACAGGTGCAGCAGTTATTGCAGCAGGTTTAGCAAACGTTAGAAACATTATGCAAACTGAGGTCAAAGGTTCAGGAGGTGGTGCATCAGCATCAATACCTAACGCATCTCCAATAGGAAACACAATAGGACAAGCAATTCCTGTAAATGCTAACCTAAACGATTTAGTTAATCAAGGAAACGATACTCCTCCTGTGCAAGCCTATGTAATATCTCAAGAGGTAACGGATTCACAAGAAGCAGACTTATACATTAAAACTCAAACTGTATTATAATGAAAAAGAAAGACGAAGAAAAGCGTAAAAAAAGAAAGTACGACAAAATGAAATTAGTTGAGTTCGTGCTTAACGAGAACGATGCAGATGTTGGGGTATTTGCTATTAGCTTAGTGGAAGATCCTGCGATAGAAGAAAACTTTATGTATTTCTCAAGATCTGGCAAGCCTCAGAAGTTTGCAACATTAAGCGATGAGAAACGTATTGTCATGGGTGCAGTTATGATTCCTGATATGCCTATATTAAGAGTTGATGCAGAGGGCGAGAAGTACAACTGCTTTTTTAGCAAGGAAACAATACGCAGAGTTGAGGAGCTTTACATGATTAATAGCAAACATCAGTCAGCTACTTTAGGACATGAGAGAGCAGTTAACGGAGTTACTACAATTGAAACTTGGATAGTAGAAGATTCAAAGATTGATAAGTCTGCATTGCATGGATTTAATTATCCTGTTGGAAGTTGGGTTGCTTGTATGAAGATAGAGAACGAAGATGTTTGGAGTAACTATATAAAAGAGGGCGAGGTCAAAGGCTTTTCTATTGAGGGATATTTTGATACTAAAGAATCTGATGGCATTAAAATGGAGAAAGAAGATGTGTTGAGTAAGCTCAGACAAATCATCAAGGATAGCGAAAATAAAACAAAGAAAAAGTAAACCTATTTAATAGAATAGAAACAAACCCTAGAAAATGGAAGCATTAGACAAAATCAAAGAAATTTTGGGTATGGTAGAAGTAGTAAGCGAAAACGAACCTACACCTGCTGAGTTATCCGAAGCAAAAGAACATTTAAAATTTGAAGAGGCTACTCTTGAAGATGGTACTATAATTAGTGCTGATTCATTTGAGATTGGTAACGAGGTTTTCATCGTTGTAGAAGATGAGCGTCAACCAATGCCTATTGGAGAGTATGTTTTTGCTGATGGTACTTTGCTAGTAGTAGAGGAAGAGGGAATTATTGCTCGTATCGGAATACCTGAAGAAGAAGTTGTTGAGGAAGTTGTTGAGGATTCAAAAACTGAAGAACTTAGCGAAGCCAACACCGAAACAAAAGACGCATTAGTGCAAGCGATCGGAGTGCTAGAAAATTTAGTACAGGAATTTGCAAGCATTAAAGAAGAATTCAATACTTTAAAAACTGCAAAAGAAGAAGCAGTTGCTAAAGTTGAGGAGTTCGAAAAAGTAGGCGAGGAGATAACTCCAAGTCCAGAGGGAAAGACAACGGAAACTAAATCAATGGTTGAGTTTTCTAAGTTAAGCCCACAAGAAAGAGTTCAATATTTAATTAATAAAAACCAAAATATTTAAAAAATGGCAGATTCGTATACTAAACTGTACGCAGGGAAAGCGGCAGCAGGGTTTATGAGTGCATCTCTACTAAGTGGAGAAACACTAGCAAAAGGTTATTTGACTGTACTACCAAATGTAGCATTCAAAGTAAACCTAAACAATTTTAATTTAGCAGCAGCAGCAGTTGCAGATGCAACTTGTGACTTTACAAGTGCAGGCGATGTAACATACGTTGAGAAAGCTCTTGCACCAAAGCGTTTACAAGTAAACAGAGCGTTGTGTAAAAACGATTGGCTTTCAACTTGGGCAGGTGCAAACATGAGAGCAGGTTTAGATGGTACTTTACAATCTGACTTTGCAACTTACCTAATTTCTTATGCAGGTTCTTTAGTAGGGCAGCAAGTAGAAAAGTCAATTTGGCAAGGTGCAGCAGCAACAGGTGGAGAGTTTGACGGATTCCAAGCGTTACTAACTGCCGATGGTGGTGCAGATGTAACAGCAGTTGCAGGTGGTATCAATGCAGGAAACGTAATTGCTGAAATTGGTAAAGTTCGAGATGCAATTGCAGATGCAGTTTACGGACAGGATGACTTATGTATCTTTATGGGTACGGCAGCATTCAAACATTACATCTCAGCTCAAGCAGCTTTAGGTTACTTAAACCAATATCATGCAGGTGTAACTGAGTCAAACTTTGAGGGTATTCCTATCAAGTGGTGTCCAGGTATGGCAGCTAACGTAATGGTAGCAGGTCGTAAATCTAATATGTTCTTTGCAACTGACTTAGAGGGAGATTTGACTGAGGTTAAGCTATTAGACCAAACTATGGTTGATGGTTCAGATAATGTTAACTTAGTAATGAAGTTCAATGCAGGTGTAGGTTACTCTACTCGTGCAGACATCGTTCTTTACGCATAATTCGTTAAGGTATGGCATGTTTATTAACAAATGGTAGAGGCTTAGAGTGTAGAGAAGCAGTAGGTGGTTTAAGAAACGTTTACTTTGCTAATCATGATACTTTAGGTGCTTACACAGTTGACGCAGATGGTCAGCTAACGGATGTAGCAGGGACTACAAATGTTTTCAAATATGCTTTAAACCCACAAAGCTCTGAATATACTGAAACTATAACTGTGTCTGAGGACAATGGTACGGTATTTTACGAGCAAGTAACTACATTAATGTTGCCAAATTTAAGCAAAGAAGCTCTTAAGGCTCTTCGTTTATTAACGGCAGGTCGATTCCAGATCTTCACAGAGGACAACAATGTGAATGAAGCGAATGGATTTGGGCAATGTTACTTAGTAGGTGCTTACAATGGTGCAACTGTTACAGGTGGTAGTGTTGCATTGGGTAAAGCTCTTGGCGATATGAGTGGCTATACATTGACGATAACATCGAGAGAGCGTAAATCTGCTCTTTTCGTTGAACCTGGAACTACTACAATATTTGATGCAATTAGCAGCAACTTAACTATTGTAACAGTATAAATTCCTTTATAATATTAGAACCCTTACAGAGATGTGAGGGTTTTTTTTGCTCTATATTAAAACAAAACAGGTAGTTTACTATTTAATAATATACTTAAAAAAACAAGATTATGCCACAGAATACAATAGTAAGACAAGCAGCAACTGCTTTAGCAGTAACACCAAGCGATGGAACTGCAATAGTAGGAGCATCTTTTAACTCTCCTGCTGCATTATTTGTAGGTACAGGAGGAGATATAAATGTTATCACTTTAGGAGGTTCTACTGTCTTATTAAAGAACATAGCAAACGGAACATTTTTACCTGTTCAAGTTACGCATGTAAAAGCATCACTTACAACTGCAACTGATATAGTGGCTTTATTCTAAAATAGAGCTTTATGTTAGTAAACATTATACAAAATACAATAAGCAGTTTTCGTAGTGCGTTAGCTGCTGCTGAAGTCATCACAACCAACTTAAAGATGTGGCTTGGATTTGAAACGAGCGAAACATTAGGTAGGGAGGAAGTTGTTAATGGAGATTTTGCTACTGATTCTGATTGGTCAGAGGGTACAGGTTGGGATATTGATGAAGCAAACAATAAAGCTACACATACAGGAGCAGGTGGTATAATAAAACAAACATTTTCTAATTTAATTGTTGGAAAACATTATGTTGCAAGTGTTACATTAAATTCTGTTGGCGATACTACACTTTCAAATACATCTTTTCAAATAAGAAATAATACAGATACTGCAAGTGTAGCTCAACTTTTAAGTTCAAGTGGAGAAATATTAGCAGATGAAATTAATTATTTGACTTTAAATTTTACTGCAACTCAAGTTAATAATATAATTAGAGTTTACTCTGCAGATAATATATTTGTAACTGATTTTTCCGTAAAAGAACTAACCCAAATCACACCAGACAAATCGGGCAACAATAATGTAGGCGAGTTGTTTACAGGTAAGGCTCTTGATTTTGATGGTAATGGTGATTATGTAGATATAAGTGGTTTCTCTATGAGTGGTAATAATGCTACTTTTGCTTTTTGGGCATACATTGAAGAGAATGAAAAAGGAGATTATTTTTTCGATTTTTATTCTTCTTCAACTAGGTTCATACTTGGGTTTGGGCAAACAAGTCGAGAGTTAGCTATTTATAGTGGTGGTTGGCAAGATTTTGGTAACCCTCCACAAGACCAATGGGTAAGGATAGTTTTAACAGTAAAAGGAACAATTGCAAAATGCTTTGTTGATGGTGTGCAATTGGGTGCAGATAAAACAATTTCTGCTTATGATTTTTCTTCTCCAACTACTGCTCATATTGGAGCAAGACATACTCCAGAAACTTTCCCTAAATATTATCAAGGTCTTTTGTCTGACTTCCAAGTTTATAATAAGGCTTGGCTTAATGATGACATCGCATACGATTACGCAAATCCTCAAAACTTAGTAACTGATAGTGATAATACTACAATAGCTTTATCTAATTTAAAGGCATATTGGGCTATGAGTGAGGGTGCAGGTTCATTAACTTACGATAGTTCAGGAGAGGGTAATAATGGTACTATAAATGGTGCTACATACGAACCTGCTCAACCAAGAATACCTCAACTAGGTATGATGGATTGGGCGAAGAGTACACCTGTGGCAGATGAGATAACTTTAATACCTAACCCAACTACACCATCACAAGATATATTAGGTAACGCAGTTCGAGATAGATTGAACTCGTTTAATTTAGGTAAGTTAGGAGGTGCTAGACCAGATGCTTTCACATTAAGTGGTAATCAAGCAACAATTCAGTTGTGGTTTAAAAATGTTAATAGTAATGATTCATTGTATTTAGCAGATTTACATTCTGCAACAGATAGAATAGTTATAGGATTTAATAGCTCTCAATTATCAGTTTATCACGAAGTAACAAATTATTGGTTTAATTTTGGAACTATAACTGATGGAGATTGGAATTTTGCTACTTTTACTTTTGATGGAACAACAATGAAATGTTTTATTGGAACAACTCAGTTAGGAGGTACAAAAACTATTAACACAGGTATAAACATAGGAACAACAACTGATTTTGGTATCGGTATGAACCATTCCTTTCCAACAAGAACACAAGACTATAATGGTCATATAAGTGATTTCTTGATTTACGATAGAGTTCTTACATCAGACGAGATAGAAAACAATTATAACGCAGGTTTATCTGCACATACAAATTAATTATGAGAGGAAATGTATATATGTGTTTAGATAACACAACTTTCAAAGGATTGATTCCAGAAGAGTTAATGAAAACCTACGGAATACCACAATATGACGAGGAGGGGGTTCAAAATGGTGTTATTAAACCAACATTTAAAGAGCTTGGAGAGTACAATCGTAGAAAGTTTGGTGCTAACCCAATGGTTAAAATCGGAAAAGCTAAATATTATATAATAGAACTCGAAGCAAGTTGGGTAAATGGAGAGCTATCTGCTTTGCTTGATTTAGGTAAGGGAAAGAAATATCCAAATAACTGCTTAATGACAAGAACGGAAGCAGCTAAATTTATTCGAGATAACTCAGACGATTCAATAATATGATTTACTTTGATAAACATAAGGTCAAGAGTAAAACTGTTTACAAGATTACGCATGTAAATGGAGATGATATACTTATTACAAGATATTTTGACATGCACAAAGATGCAGAGCAGTTTGCTGATATGTATGCTAAAAAAAGAGGTTGTGAAATTCACAAATCGTTCAAAGTAAAAAAGAAAAAATAAATGGAGCATTGGGTACAAAATATTGCTGCAAATAAATTGTCTTTAAACATTTACAATCAATGTGTAGATGCAGAGGGCAATTACTTTTTGATTGGTGTAATAGATGATCAAACAAGAGTTGCAACATACGGAGTATTTTCTCCTGTTGCCAGATCTCAAAGAGCAATAAGATTTGATGTACCTACAAACGCAGCTCCATTTAATGCATTAAAGACAAACTCATTTTACAATGTTGTTGTATATGAGCAAACAAACAACTCAAATACAAGTCCAACAAACGCAGTTGTACTTGGTTTAAGATGGGAGGGTACAATGATAATAGACGCAGATAGTGAGGTTACATTTACTGAGTATGCAAACCCAACTGCAAGGAATTACGTTTACTATAACACAGAAGAATAAGCAGCATGATAAATTTAGTACAAATGGCTTCCTATACTACTCCAAAGATTGAGGAGAACCCTGCAAGAGAGTGGGTAGAATATGGTAGAGATAACGATTACTATCAATTCTTAATAGATAGGTTCAACGGTAGTGCAGTTAACAATGCTATTATTACAGGTATAGGAGAGATGATTTACGGTCAAGGTCTTGATGCAACAGATGCAGACAAAAGACCATTAGACTATGCTAAAATGAAGCTCATTTTTAGAGATGAAGATATACGAAAAGTGTCTTTGGATTTAAAATTGTTAGGTCAAGCTGCGTTCAATGTAGTTTGGAACAAGGGCAAGACTGAGATTAAGAAAGCAAAGCATATTCCAATACAAAATTTAAGACCAGAAAAGGCGATTGATGGAAAAATACAAGCATATTACTACTCAGATGATTGGTCGCAGTTCAGAAAGGACAAGTTTAAGCCTATTAGAATAGATGCATTTGATGGCAAGCGTAAATCAAGCGATAGCCAAATCATGGTTATACATCCTTACTCGCCGGGCTTCTTTTATTTCTCTCCTGTTGACTATCAAGGTTCTTTACAATGGAGCGAGATAGACGAGGAAATAGGAAACTATCACTTGACAAACATTCAGCAGGGGTTTGCTCCTAGCATGATGGTAAACTTTAACAATGGTACACCTACAAAAGAAGAGCAGGATGCTATTGAGAGAAAGATTACGCAGAAGTTTACGAGTACAAGTGGTAAGAAGTTTGTTTTATCGTTTAATGATAACCAACAACAAGCTACAACAATAGACCAAATTCCTATTTCAGAAGCAGCAGAGCAATACAAGTTCTTATCTGAGGAATGCACAAAGAAGATTTTAGTTGGGCATAGAGTTACATCTCCAATGTTGTTTGGTATTAAAGACAAGACAGGTTTAGGTAACAATGCAGAGGAAATTAAAGTTGCATCTCAGCTATTTGATAACACAGTTATAAAGCCAAAGCAAAACATAATCATTGATGCGATTGATGAGGTGCTTGCAGTTAATGGTATCCATTTAGATGTTTACTTTAAAACATTGCAGCCTATTGAATTTGCAGAGGATTTAGCAGACTTAGACGAGGAAACAAAAGAAAAGGAAACAGGTGTTAAAATGAGTGCTTGTAAGCATGACGATAGACCATTTCTTGACGATGCTAAATCTGAAACATTGCTTGAGCAATTGAAGTTGTACGGAGAGGTAAACGATGAGGAAGAATACAAGCTACTTAGTGAAGAGTTAGTTGATACAACCAATCCTAATTTCCATAAAGAATTTGAATGTTTTGATAGAAAGCCAAGAGAAAGCGATGCAAATCCAGAAAAGCGTTCTACTGCATCAATAGGCAATAAGAAGCTAGATGTTGGTTTATACAAAGTTAGGTATGCTTATGCAAAGACTACAACTAAATCAGCTAAGAATCCAAGCAGACCATTCTGTACTGAGATGATGATGATGTCAGATGCAGGTATCGAATTTAGATACGAGGATATAAAGAAAATGAGCAGAGATGGAGTAAATGGTCAGTTTGCACCTGAGGGACAAAGCACATACGATTTATTTACTTGGAAAGGTGGAGTTTACTGCTATCATGGTTGGATGAGAAGAATCTACTTTAGAAAGCAAGAGGGTGGAAAGTTCTTACCGAACAAAGGTCTTGACAATGATAAGCGAGTAGGAAACAATCCTTATGTTGTACAAAAAGGCGATGAATCAGTTGCACCGATTAACACACCGAATAGAGGAAGTTTAAAAAATAGATAATGGCAACAGTTTTATTCATATCACAGGACAGGTTGAAAACATCAACTGCTCTAAATTATAACATAGATACGGAGTATTTACTCCCATTCGTTAAGATTTCACAAGACAAGCATTTACAAGCTATATTGGGAACAAAGTTATATGAGAAGTTAGAAGCAGAGATACAGGCAGGAACTTTAGCAGGTGCTTATAAAACTTTAGTTGATGACTATATACAAGATGCTTTAGTGCATTATGCTATTGTAGAAGCATTGCCATTTATTTCTTATAAGATTGCAAATGGTTCGATTACTCAAAAGAATAGTGAGAACGGAACTGCTGCAACTAAGAACGATGTTGATTGGTTGATTAGAAAGCAAATGGATTCAGCAGAGTTTTATGGGCAGAGAATTATAGACTATTTGATTTATAAGACAAGCTCTTTCCCTGAGTATTCGTCAAACTCAAATGCAGATATTGATCCGATAGGTAACGCATACAATCCTGGCATCAAAATAGATTAATGGGGTACAAGCCAAAGAAAAAGAATATCAAGAAGCTAAAGACATATTTAGCTAAAATTAAAGTCAATGAACGAAAAGATTGATACAGTCATATTTAATGGAATTAACTTTGGCGCATTAGGTGTTACATTTATTGGAGTTGAGCAAGTTTTAACTATCTTAGTGCTTGTAAGTGCATTGTTGTATAACATTAAGAAATTAACAAGAGATGAATCCTAGATTTTTTATAAAGGAAGAGTTTACATGCGATGGAAAGAATTGCTTTGATAAGATTAACAAGAAGTCTTTGGAGCGTTTAGATCTGGCAAGAGAGTTTGCAGATGTACCATTTACAATTACAAGCTCTTGGAGAAGCAAAGCACATAATATGGAAGTTGGAGGAAAGCCAAACTCAGCACATTTAAGAGGAACTGCATTTGATATTTCTTGCATGAGTTCATATCAGAGAATGCAAATAGTGAGAGGCTTGCTTGAAGCAGGTTTTACTCGCATTGGAATAGCTAAATCTTTTATTCATGCTGATGACGATGCAGAATCGCCTCAACAAGTAATGTGGTTGTACTAATGAGTTGGGAATTATCTTTAGGATTTTACACAGGAATACTCTTGGGAGTTTATACCAAGCGTTACGATGATGGCATTGCTCATTATCTATATTTACCTTTTTGTTTCATTTGTTTAGATTTTTATTATGATTGATTTTATTGCACAAAATTGGGGAGAGCTTACAATCGGTTTGTTGGCTTTTATTAAGGTTGTTGTTAATCTTACACCAACGGAAAAAGATAACGCAGTATTTGGAAGATTAGATACTATCATTAACTTGTTTATATACGATAAGATTAAATGAGTTCACTAACTACAACTTTGATATTATCAATACCTGTTTGTTTATTTTTTTATTTAAAATGGCTTTATAAAGATGAGAGCAATAGCAAAAGCAGTCGGAAAGATTAGTGAAGTCTTTCAAGAGGGACAACGTCAAAAGAAGTGGAGTGCAAAGCGTTCCGTAAGTGGAGTGCTAGTTACAGCAGCAGTTTCAGACATGGCAGCAAATGGATTAACGGAGCTTAACGTCATGTTAAGTTTTATTGCTATCTTGCCATTATGTTTCACTGTATTCTCTAAAGCATGACAAAGAAAAAAGATAGTTGGAATCGCATGAGGTTAAAACCTAGTGAGATCGAACTAATTAAAAAGCACAGAGCAAACACCCTAGAAAACATCAACGACAATTCAGCTCTTGATTTACATTTACAAGAGCGAGGAATTGACAAAAAAGACGTTGTTTCTGTCAAGCATTGGCAAAACATGGGTGGAGAGCTTAGGTTCTCAGTAGTTACAAAAGAGGATTCTGGAATAGATGAAAAGGGCATATTTGGTAGGCTCAATACATTCATCGAAAACCATGCACCAACCTATCCAAAAATCAAACACAAAGCAGGTCGGCATCTATTAGTTATAAACCCTGCTGATATTCACATAGGCAAATACGCAAACGCAGAAGAAACAGGAGAAGATTACAACATTCCTATTGCAGTTTCAAGAGTTATTGAGGGAGTTCAAGGTTTAATACAAAAATCAAAAGGCTTTGAGATTGATAGAGTATTGTTCTGCATAGGAAACGATATACTGCATGTTGATAATGTATATAACACTACAACAAAAGGAACACCACAAGACTGCGATGGTAAGTGGTGGGAACATTATGAGATAGCATTGCAGCTCTATGTTAAATGTGTTGAGATGCTGAGAGAAGTTGCACCTGTTGACTGCGTGCATTCAATGAGTAATCATGACTATCAAAGTGGATTTCATTTAGCACATGCTTTAAAGGCTTGGTTCAGGAATACAAAAGACGTTTCAGTTGATGCAGGAGTTGCACATCGAAAGTATTATAAGTACGGAATTAAT
>Ga0208643_1001904_pt1 | contig 10907 bp, 11 predicted proteins | sample VirMetDEL_Nov_12_FD_184516 | JGI IMG/M metagenome (GOLD analysis project Ga0208643, IMG submission 184516) | Aqueous microbial communities from the Delaware River and Bay under freshwater to marine salinity gradient to study organic matter... | ecosystem: Environmental > Aquatic > Marine >... | reverse complement strand
CTTAATGAGGAAGGGCTTTAAAGGAGGCTTATAAGGTGTTGAAGGCTGTAATTAATATTATTATATTCATTCTTGAATTGCTTCTTGATATTTCTTAACTAGAAGATGATGAAATACAATTATTATATTCTCATATTTACTTCATCAATTGTTGATGACTTGAGATTCAGATTGCTAATGTAATATTAATGCCTTTATGATTTATTAATAATCATTATTCATATGTTATTTGGAGGTATAAGTAAGTCCTTGGTATTTAATAGAAATAGTAACTATTGTTTCTAATGCATTGAAAATATGTAATATTAATGCAGGTAAAATAAATGTTATAAGAAGAACATTACTGGAAGTCTTAATAATAAGCTGTTCTATGGCTTATAAAGCCAGTGCGGCTGAGTGAACCTAATTATATATTAAAGGTATACGAATGGAAATGTGGGCAATTAAATATCAGTTGGTAAATGCTGCACCGGAATATGTGTTTGAGTGGCTTAAGAATAATTTAGTAGAAAAGCATAATTATGGTGAGAATCGAGATGAATTTGAAAACTCACTATTGTCACGCAATGATAAATTGATAAATTTAGGCCTTGCACTTTATGGGGAATCGCCTTCTGTTGGATACTTGCTCTTCAAATCAGACGACCTAATAGTTAAGAGAGCGGCTTTATCTGGAAGGTCACTTAGACCAATTTTCATGGATAAAAGCTGGGCTTTAAATGACGACGTTCTTCCAGTATTACTAGAGGAAGAACGGAAGAAAGAACAAGCTAAGACCGACGATGATGGAATTACGCTTCTACACCAACTCCTAATTAATAAATTCTTACCTTCTGAAATACTAGAGGCTTTATATGAAAAATCGGGCCAATTTTCCGATGTGGATGAGGATCTATGGATAAGGATGGTGGGTATGAGCGCCAGGAATGAACGTTTATCTACCCCTTACAGTAGTACTTGGCTGGATGGTTATGATGAGTATAGATATAACGCCGTTTTTTCATCGGCTTGGCGTCTTTTTAGAAAGTTTCCTGTAAATAAAGATGCTGCTTATGTCCTTGGTTCTCTTTCAGAACGATTGGTAGCATATGGCTCATATGATATGAAGGCGCTAGATGTAGTCGACCGTTGGTGTTCTAACGATAAGGAGGAGGATGAAATGTTCTCGTATGTTCGTACCGCTCTTGTAAAGATAGTTCGGCACTATGGCGATGAATTTAAAGAGTTAAAAAAACATGAAGATTTGGCCATCAGACAGGGATATTACGCCAATTTACGCCGAACAGAACCTGATGATGTATATGATGGTTTTGATAGAGACGGGAAAGAATTTCTGAAATCCGCTATTTATAATGATTCATTTTTCACAAACAAAGAAACACGAAGTGCTTTAAAACAGGCTTGCCGGGGTACACAAGATGAACATAGCTCAATGGATTATTCAAATTATTTTAATGATAGAGCTGAATACCTTTCTACTAAACATCCTGAATGGTTCAGGGGTGGCTGGTCAGGAGAACTGCCATTTGAAAAAATTGAAGATGCAGACGAGCGGCGAGATAAACGTTTAGCGTATTTGAATACTCAAGTTGCCGATTTACATAAAGCTCTATTAGGCGCCAAAGATGAATATCAAGCGCCTAATGAATTGGGTGAGAACAGTGTACTCAATGGTTTTCGACTAGAGCTTCAGCAGATTAGCGAAAATTTAGGAGAGATGTATCAGAAAAGGTTATTTTCTTTGAGCTGGCTGGCTGCCGGTACTGCGCTGGGATTCATACTTGGAAAGTATTAGTGCCGTTATGTTAGCCAAGGTTCACTTCTTGCTCTTTAACAAACACGCATTGTCAGTCTCGTTTTCTGTTGCTCCCCTAACCAACCAAAAATACGAGTGTTATATTTAAATAAATAATTGAGAGTTATTTGGTCAAAAACCGAGACTCAATCCGATTGTCATATAATAAGGAGTATTTAATGAGTGAAGAGTTATACAAAAGTAAGATAAGGAAGATAATATGAAAATTTTTACATTAATAGCTGTTCTAGTTTTAAGTTTCTCAGTTCAAGCAGGTGATGACATTTACCAAATATATGAAGCAAAAGATGGTAGAGTTTTTAGTCTTAACAAACAGACTGGTGATATGCGTCTCGTTGATGGAAGTAGTCTTATTTTTTTATCTAAAAAAACTGTTATTTTAAAGGTTGGTGGTTATTACGAGATGGAAGATGGCCAAAAAAATAAAAATATGTTTTTGAAATATTTAGGGGGGGGTAAGTTTGAAAAAAGTAAATACGCCATTACAACAACCTGGTAGTGCTAATAAGACACTAGTTCGGATAAATAATAAAGGAGAGCCTTATGCTTGTAGGAATAATAACTTTTTTCATTTTCATATGGATTGTGATTAAAGCAATCTCAAGTAACGAAAAAGTGATTCATGTTACAACAATTGATACTAAAACAGGTAATGAATCTATCGAAGTCCGAAAGGAAGTCCGTAGCAGTGCAGGTAAAACTGTGGCTCAAATTACTCTATGGATATGTTTCGTTATTCCAGCAGTCATAATTATCATCTTCGTAATTACATCCTAAAGATGAACAGTTGAACACAAAAGATTCTTCCCATACCATCAAAACCTTAAAACTTAGATACTTGTATTTATATTTTAATTGATGGGAGCTATTTTATACCTTTTGAACTGCAAAGTTTTATCACCATGGGTAGGATTTATAAGACTACCAATTAATATGACTAGCTGAAGTGGTTAAATAGTTTTGGAAAGAGTTAGGTTCTGAAACAAAGAAATAAAAATAAGAGATTTATATGGAATATATTATTTGGATTACTTTATATTTAATGATGGTAATAATTCTTAATGGATTATTTAACAAGCCTAAGCCTTGGCAGGAAAAGGTAGGGTTCAGAATTAACGGCATTCTAAATGAGAGATTTTTTAAAGATCTGTTATCATTCTCAGCGCCGGACAATGAATTTTTTCCTACTGCTAAATTAGCCATACATTCAATATATTTTTCTTATCTTGAATATCTAGGAACAAGGGAGTGTCGGGCATGGCCTCACTTAACAAATCTATACACGCATAATTTAGTTATACCTAAAATTAAATTTAGTAACCCATATAATAGTATCAGAGCATTAATGAGTGAGATTGAAAAAAGAGATGCCGAAATAATTGGCATTATTGGTAATATTAAGTTTACTGATTTTGGCGACAAGATGAAGTCACACCTTAAAAACCGCAATAAAAACTTAGTATTAGCCCCAAAGGATTATTCTCTGGTAAAAAAACATTTAGTAGTCATTAGTAACGTAATACCAACAGAGATAAGTGGTACTAAACTCTGGGAACAATGGGGTAATTTTGAGGAATACAACAAAAATTGTGAATTTGAAGACGCTGATCACTATATTAAAGATTTACTATCATTAAAAATAGTTCTAATTGATATTAGCTATTCTATTAAATGTTTATTATGTGAGTCTGTAGATAAAGAAAGCGATAAACATAAACTAGATATATTAATTCAAGAGCGTGATCAGTTAAAAATGCTTAGTTGGTGTCTTACAAATTATTATGCAACATGGGCGACTTATGCTATCAATCGTTACATCATGCGTTTACTTGTCTTTTTATTCATCAGAAGACAATGATAAATATATTGAAAAAACGAGCTTAACCATGAAAAAGGTAAAAACCTTTCACCTCGTCAGCTATAAAAGCACAAGAAGAGGCTGTAAACTTAATTAGAAAATGAATATTAAGTAGATAGCTCTATTAAAACTACCGAGGATTATTTAACTTAACAATTATAAAATCAGCACCAAACCTGTTTAGCTTTACCTATATACTTTACAGCATGACCTTGCTTAATAAGTTGCTCGCCCAAGCTAACACCATCAACATACACATCAGCTATTAATCTAAAGTATTTACCACGCTTTATATTCTTTAACACAACACTGTTAGCAGCCCTTAAACGCTCTACAGTGAACTGTTTTGCTAACCTTGCTAGTTGCTTCTCTTTGTCGCATTTACCCCGTAATTCAGGCGTATCGATCCCATTTATACGTATAGACATACTCTCTCCAATGACTGCTGGAAAGCCTTCAATATTAGCTCTAAATGTATCACCATCATAAATACTAGTTATCTCTAAAACGTTAGCATTCCCAAAACTTTTATCTTTTGCAGAAACATGAGGAATTATGAATAAGAGAATGGTAATTATTAAGCAGTTATATTTCATATTTACATCTGTTATGTGGGATGTCGTATTTGATTGTTATTATATGCCTGACAGATATTGATAAAACAAATTACAAAACATAAGAGTACTAATTGCTTAAATGGTTTAATACCTTATTTAGTGCTGTTGATTTTGTCGTAAATTTTAGCTGCTTCTTCTTGTGCTTCTCCTAATGCTTTTGGTGATAAGCTTTTAGCAAAAATGTCTCTATTTTTTGCAGCACCCTCATGACCATTAACTGCTGCAATAGCATTCCAGATGTAGGATTGCTTATTACTCTGTATGACACCGTGTCCATTGGCATACACAAGACCAAGATTATATTGTGAGAGTACAAACCCTTGCTCAGCTGCTTTTCTATAAAACTTAACAGCTTGTTTATAGTCTTGAGGAACACCGTGTCCATTGGCATACATCCCACCTAAGCCATGCTGAGCAGTAGCAACCCCTTGCTCTGCTGCTTTTCTATACCACTTAACAGCTTGTTTGTAGTCTTGAGGAGCACCGTGTCCAGTGTCGTACATCATACCAAGTACCACCTGCGCATCTGTATACCCTTGAACAGCTGTTTTGGTATACCACTTAACAGCTTGCTTGTTACTTTGTGTAACACCTTGTCCATTGTAATACATAATACCTAACTCATATTGCGCAATAGCTTCACCTTGCTCTGCTGCTTTTCTATACCACTTAACAGCTTGTTTGTAGTCTTGAGGAACACCTTGCCCTTTACCGTACATCATACCAAGAGCATATTGCGCTTCTGTACCACCTTGCTCAGCTGCTTTCGTAAACCATTTAATAGCTTGTTTGTAGTCTTGAGGAACACCTTGTCCATTGTAATACATAACACCAAGATTATATTGCGAAGATACAACCCCTTGCTCAGCTAACTTAGGTGTGTCATCAAACTCACTAGCGATTGACGAAAAAGTGATAAGTGTAGCGAGTACTATTAATCGTGTCCATTTCATTGATATTTGCTCCCTATTGGTTTTCCTTTAACATACACTCTAGCGTATTAGGCGTCTACTCTAATTTGACCTACATAATCGGTACTTATCTAAGTGTTGTTTTATATTACTTCACGATGATTAAAATAACTCAAATAAGTTTCGTAATAGTTATGGGAAGCATCGGCAAAGGTAGCTCAATGAACTTGGTCTGTAATAGGGCTTCATACAGTAGAAAGGTTGATGACAGAGCATTTGAATGCTGTTAGCTATTACAAGGGGTGTATTATGGTTATTACCTCCTGAATAAAAAGCTGTTAAGTAACATCAATATTTTTATGTTTAGCTGCTTCGAAAGATTGAAAATAGTCATCCATAATAGATGTTTTGCTATTAAAGACGTCATCAAATAGCCTTACTAAACACTTGAGAGGTGCTACCCAACTTCACAACCATCAAAGCCAACAACATCGTTCCAGCAGTCCTTCATAGCCTTTTCAGCCCATTCTTTATGTCTGACTTGCACTGCAACAGCATCATGAATAGGCAAAGCAACAATATTATCAACAACACCTTGAAGCATTACCTTTTTCAGCACCTCACCTTCTGTATTCATAGCCTTTTTAGACCAACCTTGATAGACAGGTAGCTTAGGGAAGCGACCCAGAATATAGGTTTCTAGTGAAGTGAAATCATGCTCTGATGAAGCCTTCGATTTAAACGCTGAAAGTGCTGCTTCTCTGCTGTCACAGCTAAATACATATTGGCAAAACTGCTTAGCTTTGGACTCGTAAACATCCGTATGAGCATATACCTTCTTGTAGAAGTCTCTTTCTAGCTTTTCAGAGTATAACTGTGCAACTGCTAAGCGAATATGGCTAGATTTAATATCAACTTCAACAATCTCTTCACCATTAATTAAGCAATTCTGTCGCACCTTGATTCTTCTTTGAGGTAGCTGCTGAAAAGCGCAGTAGATTCGACCTGATAGACCAATTTTTCCTGAATACTTTCTGGTCATCTTCGACTTTGCAGCCCAAGAATGAGTTAAAAGAAAGTCATTAATGATTACCATGTCTGATTCATCTTGTGAAAGGACTTTTAAATCTGCCTCACTGGGAGTGTATCCATCTTCGTAGTTATTTAGACTGGCATATGGTGGTCCTTCATCATCAAAAGACTCCAGATACATGATAAGCGCCTCATGACTCAAGATGTTTTGGGGTTGTATGGCTGTCCTTAAAGGCTGCTGCGAATACTTTTTACCCTTAACAACATTTAGAAGCTTCATCTGCTGCATTGTGTCTATAGCTCGCTTAAATGACCTGTAGCTAAGATTTTCATATTTACCCTTACCAAACACCTTACTATCCAAGGGAATCATACACCACTGCCTGTGCATCACTGACTTAGCAAGATTAAGCAGGATTAACTGAATATGCCTCTTATAATTATCAAGCGCTTTTGGTTTCAGCTTTGCTTCCGTGTACTCAATAATCAAGTCTATTAAGTTAGACATGCCTGATGAGTTTTCTCTAACTTTTAAGCTGGGCTGAAAAAAGAAACGATACTGCTTGTTATCTATTTGATTAACGTGTCGCTTAAAATTCTCTTCAAACTCATTACTCAGTTCTGCTGAGCCATTAAATACATTTAAAGTGTTATGCATAAGCACTGGGTAGCCTATAAAGGTGATAACACTTAAAAGCATACCCCTTCCATGGTATATGTATCATTATCTACTCTCTTGTTTATAGTTCCATAACCAACTAATAAGGAATGTTCTAACCACACCCCTTGAGGATTTTGAAGGCTTTATAAGCTCAAATATCTCATCACATAATTATCTAAGCTATAGTGTTGGGTGCTGCCTACCAATTAATTCTCTTTATTTTGCTCCATCTATTGTCTTGTTGCTGCTTTTAAATAAAGCATAGGGACTCCACTGAGATAATAGTATGTATTGAAATATACAAACAACAATTAAAGATATTAACCAATTAATAGTCTTATCTATAATATAACCAAAGCTGTGAGTTATATAATCTGTTAAATTCCAAAAGAAAAAAACATGAATTATTATAATTAAAACCTGAAAAAACCTAGTAAGCATTAATTTGTCCTTTTTGTGGTAACACTCGGTGTTATTACTTTGTTAATAGATAGTTGTCATCTTTTAATTGCTTTTTCCACAAGATGGGGCATAAAACCTCATTCAATAAACACCTATTATTATTTGCTGTTTTCTTTTTTGAATACAGAGTAAGGATTAAATTTACCTGTCGCTATGTAGTAGATTACAGATGTAATTAACATGCATATTAGAACTAATCCAAGGGATACTATTGGCAACTCGCCGCCCTCATCAATGACAAGAAAATACACCGCAACCAACCCACAAGCTGTAAGCGTAACCAGTAAAACCTTTAGAGTTCTTTCCATGACAGTTTTGAGCATAAATACTATTCCTTAATTTAGTTTCGTTATAAAATACTAACATACTGATAATAATTAACTTTATGTCCAGTATATGAATATATATCATCCTTAAATTTAAAAGGGGGTTGTAAGCCCTCAGAAGCTTTAATAGAGCTATCTACTTATTACTAATTGTTTCATAAAGCTTAGCCACCACCTCTTGCGCCTCCTCTAACCCTTAAGGAGGTGTAAGAGTATAAAAAGAGCTTTACCTGAAAAATAGAAGCACTAAAGCTAAATATAATTGTTATTCTTTTAATTTTTCTTTTAAGACCTGTTCTTTATGGTCGTTTAGCAGGTAAAGCCAGAGGAAAGATACACCTAGCAAAAATAAGCTAAAGTGGAATAAATCAGCGACTTTAAAAATAATTTCATGCAAGCCAATCCAATCATCAGGCTTAGTCCTCACTTGTGGCCCTAAAACACGCTCTAATCCATCAATTGTTGAAACAGATACCCAGTAACCTTTTTTGAGATAAACTAACACTTGTTCGACAAAAACAAATGGCGCATAGAGTAACGGGATAAGCCAGAAATAATATCCTATAATGTGAAATATGGGGTAGATGAAAAGAAAGAAAAAGATTCTACTATAAAAAATGACAAATAATGTGAATGATATTAGAGGTGCACCATCAAGTAGTACGATAGAGGCCAAGGCAGCAAGTGGAGATATTAAAAAAATCATCCAACCCAGCTTATTAAGGGGGAATAACCAGCTCTGCCAGAAAAAGCATCCCTTAAAATGTGCTTTTAGAAATAATTTGATTTTCGATAATTCGATATTAATCATTAAAAATACCAGCATTATTTTCTTTAATAACTAACTTATTTTTCATTGTAATAATTCCTAATAACTTTTTCATCTTAGTAATACACGCATAATAAATAACATTAGATGAATATTAATATCCCATATTCTCAATACATTAGAAACAATAAACACTATTTATTTTAAATCTCAAGGCATCATCTTCTAGTTAAGAAATATCAAGAAGCAATTCAAGAATGAATATAATAATATTAATTACAGCCTTCAACACCTTATAAGCCTCCTTTAAAGCCCTTCCTCATTAAGGGAAACAAGCACTCCTTTTTTCCTAAATCACCCTTTAGCAAATCTATGCAGCTACATAGACTAATAAGCACCTTATTAGCCCCTCCCACCCCCTAAATAGTAATCCCAATTAGGTATTAACTAAGTTAATTAAAGAGCTTTACAAGGGGCTCTGTGGAGCCTATTAAGCTTGGTTAAACACCTGATGTAAGGGCTGTTATAATAAGGGCTGTAAAGGCTATTGAGGGCTTTGAAGTAGTTGATAATTAATTGTTTTGTCAGTGAGGTTATATTTGGTAAAGGGCTGGTAAGTTAATAGCCTTTAGGAGTGCTTGGTAGCCCATATTTAAGTGCTAATCACTAGTAATAGTACAGCTATAATAGTGTAAGTTGTGCCTTGTATGGATCATTGAGGGACTATTAAGCTCTATCTTTAACTAGCCCAATACACTCCGTATAATTATTATTGATACTTGGAAGTATAAGGGGCTATTAAGGGGTTTAACTAAACATTGACCAGTAGCATTGACCAGGGTAAGGTATTTATTCTCTTTAACCAACGTAAACATGCAGGTTACAGGTGGATTTAGGTACTTGTGCCTTATCCCGCAGCGAGCACCAAATTCCTTTACAGCCCTTTATAACAAGGGGGTGTAGCGAATTAGCTCCCTCATGTATGTTCAAACGTTGACCACTTAGGTTGACCACCATGAATAATCTAGTTCTAAATCAAAATAGTATTTATACCTATCGTAAGTCAGTTAATGGCTTATCGATTAGGGTATCACTTCAAACTAAAAACAAATTCGAAGCATTACGAGTAGCAGATAATGTTACCTCTCTTGTAGACTTAGCTGCATCTAATGATGCTCACATTGTCCGCTCCATTATTTATGCTTCTATAAATAAATATATGCCTACCTTCAGGCAAGAACGTCTTGAGAAAGTCCAAAGCCTGCTGGGTATCAACCTTACAGATAAAGGTGAACTACTATCAGTTATCATAGAACGCTTCATTGATGAAAAAATAAGGCTGAATGCTTGGGCAGAGAAAACCCTACTCGTCTATAAAGTTATATATCAGGACTTGATAGACTTAATAGGAGATAAAGAAATTCAGTCTGTAAGTAATCAAGATGCCCAGATTGTTAAGAAAGCCCTACAAAGACTACCATCTAACAAAAATAAACGAGCACAATATAGAGATAAAACGCTGACTCAAGTTCTAAAAATGACAGTTTTAGATGAGCATTTAATGTCCGTTCGTACCATTAACACAAGGTTAGGTTGTTATTTAGAAATGTTTAAGTGGTGTAGTATGAATGGATACGCTAAAACTAATGTGTTTGAAGGTCTACTTCTAAAAGATAATCGAAATACACGAAACCTACGACTCCCCTTTTCACCCTCCGACCTTAAAGTTATGTTTAGAGCTTTGGCAAATAGTCATATAACCAAAGACTGGCAATATTGGCTTCCTATACTTGCGTTATATACTGGTGCAAGGTTAAATGAATTATGCCAGTTACAATATCAAGACATACTAAAAGTTAATGGTATTTGGTGTATATCAATTACAGATGAAGGGAAAGACCAGTATTTAAAGTCTTATGCTAGTAAAAGATTAATACCACTACATAATAATATAATAGAACTTGGCTTCCTTGTTATCACAAAGAACTGTAACGTAAAAACTAATCGTATATTTCCTGAGTTAACCTTAAGGAATAACAGGTACTCTCACACCCCTTCTAAATGGTTTGGTAACTTAAAGAAGAAGCACTTAGAAAATAGTGAGAAGAAATCATTTCATTCGTTTAGGCATACTTTTGTTGATTACTTATTCAACAAACTAAAGCTACAAGGAAATCCCCTTGTTAAAGTACTATTAGGGCATACTGACAAAGAAATCACATCTGGAATTTATGGTTCTTCATTTGAGATAGAGGATTTAAACGATGTTATTCAACGTATTAACTTTAGCGAATATGGACTTATATTAACCAAATAGCATTAGTTTTTATACATGAGGGAGCTAATTCGCTACACCCCCTTGTTATAAAGGGCTGTAAAGGAATTTGGTGCTCGCTGCGGGATAAGGCACAAGTACCTAAATCCACCTGTAACCTGCATGTTTACGTTGGTTAAA
>Ga0208643_1001901_pt1 | contig 10916 bp, 16 predicted proteins | sample VirMetDEL_Nov_12_FD_184516 | JGI IMG/M metagenome (GOLD analysis project Ga0208643, IMG submission 184516) | Aqueous microbial communities from the Delaware River and Bay under freshwater to marine salinity gradient to study organic matter... | ecosystem: Environmental > Aquatic > Marine >... | reverse complement strand
GGAATATGATTATTGCCCTTCGTGGCACTAAGCTGATTATTCCACCACAGCTTCAGTTCATTGCAGATCGTCTGCTGGAATCGACCTTGCGTCCCGGCACTGCTGACAATGATATTAACGCGACAAAGAACATGGGTATGGTGCCAGAGGGTTATACAATTAACCACTTCCTCACCGATACTGATGCGTTCTTTATCAAAACTGATGCGCCAAATGGCTTCAAGCACTTTGAGCGTTCTCCCATGCGTACAAACATGGAAGCAGACTTTGATACAGGCAACATGCGCTTTAAAGCGCGTGAGCGTTATTCATTTGGTTTCTCGGACCCACGTTGCGTATTTGGTTCGCCCGGAGCGTAACCCGAACAAATGTTTGGTTTTGATTGGGGGCAGTTCATCTGCCCCCTTTCTTTTTTTGGATTGTTGTGTATTATTTGCTTATCCCTGACAGGCGCAAATAGCGTCTGACTTAACCCACGACAGGAGATAGACATGGGTACAACTACTTTTTCCGGGCCAATTCTGGCAGGAACAATCAAAGATACTACTGGAACAACCGTAGGCTCTGATATTAAAAATACAGGCCAAGTTGTCATGGCACAGTCCTTTACTACTGGCTCTCTTGCAGGCGGCGCGTCTGCTGCAAACGTCACTGACGTAGTTATTCCTGCAAAGTCTCAAATCATTGATATTGTGCTAGATTGTCCAACAGCTATGGGTAATGCTACTGCGGTTTTCAGTGTTGGCGATACTGCTGGTGGAAACGGCACATTTATCAACGGGTTTTCGATTACCGTAGCTTCTGGCGCAGGACGCAAGTACCCTACCACTGAAGCTGGTGGTGCATTGTCTTGGGCTGAAACATCTAACACAACAGATGTTCGCCTTACTTGGACTACCACAGGTGCTACTGACGCAGGTGAAATCAGAGCGACTGTTCTGTATCAGCAAGCCAGCAATCTTGTAGCATAAGGAGTAAGTAAATGGCTGGCCCAGTAACAGGATACAATGTAGCTCAAGGTGATGCTGCGGCCCTTATTGGGCCTTCTAGGTCTAGGCTTAGAACTGTTAATATCTATGCTGAAGCAGCAGGTTCATTTACTCTGACTAATGGGAATGGTGGCGCTACTATGATAGTGCAGAAATTTCCAGTAGGCATGAATGAGCTTTATATACCTGATGATGGAATGATATTCACTGATGGTGTGTTTGTTTCGGCGTTTACAGGTTCAAACAATGAGCTAACAATCTTTTTATCTTAAATGTAGTAGGGGGCGATGCCCCCTATTATACAGCAGGTGAGAAATGCCGCGTAAAAAAGAAAATCCGATACGGAAAACTACTGGTAAAGGCGGTAATTACCGCAAGACAAAATCAGGCGCTGGCATGACTAAAAAGGGTGTTGCCGCGTACAAACGCAAAAATCCCGGCTCTAAATTAAAAACAGCCGTTACAGGAAAAGTAAAAGCGGGAAGTAAAGCCGCCAATCGCAGAAAGTCATACTGCGCCCGTTCTGCTGGACAAATGAAGAAATTTCCAAAGGCGGCTAAAGACCCTAACAGTCGTTTGCGGCAAGCACGTAAAAGATGGAAGTGTTAATATGCCTAAAGACGCTTGTTATAAAAAGGTAAAGGCTAGGTACAAAGTTTTTCCTAGCGCATATGCCAGTGGTGCCATTGCGAAATGCCGAAAGGTAGGCGCTAAAAACTGGGGTAATAGTAAGAAAAAGCCTGTTAAAAAAGCGATGGGTGGCGCAATTGAGCCGAATAATAATTTTAGAAAAAGACCTGTACGCAGAATGATGAAAGGTGGAGAGGCTATAGCTAATGGGTGTGGCAAAGTCATGGGCAATCGCCGTAAGGTAACAAGGATGACCTAATGGCTGTTCGCAAAACAAAAAAGGGTGCTGCCTTAAAGCGTTGGTTTAAAGAGGATTGGAAAGACGTTAGGACAGGTAAGGCTTGTGGGCGCAAAAAAGGTGAAAAACGTGGCACACCATACTGCAGACCTAGTAAAAGAGTTAGTTCAAAAACACCAAAAACAGCGTCAGAAATGACAGCAACAGAAAAAAGAAGTAGAATTTCGCAGAAAAAACGCATTGGACAACCTGCTGGAAAGCCACGTAGGGTTAAATCCCTAAAAAGGAACAAGAAATGACTGTATCAGGCTCAAAAGACTTTGAATTAGACGTAGCTGATTACATCGAAGAGGCTTTTGAGCGTTGTGGTCTTGAGGCCCAAACAGGTTATGATCTGCGGACAGCAAAACGTTCTTTAAATCTCTTGTTCGCTGATTGGGCAAATCGAGGTTTAAATCAATGGACTATTGCGCAAAGGAGTTTCACAGTTACAGAGGGTGATGGTGAGACTAGCCTTGGTGCGGACGTTATAGATATATTGTCCCTAGTTGTTCGCAGAAGCGGTACAGATTATGCGCTAAACAGAATTAGCCGCGACACATACTTAAATATTCCAACAAAATCTACAAAAGGCAGGGCTACGCAGTATTTTGTAGATAGACAAATAAATCCGAACCTAAAAGTGTGGCCTTTGCCAGATAACAGCACAGATGTTATTTTGTATGATGCCCTTATTCGCATGGATGATGCAGATACATATGTAAACACTGCGCAAATACCATTTAGGTTTTACCCAGCACTAGCTGCAGGATTAGCTTATTACATTGCTATAAAAAAAGCCCCTGACCGCATTTCTCTTTTAAAACCTATTTATGACGAAGAGTTAAATCGTGCGATGGATGAGGACAGAGATAGAGCCTCATTCAAAGTATCGCCAGACTTGAGAAATTACCGATATGTCTAAATACGCTACAGGTAAATGGGCGTATGGAATATCTGACCGTTCTGGCTTCAGGTATAGATTGCGTGATATGCGAAAAGAATGGAACGGTCTTCTAGTAGGCAAGGATGAGTGGGAAGCAAAGCAACCACAACTTGAGCCACTACGGGCGAGGCCAGACCCGCAAGCATTAAAAAACCCAAGACCAGAACACGATATAAGTTCTATGAACAATATTCAGTGGGGCTGGAATCCTGTAGGTTATACAGGTGATAAATATGGCTTCACAGAAAATAATTTAAAAGCTAAAGGTCAAGTTGGCGAAATCACTATTACCATAGGTTCTAGTCAGGGAAGCGTTGCTAATGTTTCAGGGGTTGATGGCACTGGCGGTTTGGGTTCTGTAACGGTATCCGCCATTTCAGCCCCAAGATTTGACAGCACTTCTGTTACACTAGATTCAACAACAGATACTTTTGATGAAGGATAAGACATGGCTTTACAAAGCGTAGGAATAGGAAGCAGTGCAAATGATGGCAATGGAGACACTCTTCGTTCTGGTGCCACTAAAATAAATGCAAACTTTACTGAGATATATGCGGCTCTTGGCAATGGCACCACACTTACAGATATAATTAATTCTAGTGGTGTTATTGACGTAAGTTCTGGTGCAAACAAGATTGTTTTTTATTATGCTAATTTAAGCGACTTACCAAGTGCTAGTACCTATCATGGTGCAGTAGCGCATGTTCACGCGACAGGGGGATTATACTTCGCGCACGGCGGTGCATGGATTAGATTAAATGATGAAACTACTGGTCCTGTAACAAAATATACGGCTGGAACAAACGGTTCAAGTGCCTATACATTTACTGGACCCGGAGCTACATCTGGCGATAATCCAAACTTCACTTTTTATAAAGGTCATACTTATCTTTTGGATAATACGGCTAATGTAGGCAGTCATCCTTTGCAGATAAGAACTTCAAATGGGGGTTCCGCTTTTACAACAGGCGTTACTGACAACTACAACTCAACGTCAGGGCTGACACAGTTTATTGTACCGCATGAGCCTTCTGACACTTCTTTAGTGTATCAATGCACCAGCCATAGCAGTATGGTTGGAAACATAACAATAGTGTGATGTTATGGTGAAGACGGCGAACACACCATGAGGGTAAGCCAATGAATTATACAGAATTAACGTCTGCTATAAAAGAATATACAGAAAATGAAGAAACAACATTTGTTTCTTTAATACCTACGTTTATTCAACAGGCAGAACAGCGAATATTTAGAACCGTAACTATTCCTGAAGTAAGATCAAACAGCACAGGCACACTTACGCAAGGCAATCAATATTTGCAAAGACCAGATGATTTTTTAGCTGTTTTTTCTTTGGCAATTATTGATCCTACAACCGCAGCTTACACCTACTTGCTTGAAAAAGATGTTAATTTTATGCGTGAGGCGTTTCCTGTAGCTGCTACACAAGGCGTTCCAAAGTATTATGGACAGTTCGACGGTGATGCTATTGCCGCGAATACATTTGGTCATTTCATTGTAGGCCCAACACCTAACGCGACATATACTGTTGAACTGCATTACTATTTCTTGCCTAAGTCTATAGTAACCACAAACACATCATGGCTTGGTGAAAATGCCGAATCTGTTTTGTTGTATGGTTCATTAGTTGAAGCATACAATTTTATGAAAGGCGAAGCTGATATTATGCAACAATATAAAGAAAGATATGAAACAGCGTTGCGTGAGCTTTCTATTATTGATGCAGCAAACAAGGGAGATAGTTACAGAAGATGAACATGCCGTTTGAAATGTCTGTTGGTAGTGTTGAAGTTAGAACCACCAACAACCGTGGCTTTACGCCAGAGGAAGTAGCAGAACTTTGTGCTGATCGTCTTATGTCTGTGGCTGATGACGCCCCACCAGCTATAAGGGATCAAGCCTTAGCGTACAAACAACAGATGGCGACTGTAATCGCAGTCTACATGAAACAGGCTATCCAAAGCGATAGAACTACTGTATATAATGCAATCAGTGATGCTGGTCATAAAAAACTAGCTGAATATATAAGGAAAATGTAAATGGCATTCTCAGGAAACTTCATGTGTACCTCGTTCAAAAAAGAACTGATGGAAGGTGTGCATAACTTTAAGTCTTCAGGTGGAAACACCTTTAACCTAGCTATGTATACAAATAGTGCAAGTTTCAATGCGGCTACCACTGCGTATACTTCTGGAAACGAAGTTAGCGGGACAAACTACACCGCTAAAGGTGTTGCTTTAACTAGGATAGACCCAGCATCTTCGGGAACAACTGCTTTTACTCAGTTTAGTAATGCTGTGTTTAGCAATGTTACACTTACAGCAGTTCGCGGCGCATTGGTCTTTAACGACACAGCTTCAGGCGATCCAACGGTGTGTGTACTAGACTTTGGGGGGGATAAAGCTGCAAGTGCGGGTGATTTTACTGTAGTTATGCCCACTAACAATTCAAGCAACGCCCTTATTCGTATCGCCTAATTGGGGGATAACCCATGCCACTTCCTTATTCTGGCTGGGGCCGAGGTGGTTGGGGTTCTGGCTCTTGGAATAGCCTATCTGTAGGCGTATCCGTTACAGGTGTAGCGGGTACTGCTTCTGTTGGCAGTGTAACAACTACTAGCGGTGTAACGCAGCCCGTTACAGGTATAGCCGCTACAGGTTCGGTTGGTAGCGTAACTACCACTAGCGCGGCAAATATTTCCGTTACAGGGGTTTCAGCGACAGCAAGTGTTGGGTCTGTAACAACGACAGGTGCCGCGAATACAACAGCGACAGGTTTAGCGGCTACAGGCAGTGTTGGAAGCGTAACTGTTACTGGTATTGGTAACATTTCAGCCAGCGCAGTAGTAGCTACAGGGTCAGTTGGCACCGCGCATACTGTATCAGGAGATGCGAATGTTCCTGTTACGGGAGTATCATCTACAGGCGCTGTTGGTTCTTCTACTGTTTCTGGCGATGCAAACTTTACTGTAACAGGGGTTTCTGGCACAGGCGCTGTTGGAACTACCTTTACAGGTCTTTCAGCAAACATACCCGTTACAGGAGTTGTGGGAACAACTGCTTTAGATTCTGTCGCTATAGACGCAGATGCAAATGCCCACCCAGTAGGTATAAACTCTATAGGGTCTGTTGGTTCTGCCACCGTTTCTAGCGATGTAAACGTTTCCGTTTCTGGTGTTTCTGGTACGTCTGCTATAGGGACGGTAGACGCTAGAATTGGAAAAAATGTTTCTGTAACAGGTGTATCTGCGACAGGCAGTGTAGGCACTGTAAGCCTTGAGTTTGACAATAACATTTCTGCTTCTGGTGTTGTTGGAACAGGTGAAGTTGGCAACATACCGCAAACAACAAGTTCTGTTGTTCAAAATGTTACAGGCGTATTCGGAACCGCATCTGTTGGTAGTGCGACCACAACTAGCGGAGTAACGCAGCCTGTAACGGGTCTGTCAGCGACAGGCGGTGTTGGCTCTGTAGGTTTAACATTATCAGCGAACATTCCCGCGTCAGGTATAGGAGCCGTTGGTAGCGTAGGTTCTACAACAGTAGACGCCAACACAAATCAATCTGTAACAGGTGTGTTGGGAACGGGCAGTGTGGGTTCTGTCAGCGTTGAAGCTGATGGTCAGGCTTCCGCGACAGGTGTATCAGCTACAGGCTCTTCAGGGGCTGTAACAATAAAATTCGGTGCCTCTGTTGCTGCGACAGGTGTTAGTGGTTCGTCTGGTGTTGGAAGCGTAACAACCAAAGTAGATGCGAATATCTCTGCTACAGGCGTTGCAGGAACAGGCTCAGTTGGGGACGTAGCTGTCAACATACCTATCGACGTATCCGTTACAGGCGTGTCAGCTACAGGAAGCGTTGGGTCTGTTACTGTAGCATTTGGTTATGCGGTTGCAGGGGTGTCAGCCACAGGGCGCGATCCGTTCCCTGTTTCAATAGGAATAGGCCAGTATGTATATCCAGAAGGTGTTTCTGCCACTATGGAGTTGGGAACAGCGTTTGTTTGGAATAATATAACGCCTATACATAACGCAAACTGGACCCCAATAACCCCAGCCCCGCCGGGAGATTGGACGCAAATATCTCCTAGTTCTTCACCAAATTGGAAAAAGATTGCGTCTTAATGATATGCGCGATATAAATATGTCAGCTTACAGTGTTTAGGAAACTTACATGGCTAGTGTTTACACAAACGATCTAAGATTAGAAGAGATAGGAACTGGTGAACAATCAGGCTCTTGGGGTACGACAACCAACACTAACTTAGAATTAATCGCTGAAGCATTTAGTTACGGCACTGAAGCCATAACAACAAATGCAAACACTCATGCAACTACTATTGCAGATGGAGCAACAGACCCCGGACGATCTTTGTATCTAAAATACACAGGCGCTTTGGATTCAGATTGCACAATTACTATTGGCCCAAACACTGTCAATAAAATGTGGTTTATAGAGAACGCTACTACCGATAGTGGTTCTTCAGGCCCGTACAACATTATCATCAAGCAAGGCACTGGCAACACAATCACAATACCAAACAGTCAAGTTAAGGCTGTTTTTTCTGATGGAGCGGGTTCTGGCGCAGCCATGACTGACGCCTTTACAGACTTGAGCGTCCCAAGTTTGTTTGTAGCGGGGGCCGCAGCGCCTTCAATTGGTGACGTTTTGGCATTAAGCATAGCGTTAGGATAAACGATGGCTAATACATTCAAGAGTTATTTGGCGAGTGCAACGGGAACCTCTGCGGCTACTGTGCGCACAGTGCCGTCAAGCACACAGACGGTTGCGGTGGGTATTAACCTCGCTAACATTCTCACAAGCCAAATTAAGGTCAGTGCCTATATTACCAGAAGCGGCACAGATTATTACATTGTTAAAAACGCACCGATACCCGCGCAAGGGGCGCTGTCTGTGCTGGATGGGAAAATTATCTTAGAAGCTGCTGATGTTGTTAAAGTAATATCAGACACGGGTAGCAGCGTAGATACTGTATTATCGGTCTTGGAGATTACCTAATGGCTGGATATATCGGCACGGGCGCAGTCCCGCAGGCTACACAAAAGCGTGATTCATTTACGGCAACGTCTGGGCAAACCAGCTTCCCCACAAGTGGATATACACCCGGATTTGTAGATGTTTATATGAACGGTGTAAAACTTGCGCCTGCCGATTTTACCGCGACCAATAGCTCAGACGTTGTGCTGGCAGTTGCTGCGGTTGCTAACGACACGTTAGAGATTATTTCTTATAGCACATTTGAAGTATCAGCACAGACATTTACGGGTGACGTTACTGCAAGCGGCGGAACATTCTTGCCCACGGGCGATACGTCTGCAGGTGACGTTGCCGCTATGGGCTATGCTGCGGCTGATGGCTTGGTGCTTACAGGTCAAGGTTCTACATCAGACGTAACTATTAAGAACGATGCAGACGCTACAGTAATGTCGATACCAACAGGTACAACGGGCGTGACGTTTGCGGGTACTCCTACGTTTCCTGATGGCAGTATAAACATTGCTGATCTGGATATTAACGGTGGTACAGATATTGGCGCAGCGTTGGTCGATGCTGACTTAATGGTTGTTGATGATGGTGCGGGTGGGACCAATCGTAAAGCTACCATGAGTAGATTAGCTACCTATATGGGTACTAAGATCGGTGGTGGGTTAGAGTTTATTGCTACTGCTGATGTAAGTAACGCAGCAACTGCTAATTTTACAGGTTTTGATTCAAGTAAATATGACAGTTACTTGTTTACGTGCGGCAATATTGTTCCTGCAACAGATGAAGCAATATTTGGCGTAAGAATGTCTGTTGACGGTGGTTCTAATTACTTATCTGCAAGTGATAGTTATTATATCGTTGGAGCAAGTCCGGGTTTTTCTGCTGGAGATGGAAATTTAATACCTCAAATGTATTTTGGTTTTGGAAACGTTGCCGCAACAGAGGGAGGCTCGCTTGATGTTAAAATAAACAGCCCTCAAATAAATGCACGAACTTATGCAGTTCCAAGTGGTGTTAATACACAATACACGGGTAGCATTGCAACCGTGATCAGTAGTGGTGGAACGAAAGTTGCTACAGTTGTTAATGCGGTTCAGTTTTTGTTTAGTTCTGGAAACATAGCATCAGGAACAATTACTATGTACGGCTTAGTTAATTCATAGGAGAATAAAATGCCAAGATACCACAACGTTAATGGCAACATGGTGCAGTTCTCCGCAGATGAGGAAACCGCTCGTGATGCAGAAGAACAAGCGTGGGCTGACGGTGCAAATGACAGGGCCGCTGCACAAGTGCGCGAAGAACGTGATAAGAGACTAGCAGAATGTGATTGGATGGCTAATTCTGACGTAACAATGGCAAGCGCGTGGACAACGTACAGACAGGGGTTGCGTGATGTACCAGCACAGTCTGGGTTTCCAAACAGCGTCACATGGCCCACTAAGCCTACTTAGGAGATTATAAGATGGCAGGATATATCGGCAGCAAAGGCTCTGGAATTATCTCAGGCATTGGCGCGTCTATCGCGGACCTCAACCTGACGGATAAGGCTTCAGCCAACGGCACTACAGAAGCCAATAAAGTTCTTACTGCTGACGGTAATAAGGACGTTACTGCGATCCGCAACTTGACTGCTACGGGGGATGCCACTGTTGGTGGTGCGATAACAGCCACAGGCACTGTTACACGCGCCCTAACGCGAGGTTCTATTGATGTTGGCAATAGTTCTGGTGTGTCATCTGCTTTAGCTAAAGGCGCTGCGGGAACAGTCCTAACATCTGATGGAACTGATTTATCGTTTGTGGCAGCAAGCGGCGGTGGTGAACAGACATTTACTGCTACAGGCGCAGTGTCCAACGGGGATATTGTTGGTCTTAATTTTGATGGTACAATCAGTGTCATGTCACAGAAAGCGGGTTCTCCTACGGACGCTAGTTCTGCGGATGTTGATAGCTCCCGCGCAACAGATATTGCGTATGATAGCACTAACAACAAAGTGTTATATGTATATAACACCGCAGACTTCTACATGTATGCGGTAGTTGGAACGGTTAGTGGCAATAGCATTAGTTTTGGAACTCCCGTGCAAATGCTTGGCACAGGAGCGCAGTCTCCTACAGTTTGTTTTGATAGCAATGCTGGTAAATTTGCAATTATGTTTCGGGATTATACAGCTAGTGGAATAGGTGCAATAGTTGCAACGATCAGTGGCACATCAGTGTCTTTTGGATCAAAGGCAACGGTTGATTCGGAGCCTGCTGCTGTTGGCGCAGGAAGAGCTATATTTGATCCAGACCAAAATGCAATAATATATATGAGGATAGGAACAAGCAATCATGGACGTATTAGTGCAGGGTCTATAAGTGGAACGTCAATATCTTGGGGGTCTACTGTTGAGTACAGCACGGATTATGTGGAAAACAATTTAAGTTTTGATCTGACTTATGACACTTCAGCTAATAAAACAATTCTAGTTTATAAGAGGTTAATTAACAACACTAGCGGAGATATATACTATAGAACTGTTACGACTAGCGGCACCAGCATAAGCCTTGGTACTCAAAGAGTGCTTTATGTCAGCACCAGTACATATGCAGAGCCAAGGTGTGTTTACAGTCCAGCAGCCAATAAAACTTTCTTTGCTTACGCTCAGGGGTCTAGCCTTGAAACAGTAGTTGGGACTTTATCTGGTGACACGTTTAGCTTTGGAACAACAAAGAGTAATATTTCTGGAACTCCTGTTAGTGGCAGTGTTTACCACAGACTTTACAACTACAACCCAGATACAGAGGAAATTATAGAAAGCAGCATATATTATTATGGCACTGCTCAAACAGCTAATTATAAAATAGTTGGTACAGACAATTATGCTCAAACATATATTAATATTGTTGAGGGTTTAGGTACAACGGCGGCGGACCATTTAGGGACTTGTTATGACACAGGTTCAAATAAAATGGTTATTTCTTTTAGAGATGATGCTAAAAGTGACAAGCCTCAAGCGCTTGTTTATGACCCCGCAATACCGACGAATTGGGCGGGTCTTG
>Ga0208643_1001899_pt1 | contig 10927 bp, 18 predicted proteins | sample VirMetDEL_Nov_12_FD_184516 | JGI IMG/M metagenome (GOLD analysis project Ga0208643, IMG submission 184516) | Aqueous microbial communities from the Delaware River and Bay under freshwater to marine salinity gradient to study organic matter... | ecosystem: Environmental > Aquatic > Marine >... | reverse complement strand
AGTTTTTTAATAACTTCGTTCGGGATAATCAAAGAAAGCCCGCTTAGATCGTCGTTTGTATGCAGTTGATCGGTTTGACCGATACCTACGAAAAGCATATGGCCATCAGTGCCTGCGCATGTAAAGTGCGTATCAGTTTTAAAATTGACGTAAACCCCGTTAAGGTAGTGTCTAATATCTTTTGTTGCGCTTGCGTGTAACGCGGCTTGAAGTACTTTAGTTTCGATAGTTGTTTTCATGATGTTTGCCTTTTAAGTTTAGTTTAGTGTTTGACTGTTTAAGTTTAGTTTAGTGTTTTACAGCGTTAAATTGAAGCCCTTTGATAAACGCGTGCATAAGGTCGAATAACTCGCGTTTGCTTACATGGCCATGTATTAGGGGCGTAGATATGCCACCGCTTGGGTTAACGTGTTGGTGCAAGCAAACACCACCATAACATTGGCTTAAGTGAAAGTTGCCAATGCTAGCGCGTCCTTCGTGCCATTTTTCAACAGGGTTACCTGTTAACTCGTTTAAATAGTCGCAGAGTTGTTCTAATTGTTTAATTGTGATGCGTTTCATTTTATTGTCCTTTGAGTTTAGTTTAGTGTTTGGTTGTTTAAATAGTATTCGTTCGCGGCGTGATCACGCGCGGCCGCAATGAGTTTATACATTGTGGGCTGACTTGCGTAGTTTCCTGAAGGGGCGTAGGCGATAGCGCGGCCGTCCGAATACTTGCGTAAAACGTGGCCGCTTTTAAAAGTGTACATGGTGTAGCTTTCTGCACCAAATGAGCCTGTTTTAATAGTGGTTACTTGTTTCATGATGTTTGCCTTTTAGTTTAGTTTAGTAGCGGCCGCAAGATGCGCGGCCGTGTGCAAGTTTAGAATTGGTTGAGTAAAAGTTCTATTACTAACGCGTAATTACGGTCTTTTAACGCTTCAACAATTAAGTCGTTTTCTAACGCTATTTCAGGCGTTACACCGACTTCGTTACATGCTATTAAAAATTGTGATTGTGTCATTTTGTTTGCCTTTGAGTTTAGTTTAGTGTTTAAGTTTAATTTAGTGTTTTACAGCGTTAACTTGGTTTATAGCGCGAGTAATAACATCTTGATCTAAAAACGCACCATGTTTAATTTCATATCCATGCGACGCGGTAGCGTTAACGATCTTCATTTTTCTATACAACTCAAATACGCTTGTTGCGTCGCTACGCATGATTTGACCTTGCTTCGCTATTAATTCAATAAAATCAGGTTTTGTCATTTTATTTTCTCTATTGTGTGGGTTGAATTTTTGCTACACCTCTACTCTGAGGCCTGGCGTTAATCAAGTAAACACAAATATTTTTATAGCGTTTGACAAACCAATAGTTTTTAACTATCATTGTTTCCAATAGTCAAAAACTATGATAAATCCAGTAATCAATAGTCGCAAAGCATAACGATTAAAACGCGTTTTAAGCGGTTTTATCGGTTTACTAATACCCAAGCATAGACTGCATAAAAAAAACGCGCTGTACGCAGTTTTAACGCTTTGCGTAATGTTTGATAGTTTTTCGCTATCGGTTTGCGCTTTCGATTTAATGCAAATACGAATCATTGTCCAATGCAAACGCGAATCATTGTCAAACGCGAATGATTATCATTGACAACAGCGAATGAGAATAATTCTCATTGCTATCTGCCAAATCGGTGCGAGTACCACCCTAGCACCACCCTAGCACCTTTCTGTAATGTGCGAGCCAAAACCAAAACACACCCGCGCACCTTTCTGTAATGCAAATACCATTTCAAAATGTGTGTAGCACCTCTTCGTAAAAAAAATTACGCACTCATGTTCGGCGTCACAATATTGTGCCATCTTTGGTGACAACTCCGACACAACATAGCAGTAGGCCATCGGTCTGCTTCATCACCAAACAAATGTCTGGGCGACCAATGGTGCTTTTCGGATTCGCCTTTGCCACACACTTCACATTTAATTAATATAGCTTTTTGTTTTATATACTTTGCAGTATCTGTTTCCACATATTTAAGTTTGCCATGTGTTCTTTCATATTCTTGTGCAATATTCTTTTTAATATATCTAGTAAATACTTTATTACAATCACCACAATATAATGGATATACAGTTGCACCTGAAACAATATTAGTTATTCCTATTTTTATATCTTTTGACCCACACTTATCGCAATCTTTCATTTCTTCCCTTTTTGTCTAAATTCTAAGATTTCTTTAGCAAAGCTATTTATGCACTATTTTGATGCAAAAACACCCCACATCAGTACCGTACTACCGTACTACTCTAAAGAGTAGTAGTACGGTGCGTACGTTTTTCTTCTGCCTTGTCAACCGTACTATAGTACCCAATAGTACGGTACAGTACGTTGAGTACGTTACCCATTTTTCCTCAACATGAGCGCACTTGCACCCTCATTACTGACCACAATCCACCCATTTGACACCTGCTTTATATATTCTCCTATTATTAAATCATTGATTAAACAGTTCTTGGAACTGGGTTTTAAATGTTTATCAATCGTGCTTTCTTTATATTCTAAATTGGCTGATAGATAATCAGATAATGCTGACCGACTAATATATGGTTGATTATTTAATAACTCAGCCCCCGAATCAAACCACGCATTATCGAATATCTTTTTATGCTTGGCATATCCTGTTTCTTTCTTGGTTGGGGTGTAATCTCGCAATCTAAAAACCGCCCCATTGATCTTTTCTCCGTCCTCATCTAACCAACCAAGGTCAACTTCTAGCAATTCACCGAACAATTCAGTCGGTTCAGGTGCGTCTTTCATCTTTGTGCAGGAAACTTTAATAACTTGATCTGACTCATACGACAACATAATGCTTGAGTCCAAAGCCCCACGCCAAGCACTAGAACCACGCGCCCTGAACTTAGCATCGGCTGAGTGAGCCATGTGATGCAAGAGCATCGTAGACGCACCCAAAGCACTTGAAATAACGTTACAACTATTGAGCATGGTTCTTGTGTCACGCGCACTATTCTCGTCACCCGACATATGGTTATTGAGCGTATCAATAACCACCAACTTAACGGGTTCTTTGGTCATCTCGTACACGGCAGACAGCACCTCACTCGCAGCAGAGGATGAATCCAAATCAATTGGCTTATTCGATATGAGTAAATTGTCAAGTCTGTCTACTTTATTCGCCATGCACCAAGACGCGACCCGTTGACGCATACCAAAGTTGCCCTCACCAGCCAAGTAAACGACTACGCCTTCATCTGTTCTAAGTCCTTGCCAGTTAATACCTGAAGCAATAGAACACGCCATATCAAGCGCAAAGAACGTCTTACCAATGCCTGACTCGCCAAAAACCATTGCTGTTGAGTAGGCGGGTAACCAACCTTTAATAATCCAAGGCAGGGGCGATGGTTGACCTAAGAATGAACTGCCTCGTGTCAGAAAGTACCCTGTTTCTTCCTTTAATGACTCAAGCAAAGCCTTTGCAACGTCTGAACCAATCGCAGCGTTCGCTGCGACATCCGACTCAGGCTCATACCGTGCAACTGATCGTGCGATCTGTTGTATCTCAGAGGCTGGTAATGGTATCTCGCAACGGCGCTCGTTGGCGACAGATAACGCGGCTAAGATTTCCGCTTCCGTCATACCATGCGAACGCATTGCACCACCTAACGAGGTCAATCCATCGTTACGATTGCCTTGTATTAAATCACCCGTACCGCCCGTTGCTGTCGCTGTTTTTTTTTGCTCACTCATAGCGACCACCCAACGATCAGGAATGGTCATCGGCGCTACGCCATCAATCGGGTCAGAAGATGCTTCCCATTCGTATCGCCTATCTTCTATAGTGCTTGGGTAAACAAGGAAATAACGACCATCGGCTAAAAAATCAATGCCATCACGTAATTTGCACGATCTAATTGTTTCCGTTAAACGTGCAACATAATGCTCGCCACCACCTGCGGTCAACGCTTGTGCCGTGTCAGGTACTGCACCATGCTCACTTTGGAATTGCTCCCAAGACTTTTCGCCACCGTTACGTGGGTCGATGTCAAATACTACGATGCCTGATTTCTCTCCAGTTGCGACACCGATGTTGTAGTTTGGGTTCTCTGTCCACCATTGATTAATCTTCACAGGGTCAATAGTGCTGTCATGTACGCCGTGCCTTGTAGCAGGCACTTTCCCGTTGGGGACAACGGGCAATACATGCCACCCCCAACTTGCGTAAAGTAAAGCAGATTCAAGTTTTGTCATTTGTTTGCGCCTTCAGTTTTCCTTTTGTTTTCACCTCTAACTCGTACTGCCGAGCCAATGGCGGTCTATCGCCCCAACGGTATATGACGTGAGGCCATATACCAATCTCATCGGCTAACTTTTTAATACTGCCAAAATACTTTATAGCCTCTTTAGTTTTCATTGTTAACCCTAATAGTTGTTGATATGTGTTGACATATTAATTTTGTTTGTGTAATATGTCAACCATGCACCAAACGGAATTGTTCCAAACGGTGTTAAACACTAGGAGAGCCAAATGGCGATCAATCTTAAATCAACAGGAAACGCGTCTGCAAACGGCGTAAAAGTAGTTGTGTACGGTCAAGCGGGGTCGGGCAAGACTACGCTTATTAAAACTTTACCTAACCCTATCATTCTTTCAGCAGAGGGTGGGTTACTAAGCATTGCCGATTCTAACTTACCTTACATTGAAATTAGTAGTATGGAAACATTACGTGAAGCGTACAAATGGGCAAGCGAATCTGAGGAAGCCAAAAAGTTTGACTCAGTAGCACTTGATTCTATCAGCGAGATTGCGGAGGTTGTACTTAATTTCGAGAAAAAGATAGCAAAAGACCCGCGCCAAGCATATGGTGCATTACAAGAGCAGATGACAGACATTATTCGTGCGTTCCGTGATTTGTCTAACAAGAACGTTTACTTCACAGCTAAGTGCGAAAAGTCAGCAGATGAGGCAGGGCGCATATTATATGCACCTAGTATGCCTGGGGCTAAGTTAGGGCAACAACTCCCATACTTTGTTGATGAGGTCTTAGCCCTTCGTGTTGAGAAAGACCAAGAGGGTGTGCCAAGACGTGCGCTTATGTGCGAGAGTGACGGGCTGTGGCAAGCTAAAGATCGTTCGGGCAAGTTAGACGCTTGGGAAGCCCCCGATTTGGGTGCAATCATTCGTAAGATTGGGGGTTAGTCATGCACGAAATTGACGACTTAATTGCCGAGTGGGTTTTGGCTAAAAACGCAGAATCAAAAGCAGTCGAGGCACGTAGACAAGCTGAAGACATTATGCTTAAACGCTTAAACATTGATACGGCTTTTGACGGTACAGAGAATTACGAGATTGGTCGCTACAAGGTCAAGATTGTAGGCAGGCTTAATCGCAAGATTGACGCTGACAAGCTACAAGAGATCGCTCGTGAAAACGGTTTAACCGATCATCTTTCAGCACTATTTAGATGGAAGCCTGACATCAATTTGGCAGCTTGGAAAGCCACAGATGAAAGCATTACCCGCGTTCTTTTGGACGCAATCACAACCACGGCGGGTCGTCCGTCATTTGCAATTACCACAAAGGAGTAGTAACCATGCGTTTAGATCAAACATTCTCAGTAGATAGCGTTCCCGTTTCAACAAGCAATTACGACCCAATCCCTGCGGGTTGGTACAACGCTGTTATCAACGGTGCTGAAGTCAAGAGTACTAAGGCAGGAACTGGAAAGTATTTAAATATGCGCTATGACATCACAGGCGAGAACCACGCAGGTCGTGTTGTGTTTGGCATGATTACGGTTCAAAACCCTAACACCACAGCAGAGACCATTGGGCAACAACAGTTAGGCGAACTGTGCCGTGCCATTGGCAAAGCTGTCTTAAATGATACAGACGAACTATTAGGCGCTACGCTCTCAATTAAGGTCGCCATTAGTGCCCGTGAGGGTTACGACCCACGCAATGAGGTAAAAGGGTTTAAGGCATTAAATGGCGGTATGCCTATTATTCCTAGCACACCTGCACCATCTAGTAGCAAAGCACCTTGGGACGCACCGTTCTAAGCAAAAAAAACGCCCTCAGTCGGGAGATTGAGGGCAAAGAAACAAACAAAAGGAGAGTGAGTTGATTATACCTAAACCCAAAACAATTGCAAACCTGATAGATGCTCACCACGAAAGCCAACAAGAACCCGCCCGTGGTCACATGGGTGCATCGTTACTCGGACACCCGTGCGAACGATACTTGTGGCTCAATTTTCGCTTTGTTATGCCGACCAAATTCACGGGCAGAATGTTGCGTTTGTTTCGTAGGGGTCACAAAGAAGAAGCCATCATTATTAGTGATTTGCGAGCCATTGGAGTGGACGTCAGAAGCGCACAATCAAGGGTTGATTTTGGTAGCCATGTGTCTGGGTCTGCGGACGCGATTGCCAGTTCAGGTGTTCCTGAGTCGCCTAAAAAAGTCCATTTGCTTGAGTTTAAGACGCACAACCTAAAAAACTTCAAAGACCTAGAAAAGAATGGAGTGGAAAAGGCTCAGAAGAAACATTGGGTGCAAATGCACGTCTATATGCTTGGGCTTAACATTGACCGTGCTTTGTACTTTGCCATTTGCAAAGACAATGACGAAATCTACACCGAACGTGTGCGTTTAGACAAAGACTTAGCGCAAAAGTACGTTGACCGTGGTCGCCGTATTGCCCTCGATGATCGTATGCCACCTCCGTTATCTACAGACCCGTCTTGGTTTGAATGTAAATTCTGCTCTGCTCACAGCTTTTGCCATAAGCAAGAACTACCAAAGACTTTTAGCTGTCGCACTTGCGCCCACGCTACACCGAAAGAAAATAGTACGTGGAGGTGCGAGAAGCACAAAGCGGACGATATACCACTAACTTTTCAACGTAAAGGTTGTGAATCAGGCACGATACACCCCGACATTGTGCCGTGGCGATATACAGCGAATGACGACTATACCGTGTGGCATACGCAGTTTGGCGACATAGCTAACGGCAAGCCCGATGCGAATGTTTATGCGGCTTCAGAGATATTAGCTAACCCGCAGGCGTGTGCTACGGGTGAGGCGGATAAGTTTAGATTGGCGTTTGATGGGAGGGTTGTGGGGTGAAATATTTAAGCGTATGTTCAGGAATTGAAGCTGCTACAGTAGCTTGGCATCATATGGGGTGGGAGGCAGTTGGTTACTCTGAAATTGAAAAGTTTCCAAGCCAAGTACTTGCTCATCATTATCCAAACGTTCCTAATCTTGGGGACATGACTAAATTTAAGGAGTGGGACATTGGAACAATTGACCTTTTGGTCGGGGGAACACCCTGCCAATCATTCTCAGTTGCAGGGCTTAGAAAAGGACTTGAAGACCCTAGAGGAAACCTCGCCCTCACCTATTGTGCAATTCTTGACAAATTTAAACCCAAATGGTTTGTCTGGGAAAACGTCCCTGGCGTTTTGTCAAGCGGAGGAGGGCGGGACTTTGGTTCCTTCCTCGGGGCGGTGGCGCAACTCGGGTATGGGTTCGCTTACAGAGTGCTTGACGCTCAATACTTTGGAGTCGCCCAAAGACGTAAACGTGTGTTTGTTGTCGGCTGTCTTGGAGACTGGAGAAGTGCCGCAGCGGTTCTTTTTGAGCGCGAAAGCCTGTGCAGGGATACTAAGAAGAGCGAAAAAACAAAAAAAAATGATTCCACAAAAATTGACGCAAGCATTGTTTATGAAAATCATGGAACAGACAGCAGAATTAAACAAGTAAAAATATGCCCTACGGTAACAAGCAGATGGGGCACAGGTGGTAATAATGTACCATTAGTGCAGCAAAAAAAAGTGCGTAAGTTAACTTGTAAAGAAACAGAACGTCTTCAAGGCTTCCCTGATAATTACACAGACATTCAACCAAAAGGCAAGCCAACATCTGATGGGCCACGTTATAAAGCCCTTGGCAATTCAATGGCTGTGCCAGTCATGCGATGGATAGGGCAGAGGATTAACGATGCTTAGACCCTATCAACAACGCGTTATAGACGAACTCTACGCATGGTTTCGCACCAACAAAGGAAACCCATGCTTAGTCATGCCAACGGGTTCAGGCAAGAGCCATGTGATTGCCGCGCTGTGTAAGAATGCTTTGCAACAATGGCCACAAACTCGCATCTTAATGCTCACTCATGTTAAGGAATTGATAGAACAGAACTCTCAGAAGATGCGCCAACATTGGGCTAATGCACCGATGGGCATTTATAGTGCAAGCATTGGCAAGAGACAAGTAGACGCCATCACTTTTGCGGGTATACAGACGGTACGAAACAAGGCGTCAAAACTAGGGCATATTGACCTTTGCATTATTGATGAGTGCCATTTAGTGTCACATAAAGATGAGGGTAGTTATAGAACGCTTATAAACGATCTTAAAGCGATTAACCCCGCATTAAGGGTAATTGGTTTGACCGCATCGCCGTATCGTCTTGGGCACGGTTTAATCACCGAGGGCGATGCTTTGTTTGATGATCTGATTGAACCCGTTAGCATTGAAGAATTGATCTATCTTAACCATTTAGCACCGTTACGATCTAAAGTCACCACGCTCAATTACGATCTATCCAAAGTCCATAAACGCGGAGGCGAATACATTGAGTCCGAGTTGCAACAAGTAATGAACAATTCAGACAAAAACATTAAGGTCGTGCGCGAAATATTGTCTTTGGCGGGTGATCGGAAGGCTTGGTTATTGTTTTGTTCGGGCGTTGACCACGCGCATCAATTATCGCAATTGTTGAACGCGCACAATATACCTTCCGCTTGCGTAGACGGTGGCACACCAAAGGTGGAACGTGAGCGCATATTGAACGACTTTAAGTCAGGTAAATTGCAAGCGATTACTAACTGTTCGGTGCTAACAACAGGATTCGACCACCCTGACATTGATTTAATCGCTATGATTCGACCTACCATGAGCCCTTCCTTGTACGTGCAAATGGCGGGTCGCGGTATGCGCCCTAAATCACATACCGACCATTGCCTAGTCCTAGACTTCGCAGGCGTGGTCGCTCAACATGGCCCGATCACGGCTGTGCAACCGCCAAAGAAAAGTGGCGATGGCAATGGCGATGCCCCCGTGCGTATCTGCGACAACTGTCACGAGATATGTCACGCAAGCGCGACAGTTTGCCCCGCATGTGGTCATGCGTTCCCGCCCCCGAAAGAAAAACAATTTAAATTGCATGATGATGACATTATGGGCATTGAGGGCAATGACTTGCAAGTAACCTCTTGGGTGTGGCGCAATCATACGAGCAAGACAAGTGGTAAAGAGATGTTAGCCGTGACGTATTACGGCAATCTAAGCGATAAACCAGTGCGCGAATACTTTGCCATTACCCATGACGGTTACGCTCGACAGAGAGCCTTACAGAGCCTTGCAGATATATCTAAAGAAGCCAAAGCAATTGACGGAGCGTTAAACGTAGACACTATTGATGAAATGGCGCTAAATTTAAATAGTGCTACGCCACCCTCAATTGTTCAATACAAGAAAGAGGGTAAATTTGAGAAAGTACTTAGGAGGTATTGGGCATGACCGAAGACCAAGAACAGATGTTATTCGTGCAATGGTGGAGACGCAATCGAGATGAACGTATATTTGCTATTCCTATGGGCGGTCACAGACACCCCGCCGTTGCTATGAAGTTAAAGGCAACAGGTAGTGTGGCAGGAATCCCCGACCTTTTCGTGCCTGCCTTGCACCTTTGGATAGAGATGAAGCGCCAAACAGGTGGGCGATTATCCCCCGTACAAAAGGATTGGATTGCCTACCTGACTAGCATTGGTGATACCGTCATTGTTGGCTTTGGTTGGGAAGACGCTGTGGCTAAAGTGCAAATACTAGGGTTTGTCCCTACAAAATAGTCACACAGGTGTTTACTTTTGGGTTAATATTTGTTTGTTGATTTAACGAATAGGAGAAAAAAATGCACCCATCAGGCTTAACACTAGACCGTTGGAATTACCCATTTAAGACTGATGCAGAACGCGTATTAGTTCGCATTTGGCTAAATTATGGGCTTGACGATTACGTAACGGAGTTTTAAATGAACGACATAGAACGCAAGTTCCTAGAAATCTACGGTGAATTCAACTTGACCATTAAAGACCCTGCATATCGGGTGTTTAAATCAGGTTGGGAAGAGGCGAGTAAATTGACACGACTTGATGACTGTGAGATTGATAAGTTGCTTAGACGTGTAACCATTGAAGCAGACGACCTAAATATGTTGTACGTAACAGAGTCAGGAATGAAAGTGTTTGCTAGGCAGATTGAGAAGTTGATAAAGGAAAAGAACACATGAACCGCTACATAGTAAGAGCCAAAAGAATTCAGACCGTTGAGATTATGGTCACAGGTTGGGATGAAGACGATGCCTTTGATACCGCAATGGCGTCAACCGATTGGGATGTAATCGACACGGGTGAGCCTGACGATGGATTTGTAACAGACGTAACATATGACCACAACTATCAGGAGGAAGCATGAAAACAGTATTCGTAAACATACGCATGACACCAGAGATGCGAGCAATGATTAAACAGTTGGCAGATGCAGAGTGTAGGAGCGTTTCGGCACAAATTAACTTTATGCTTACAGCGTTGATTTATGCTTACAGCGTTGATTAAGAAATGACGCCTAGTCAACGCACAATAGCGCACCTACGCAAACTAGGCTATCAAACAGCTAATGTGGAGCATTACAACTACTTCACCAAGCGTAAGCATGACCTGTTTGGCTGCATTGACATACTAGCAATTGGTAACAATGAAACCTTAGCAGTCCAAGTTACTAGCAAAAGCAACATGTCATCACGCATTAAAAAAATTGAGGAGAGCGAGGCATTACCTGAGATGTTGCGATCTAACTGGCGTGT
>Ga0208643_1001892_pt1 | contig 10957 bp, 6 predicted proteins | sample VirMetDEL_Nov_12_FD_184516 | JGI IMG/M metagenome (GOLD analysis project Ga0208643, IMG submission 184516) | Aqueous microbial communities from the Delaware River and Bay under freshwater to marine salinity gradient to study organic matter... | ecosystem: Environmental > Aquatic > Marine >... | reverse complement strand
CGGTTGCGCAACAGAATACTACTGGGCCTATACTTGGACAGGTAGTTCTTTGTAGTTTAGACTTTTTATGAATTTAGGTGTGATAAAAGGTAGTCAAAAAGAGGCTTTTACCAACATGCCTATAGTTATACTGCTGAATTTTAATTTGTCAACAGTTATCTGGCTTTACCAGACACATCGTAAACAAATTTACCCGAACGGATAGCTTTGTTTATATCATCAGAATGTTCTTCAAATTGTTTATCGGACATTTTGGCAACTTCTGATTCACGAATTACGTCATTAGCATCTTCTACATCTACTTGTGTTTTAGTACGTCTAGTTACTGGAGATGCAGCTGCTTTTTTATTAGCTTTCTTATCGTTACTAGTAAGACCCTTATCAACTTTATAAAGATCAATAACACGAACTACTGAAGCTGGATCATCTGCATTTTCATAAAGTGCATTCTGAACCCACTTAGGTTGCTCATCAGCCCAAGTATGAAAATCTTCGGAAGCACGTAAGTCGTCAAAATCATTATGAGATTTACGAATAGAATTTTCTGCTTTTACTCTTTGTGCTTCTGTTTGTGCTTTATTAAGATCTTCTAACTTAGCTTCTGCTTTATTAAACATCTCTTGAGCTTTTTTAGCAGCAATAGTTTCTACAATACCTGCTACGTCTGGATATTCTTTTGCCCACTTCTCTATATCTTCATCCGACTTTGGTGGTACAATAGAATCTTTCTTTAAACGATTTTCAAAAGTTTTAAACTTCTCGTCCCATTCCTTTTCTTTATCCTGCATATGGCGTCTTAGATCACCATATCGTTTTTTAAAAGATTTTTCTTCAGGAGATAACGTTTCTTCTTTAGCTTCTGTATCGGCCTCTTCTTTTTCGGCACTTTTTTCTTCTGGTTGCTGTTCTTCGGTGTCTTCTTCTCCACGTTGTTCAGCTTCAAGTTTACGGATCTCCTCTTCTTCTGCTTCCATACGTTCTTTACGTTTATCGTAGTTGTAACCTCTGTCAACAAATCCTGCTGTTTTCTGTGTTTCTACTTCTGCTAGTTCAGGCATATTTTTTCCTTTTCTGTTGGGGTCAGCCGAAGCTGAGTAGCCTTATTATTTTTTACCTGCAAGTCCACCTTTCTTAGGTTGACGTTTCTTCTTCTTTTTTGGTGCAGCCATTAGGCCACCTTCATTTATACCAATACCTCCTGGTGCAAAATCTGTTGTTGGACCACTTGCAGCAGTTGCATCATCTTCTGCGGCCTCTCTAGCTGCTGCTGCTGCTGCTGCAGATGTAGCTTCTTCAGCTGGATTAGGAATATACGGTGCGCTGCTACCAGAAGAACCACTACCACCAGAGGAGCCACTACCACCAGGATCGTCATTTACAGTTATATCTCCATCATTACCTGGTGTTCCACCACCGTAGTAAGTATTATCTTTAATATTAGCACCTTCGGCATTTTTTGCAGCAATCATCATACTAGCTTGTTGTTGTACAGCGAAGTGTTTAGCTTGCCATCCATACTCTCCACGTAATGCTGCGGCAAACCTATAGTCTTTAGCAGTTAATGGATTACCATTATCATCATTAAACATATATTCTTTAGTTTGTCCACTGCTTGCATTAGGTAAAGATGGACCTGAATCTCCTGGTTTGTATCCAACTATATCTTTATAGATATTGTTTCCAGACATTAAGTTTAATCCATCTAAGATTTCAAGGGCTGTATTACCTTCAATAACAGCATTAGCTTGTTTTATAAGATCTTTTGCTATTGCTAAATTAGCAGCACCACCTAAACTTTCTTTATATTTAGCCATAGCACGTACTTCAGCAATACTATTTGCTTGCATCCCAATACCAGGAAGTCTGCCAACTGGGCCAAATTTATCAAAGAATTTTTTTCCACCAGTTATAGCTAAAGTTTTTTCAGCCCAATCGCCAACACCAACGGCATCCATTGCACCAATATTTACTAGAGGTCCAATGTTATCAACTTTTGGTTTTTCAAAGGGGTTAGGTTTTTTATCACTACCTTGAGACTGTGTAGTTTTTTTGTACTTAAGATATTCTGCTTCATTCATAGAATATTTAGCTAGTTCAGACTCTTGTCCTGGAGATGGTGATGATACACCACCTGGTAACTGCTCATACTGAATCATTACAGATTCACCACTTGCATTGTAATGTTTAACCATAGTGGTAATTTTTTGTGTATCTTGTGCTTGAGCTTGTTCAACTTTTGCAGCTTCTATGTTAGCTTGTTGAGAAGAAGTTCCTTGAAAATTACCATAACGAGCAGTTGCAGCAGACCAACCAGAGGAATATTGAGGTGCACTTGATGTAATATTAGATGTAGCATTAGATGTAACTCCTGCAGTTCCATTATCAAAACCTTGGACCATCATACCTTGATTAGCCATCATTTGTTGCTGAGGTTGAGCCATTCGCATAGCTTGTGGAGACTGTGGAGATCCCATAGGTTGTTGCATATTACGTGCAACATCTTGGTCACTTAATGGAGTTCCACCTATTCTACCATTTTGTTCCATAGTTTGCAAGCCATTTTTTGCTTTATTTCGTAAATCTTCAAAAAAGTTTACACCGTAGAAACGAAGAACATCTGCAGGAACAACATATTCACCTTCTGACAACATAGCAGGGACATCATCTCGTACTTCTTCTGCCATAGATCCAGGTGGTATATTATTACCTGATACTGGATCTTTTGTCATGCCATCATCTTTGATGCCACCCTTCTTCATAAATGCCATTTCCATTTGATTGTTCATTATTGTGCCTCCTTCGGCAAATGCTGGTCTTGATAAGTCAAAATCTTGTTTCATATCCGTAATGTCTAATATTATACCTTTATCACTAAATCTAATAAAACCGCTTTTAAGAAATTCTTTATCTCTTCGTAAAGGTACATCGCCACGTTTACTGAAATCTGATATACCATCTTTTAGATAAGGTAATGTTACATCTCTGTGTATTGTTATACCATAAGCTTCTTCAAATTTAGGTAAAACTTTTTCTAAAGATGAAACATATGTTCTATAAAGAGCTTGTCCATCTTTTATTTCACCTGTGTCAGAATCATAGCTTTTGTTTTGTAAAGCATAAAAAAGTTTTTTCCCTGAATATCTCTCCGTAGATGCTATCCTATCAAAATTTGGTATAACAATTTTATTTACACCACGTCTATTAGCTTCAAAAATAAGCCTTTGTATATTTTGTTGTACACCTTCTTCAGTAGTAGTTATAGGAGGTTTTTTGTAAGAATCTGGGTTTTCTCTAGCTTTTTTATTTATAGTAGCTTGTCTAACCACTCCAGATAATCCAACATTATTATCAGTGTAGTTTTTATCATAGTGAGATGCACGTTCTGCTTGATTTAAAAAATGACGGAAATTAACTTCAAATTGTGCAAAGTATTCTCTCTTTTGCTTTTTAAAATAGTCATCTTCAGGTGTATTTAAATCCCTAATATTTTTATTTACAACACTTTTTATTTCTCCAAGAGATTTATTACTCTCTATAATTTTATCTTTTTGTTCTTCAAAAGACAAGTTATTAAAAGATTCTTTTTCTTTTTTTAATATACTGTTTGAAATAATATTTTGTAACTTTGGTATTTTATCTAAGTCATCTATATCTACCGTATTATGATAAAGGTCTATTAACTCAGGAAGTTTTTCGAAAATCTCATCTTTGTAAGCATCAATATCAAAACCTGACATAGCCTCGTCTATAATACTTTTACTAGATCCTGAGTCTATAGCATTTCTAACTACTTCTTTAGTAAAAGGTATTCGTTTATGAACATCAAACTTCTTAGATATAAGATCAGATTGTAATTCATCTACAAGAAAATAATTTTCATTGTTAATTATACCCTCAAAATTTTCTAAACCTTTTGCAAGATCTGTATCTAAATCCCTAAATTCTAATGCAGGATAAGTTTCTCTAATAGCTGACTCATCAGTTACGTCTATAGGCTCTATTTCAGTGTAACGTGTATGAGCTATCCCCCTATCATCGTAATGCTGTGGCGTTTTTACAGTAAATGCTGGAACTCTATTTTCTGGACCTGCTTCAGCAATTATTTCTTTTTGATAAGATTGTACAACATTACCACCTACAAACTTTCCAGAACCAGGATTTTCATTAAGATCCTGTCTTTGGGGTAAATCATAATCTTTTCCTACTTCTTCAGGATACGTAATTGCAGGGCTTTTTTTATAGTATTCGTCTGCTAATTCTTCAAAATCTAAAGGAGTAACCATCCTACCCTTAAATTGAGAACTTTGAAAATAAGGAGGTATATTTGCATCCTTAATTCGTGGATCATTTTTTAAAGCTTCAAGTACTCTAGCACCAGGAACAGCTTTATTAGCTGACTGCCCTAACTCTAAAAGAACTATTTTACCTATATTTTCTAAATCTTTTACTCTGGATGTGTTTGGCCCAGATATTAATTCTCTTCTTGCTTCGGTAGTTATAAGATCTTCGGTATAAACTTTTGAAACTTCACCTAAAGTATCTCCTTGAGGTGTTTTTTGATTGAGGTCTAATGTTTTTAAATAATCTTTTAGAGATTCTTTTATACCATTAATTAAAAAAGATTGATTATTAGTAACCCTAAACAAACGATGAGGGTTTTCCGTTGTAGCTGCTCCAAAAACTGCCTCAAACTTATATTTCTTTTGTCCATTTATAATTTTTCCTGGATCTGTTTCAAAAATAGATCTCCCTGTGATAGCATCAAGTCGATTAGTTCTAGGTGTAAGATCAGCAAAAAAAGATGTATTAGCGTCTAAATCAAACATATTTTTTGAATCGTTAATAGGATTCTTTGTAACTCTTCTGTACATTCTAGGGTCAGATACATAATGTCCGTCTAAAAGACCTGATTCAATCATAAATTCAGTTAATTGTCCGTCAAGAAAATCTTTATTTTTTCTAGCTTGGCTGTAAGTATTAATAGTGGAAAGTTGATCTTTTGTTACATCAGAAAGTAACTCATCTGAATTTACCAGTCCAACTAAACGTGCTAATTCATTAAACGGTAACTCTGGTATTTCTTTTTTAATTTTATTTTCTATACTAACAAGAAGATCAGCTTGTACTTGTTCAAAATAGTCTACAGTAACAACATCTGTTAGGCTAGTATGAGTTATTTTATCAGTTCCAAAATCCGGGTCAGTTGCACTTTCTGCAGTAGTCATTCTATTTAACTGCTCATCAGTAAAAGCAGGTACATCTTCTAATTTTATACTAGGGTCTTTTAAAATCGGTACAGAATATGCTGATCTTTGTTTTGCAACATCTTGTAATTCTCTTGTTATAGTATCAAAAGATTCAGCTTGACTACGTTCTCTAATCCTTCTTTCTCTTCCCACAGGAGTTACCCCATCAGGTAAATCAACGATTAAAGATCTATAGGGATCTACAGAAAAACTACGTAAGTTTAACTTATCGTTTCTCATAGCATTTTCAAATGCTTCACCAGATGGTAGAAACTGCCCATATTTTTGATCCATATCTATAATACTAAAATCAGGATCTAGTGCTTCTTCTTCTAAATATGATGTTATTCCATCATCAGATCTTTTAGGGAACATACCAGGAACATTTGCACCTACACCTACTGTATTAGATTTTTCTGTTGGTACACCTTGTAAAAACTCTTTGTCACCTTGAAGTAGAGCTTTAGTTTGACCTATAACATCAGCTTTTACTCCACTAGGTACAGCTTTACCTACTGCTCTTACAGCAGGTATAAATTCACCAACAATTAATGCGTCTCCAAGGACAGATTCTCTAGCTTTAGATACTTGATCGTCAGTGGCATTATCATAATCAACACCAAACATACCTTGCAGTCTAGTGCTAAGATCTTGTGAGGAAAGTCTTTTGACTGCTGCTGTTATTTCACTTGCTATACTTGCTGTAAACTCCGCAGCTTTTAAAGCTGGATTTACTGAAGCTACAGTAGGGTCAAGTTTTTTATCGCTTAGTGGCAGTTCTACTGGAGCTTTTACAAAATCTACGGTTTCTTCATAAATACTTTTAGCAATAGTTTCTAGAAAACCCATCTTATCTTTATTAAACTGTTTGACAATACCTTCTACATTAGTTTCATAGTTATTTTCAAGACCAAGTATGCTGTCTAATATAATATCTGGATAGCTTAAACCTTTACTTGGTTCTGATACGTACTTGTCAACTTCCTGTTGAACACCTTCAGCAGTATAGCCAAACATCTGCATTTGATCTGTTAGACCACCTTCATCAAAACCTTCTATCTCACCCTTGTAAGATTTTACACCAGTGTAAGCTAAGAATCTATTCAGCTTATTTATAACCTTATTAGTAATACTTCGATTATCTACTTCAGGTGGAGGGGCATCAGGAAAAATCTGGGTAGGTGCTATTTCAAAACCTTCAGCTATAGCTTCAGCATCAAACATAGTGTCTGATCTCCACTGTGCGTAACGATTAGCCTCTTCTTCAGTTGAAAATACAGGAAGTTCTTCACCAGTTACAAAATCTAATGGATTTTTTGAAGATGTTAATAATTTTTTATCTAAAGTTTTTTCTAGGGCATCTGGAATAGATAGTTTATTACCATTTGAATCTACTGTAGGGATAACAGCATAACCTTCTCCCCAAGGAACTGTATAAGTTATTTCGGAGTAAGGGTATTCAGAAGTCTCGTCTGACCAAACAACTCTATTACGTAGAGTCTTTTTACCTGTCTGTACTCTAGGTCTAGGTCTTGGACGTAAAGATTCTTTAAGAGCTTCCATTAATGTCATCCCTAAGTCTTAACATTGATCTAAGTGTACGTATTTCACCTTGAGCACGATACAGTTCTTCTACTTCACTGATCTGCTCAAGTCGTCTGTGTGTCTTTTCTATCCGTTTAGTTATCTCTTCCATAAATGGATTATACAACTCTGGATTGTTTACAAAAGGTTTTAAAGTATTATTCACGACTAGTTTCATTGTACCTGTTGTGGGCCAGTGTTACCTGAGAAGCCCTGTTCTCCTGGCTGAGGGACTGTTCCAGTTCCTATAGTGCCACCCCCACTACCTTGGGTATCCTGCACCTGTACCCCTGCAGGAGCGCCCTGTGGACCTCCTTGACCTGGAGCACCTGGTGGTGGAGCAGGTGGTGGATTCTCAGCTTGGAATTTTTTCAGTATCTCAGCTTGAATAGCAGCTTCTGCCATATTGTTGCCAACCTTATCTGGATCAAGATCCATTGACTTAGCAATTTCACGTACAATGTAATCCATACGTGCAAATGGAGCAAGCGCAGGGTTTGATACAACCTGCATAAATTGCATAAGGCGTTGGCTACGTACTTCGTTAGCCATAAGACTTTCTGTACCACGAGCTTTTACCTCTAAATCACCTTTGATTTCTACATCAAAGTCAAACTGCATGTTAAAGCTAAAGAAAGCTTTACCAAGTGGTGCAAGTAGATAATCATCTACGTTCTTAACTACATTCCGTATGCTACCGTTGGCAGCAGACATGAGCATGGAAATACCAGAAGCAGTACGACCCACACCCTGTACGCCTGTTTGACCATGTGCGAAAGATGGAAAGCCAGTTGATTCATCAGATAATACCCTTGCCTTATCGAACATCTGCATGTTCTCGTTACTTACATTAGGAAACTTAGTTCCAAAAATGGCTTGACCAGGCGCCCCTCCCTGTCTCCTGAACACTTTTCCTGGATACACGGAGAGGTCTTGCCCTGGGACGAGATTAGTCTCGTCTACCTCTATCAATAGATTACCAGACAATGCTGCGTTATCTACTGCCATTCGCATAAAGCCATTCATTAATGTTTGAGTATCATCCATATTTTCAGCAATACCTACGCCAAATATACTATATGGATTCATCTCATAAGGAGCTGCAAAGTAAGGAATGTAAGCTGGAGTAAATGGATTCATTACAAGACGTAATACTTGTCCATTACAAACCCAGATGTTTACACTCAGTTGGTCTGCATCTTTTAATTCTTTAGGGATATCTATTCCCTGATCTTTAATAACTTCTTGATCTACAAAACCCCAAAACTCTAGAACCTCAAAACGGTCGGCTCTTTCCTCTTCGGAGCTGTCTTCCATTACATGTTCCCACCACTCTTTGCGATAACTTTCGCCAAGATTTAAGGCATTGTCTATAGCATTACCACGGAAGTATGGACGATTCTTTAAACCACGTACTTGAGAACGTGACATCTTATGCCGTTCTATTACATACTCTGCTTCTTCCATTGTAGCTGCATCAGGGTCTGGATAAAAATTCCAAACAGATACAGATGAAGTTTGTGGCATTGTTTTGTATGTAGGAGAATACTCACCCTCTTCTGACCAATTAGGATATTCTTTATCTATAGCAAACGGACCTTTCATAATCCCTGTACCAAAAAGTGCCACCTCAAAAGCGGCAGCACGTAAATGTTTCTTTGCATGAGATTCTTCTAGTTGGTCATGTATTTTCTTTTCCATCTTTTTAGCTGCAATTTCTGCAGGATGAATTTGAATAGCACTTGGTGTTGATCCTGGACCTTCTTGAAGTTTATCTGATACAGGTTGTAGTTTATCTTCTAAACCTGCTAATCTATTTATAAAATCTGGGTACGTTTCTCCAGGTTGTACTTTTGCACTCTCTTGAGCTTTTATTAATTGCTCATTAGATTCAAAGTTTACTGTGTCAGGAACTCCATCTGGTAATGTTGTAGGATCAATACTAATTGGAAATTTATTGCCACCAAATAATACTTCTGCTATTTGACCATAAGCTGCAAGAACTTTTGTTTTAGTTACCTTTACAAATACACGAGATTTTTCTGTAGATGTAAACTGAACATCAGGTCCATACAAGCCACGGTAGTTACGGTAAGCTTGAACCCAACGTTGTTCATCTACTTGTCTAGCTGTTTCAGCTTTGTAGTACTTATCTTTAACAAACTTAACAATGTGACCTGTAAGTGGATCAGAATAATCTTCTTCCCCTACGTCTTCTATCGCAGAGGTTTCTTCCATATCCATTATCATTTCTTCAAAATCTTCTTCAGCCATATTTTTTCCTTAGTATCCAAATGTGGGATCTGATGCTTGAAAGCCTGTGCGTTGAGCAGCAGGATCAAAGTCAAATATATTACTACGTGGTCTAGTCATTATACCATATCTTAAAGCGTCATACAAGTGGTCTTCTGCATGTGTGTTTACATCTTCTGGATTATTTTTATCAAGAGGTAAACCTGGTAGTTGAGAGATAGTGTTTGTGCAATTGTTAAAAAATACTAATCTAGGTTCTTCTGTAAACTCATCTACCTGTAATCTTCTGTGCACTTCGTTCTTACCTGCGACACGAGAGCCTTTTGACCTATCTGAGGGTCTCCATCGACACCCCTTCATAATCATCTGTTCAGCTAGGCTTGGACCTGTATCCCCACGTTTGTGCCAAAGTGATGAGTCGAGTACACCATAACGCATACTTTCACCTGACTCATTTTCTATCTCTAGTATTATATCAGCTAGGTCAGTAGCTGTGACCTTTGATACATATAACTCTCTGTATACTACTAGTTGTTCTGATCCAGGAACCATAGTAAACCAAAGAACACCAGTGTGAGAGCCGTAACCATAATCGCAAGCTCTAAACTTAATCCAACTAGAAGGTATATCGTAAGGATCTATTACGTGTATATTTCTGTTAAACTCAGGAAAAGCTGCACCTTCGTTTATATCCCAATCACCCTCAAGTAATTGTCTTCTTTGATGCTCAGGTAACGAAAGAAGATTGGCTTCGTACATTCCGTCATCTGACAGGTAAGGGTTGTCGAAGAGGGTGGCAGGGATAAACTTACGTTTGAACAGAGGCTCACCCTCTCGACTATGACCTTTCGGCCAAGAAATCACCTCTCCATTTTCATCAGTAGCATAGAACGATTTATCAGGAGTTTGTGGATCAATAAATGTTCTTTTTACCCACTGGTGGCCTGGACCTCCAGGGTTGCTAGTCGCTCTCATATACAGTGGCAAACCAGAAGCCCTTGTTGTACGGAGACGTGATCTCATATAATTCCATGCATAAGGTGTAGGCCATTGTGTAAGTTCGTCAAAGCCAATCCAGTTAAAGGCTTGACCTTGGTATCTCATGACATCATCCTCTCTGTCGAGGTAGGACATCCACAATGTAGCACCTGATGGAGCTACCCAAGTTTTATCTCTTTCCATAAACTTTATTCCAGGTATAGCTTTGGGATAAAGTTGTTTGCTTACTGATATAAGCTCTCTAAGCTCTTCTGTGCTCCTACGAACAAGTAGCATTCGTGCATTTGGATTCCCCAAGTACCGCACTGGGTCTGCAACCATTGCATAAGACTTACCACCACCTGCTGCTCCTCCATAAAGAACTTCTTGTTCTGTTGCTGCTAAAAAACTAGTCTGAGGTCCAGGGTTAGGCTCAAAGATAACTTCTCTAGCTTTTTCAAAGTCTATCTCTTCAGGCTTAGGTTGGGCTGGAACTAACTCTTTCTCTGTAACCGAGTCTTTGGGTTTCAAGCTTTTCCGCTTTTTGTAACGCTTCTTTGTACCTTTGGGCGAGGTAACGTTGAGTTGAAGCTTCGTTCTTACGTTGTTGCTCAATTTTTACCCTCTTGTATAATCCTACATGTGAAATGTATTTTCCAGATTGAGTACTGAGCCAAGCTGATACTTCTCTATAACTGTATTGCTTTATAAACTTCTTAGCTTTTTCAAACAACTCTAGTTCTTCTGGAATTGGTAGTAGTATATCACAGTCATCAGGGTCTTGTCTATACCCAAATGGTACATGTCTACCAACTCTTACAACAGGTTGCCACTCATATTCACCATCTACCTCTACAGGTTTGGGTAACTTCCAAGTTCTATTCGTCTTCATTAGC
>Ga0208643_1001886_pt1 | contig 10981 bp, 12 predicted proteins | sample VirMetDEL_Nov_12_FD_184516 | JGI IMG/M metagenome (GOLD analysis project Ga0208643, IMG submission 184516) | Aqueous microbial communities from the Delaware River and Bay under freshwater to marine salinity gradient to study organic matter... | ecosystem: Environmental > Aquatic > Marine >... | reverse complement strand
ATCCATAGGATGTAGTCGATACCCAGTCAGACCCAAAGCTTAAAGATGTTTCGCCGCCAATTGGGTCGCGCTGTCGTAATTGCGCACCTTCTGCCGTTCTCACAACTACCCTATACGTGCCTGTGCCGAAAACATTAGGAACCGTCCCATCACCGTTAATTTCTAGTGGATTAGCATTCTCTATCGTTTCCGCACTATCTGCGTATGTGGTCTTTCGTACCGTGCTGCCACCAGATTCATAGAAGTCTAGCAAGCCAGATGCTAATGGATCACCATTATCATCTAATATCTGCTCTAGTGCGTTTATTAATCGTGCCATTTTATTTACCTTTGATACTGTGTTAATATTTCAACATGCAAATATTATTTATAATTATACTGATCGCTATAAACCCTTATCTCGGCGCTGGTGTTGTTGCTGCAATTGCTTTATGCCATCTTATCGGATGGATTCGCGGTTAATTAGATATCCTAATTAAGGCATCAATAGCTTTATCGTCAGTAACACCGCTCAATTTCTTGGCAGCCCCGCCGATAACATCCATTACTAAATTTTCGCTAGTTTTACCCATTACCTCTGCGCCAGCCTCTGCTATACTTTTTTCGAACCCTGTAGCCGCTTGTGTTTTAAAACGTCTATCTAGCGCATTAGCGACATGAGTTTGCGTTAATATATCATCTTTATATTTAATTCCGTTTCTACTTAAAACATCCTGAATCTCATCTAAACTGTCCAGCATTTTTGCTCTTGACTGAGTGTTACTTGTTAGCCTTCTAGCTGATACGCCTAATGCTTCTTTTGAGCTAAGATCAACCTTTCCGGCTGAATCTTGAAAGTTATTCATTGCATTTATACTTTCGCTATATTTTTTGTTTGCCTTGCTATACGCGGGAAATTTATCACTAATCGAATCGTTTAGACCTTTTCTAAGGCTTTTTATAGTTCTATCTATTTGTCCACTAAATCCACTATCAGACTTACCAAAAGATACCTTTTGATCAATCAGGCGTTTCATAAAATGCGCGTCAGTTGCATTAATAGAGTCTTTCTTTAACCTATTCGCTAAATTTTTTACAAGGTCGCGAGCTTGCCCCGCGCCAGCACCCTCAAGAGCTGAACCTTTAAAGTTTACTGCTCCTGTCCTAGTGTCGTAACCGACTCTTAAGTCATCAAGGCCGCTTTTAAATGCACCCTTTGCACTGCTAACATCAACAATATTGCCTTTTAGCTCATTTCTAGCTACATCATCAACCAACTTACCGGCTTTACTGTTTAGCTTTTTAAGGTCACCAAGTCTGTTAGTTAGTGATTTTCCGACAACATCGCCCACTCTCACCTTGTCAGCAAAAACAGGGTCGACCTTCCCTTTTTTTATTACCCTAAGCATTTCACTAAAAACGGCCTTATCTGCTTTAGAAGATGACTTTATAACAGCTACAAGCTCTGGGCTCCCTGACTGTTTGACAGCCTCTTTTAAAGCTCCGCTTTGCTTTCCTGTTTCTGGTATAAACTTCGCAAAGTTTGGATTTCTTGGGTTTGCTTTTAATTCCGCAACAATTCCACGCTGTGCTTTTGTAAGCTTGCCGGAGTTCTTAAATATTTTGGATGCCGGTATTAACGCCATCAGAGCGGTAGGCAGTGTGGCCGCTGTTGCTGCCGCCGCAGGGCTTCCAGTAATATCAAGAGCTGTATCACCTAAAAAGTCCTCAGTAGCTGCGAGAGCTTCCCCTACTGGCTGCAACGCTCCACCTACCGCCTCAAGTCCAGCCTGACCTGTTTGGGTTCTAGGTTTAAATGTTAATGCGTCGCGTGTTGCCTCTACAGCCCTAGAGCCTGCGCCCTGTTCAGCGAAAGGATTTAGTGCTTGCCCTATGCCTGCTACCCCAGCAATCGGCTCAGCAACAACCGAGCTTGCCACTGTGGCCAACGGCTCTAAAACTGCCTCCACTCCTCCGCCCGTTAACTCTTCGATAGATTGAAGTTCATCAACTAAAGGCTGTATTTTAGACATATCACCAGTGGGCTGAACCACTGCAAGCTCTTTAATTAATTGATCACGACGATTAAGGGGGTTAATACCTTGGTTTAGTTGTTGCTCTATAGACTGCTCTTTGGTTTCTGGCTGATCTATAGCGGGAGCATCAAACTGTGATCGGTTATCTTGCACAAATTGCAATACTTCCGCCTCTGTAGTCCCGTCTGGAACTTCAAATTTAGCAATGCGGCCATCTTCTAGCTGTATTTTTGCAATAGGCATTATTCAAACCCCAGAAACTTTATGCCGCCAGTGTTTTTAATTGGCGATTGCGGCGCTGCTTCTTGCTGCTGACCGCCTGATAGTTTTGATCTAACAAAGGCATCTAAAAGCTCAATCTTTTTCTTGGCAACCTCTTTATTATCTCTTCTTGTGGGCATTAACTCGGTTATCTGCCTTTGATCACCTTCTGTAAATGTTCCCTCTCCTGCCTCTCTAACAACATTTTTAAGAACAGGCGATAATATCGCTATAGCTGCCTCCAAAACTCTATCGTCATTAGCAATAGCAGGTAGTAGCCCAATGATTGCCCCAGTATTAGCATCTTCAAAACTTTCTGTTAATCCCGACATTGCTGACTCGTAAACATTTAACGCTTTTCGATCACTTTTTTCTGTTTTAAGTGCGTTAGCTGCATTTTTTGCGTTCTGTTTTGCAAATTCAATTGCCGCATCTATTTGCGGCTTCATAGCGCCTTGTACGCCTAGCTTAGCCCTTTCTGAAGCTCCAGCAGAAGCGCCTTTAATGGTCGCCTGAGAATCTGCCACAAGTTTCGTTTTATTTGGGTCGCCTGCTATTCTTTCTTGTGCGGATGTTTGCGCTTTTGCAACAATCCCCGCATCTCTAAGAACAATCTGTTGCAGCGCCTCTTCTTTTGTAAAAGGCTTATTTGTATCGGGGTTTATTGCGCCTATCAACGCATTAGCCTTGAACTCTGCATCTTGTATTGAAGACGTCTTTTTAGCCTGATCCAAAACACCCACAAATCCCTGCAAGGTTTGCCTAGCGGTTTCAATATCGCCACTTTCTAACAACGCAATAAATTCATCAGTTTGAGTGGTATCACCACCGCGCTGCTTAATAGAATCTCTACGCTGATATGCGAAAGACTTAGCACCTTGCACATCACCACTATTTAATTGATTCAAACCGATTTTAGCGTCACGGATATAATCATTTATATCTTTTGCACTTTTAGCTCGAATAGTCTCGCCAAGATTTAAGGCAATTTCAGGATCTAAACCAGCAAGCTCATCTAGTGCGCCTTGACTGCCTTTTAAAGCTTCGCCGGATAACTCTCTTACCTTGCCTTGTCGTGCAATTTCTTGGCCTTCACGGAAGCTACCGACAAGATCCGGTGTTTTCTGGCTTAAAATTGCTTGTGCTAATACTGACGATACCATTATAAGCCTCCGAAAAATTGACCAGCCAAGCCAACTAGCTGCTGATTTCTTTGAGCGCTTTGATTTGCCCTTGAAATACCTTGCAAGCCTGAAATCTCAGCCGCGTTCTGTATACCTTGAATTTGTGGGGCAGCTGCACCCAATCGGATGTTAGCCATTTGCGTGCCTAGACCTTGCTGAATGTTGGCTTCGTTTACTGCGCCGCCTTCGATAATAGACGACATATCGCCGCGAACACTACGAGACAATGCTGCCAAAGGCTCTAATTGAGCTAATCGCTGCTGGATAATATTAGCTTGTTGCGCACCGGCTAATTGTTGACCCGCTTGAATAGTTGCACCACCACCTAGCTCACCTCTAGCCGCCGCTCCTCTAGTTAGTTGCTGCTGCTGTCTGCGCTGTAACTCTTGGTCGAATTGCGATACCGGAATATTACCTATGGCCTGCTCTTGCGCCTCTTGCCCATTAAGCCCCAGAATAGCTTGCTGCTCGTTAAAGCCGCGTAAGTCGTCTATCTGCTGCAATGGCGCTAAACCTGCCTGTGTGGCTTGCTGTGATAACCCTAATTGCTCATTAGACCCCTGCGTTAGTGTACTTAGGGCTTGAGGCGTTCTGGCTGCAATAAGCTCATCGACAGAAGCGAATTGACCCTCAGGAGTTCCTCTAACAGCATTTTTTATGGCTGTGTTAACAGATCCCGTAGGTAAAAGTGCTGACCCCACGCTTGCCGTAGGCTGGGCACTTGCTGCAGGCTGGGAAACCCCGTTCAATGGAAGCCACCCCAAATCTCTAGCCGAATTAATACTGATAGCCATTAAAAATTCCTCGGATCAAATGGATCTTGTGAAGAGGTAAAGCCAAACTCATCAGTTGATGGTTGCCGCAATAATCCAACTCTAGGCGCGAATAATTGACCCGCTAAACCTGCCACTGATTCTGCTGTTTGTGTGTTAGCTCTTTGGCCTGCCACTTCTGACAATAGCCGCGCCTCGTTACCGCTTGCTTGTAATTGAGCTAGTTGAGGTGCTGCACCAACTAAAACGCCAGCCCTTTGTGATGCTGTAGTGCCGGTTAAGTCTGCAAGCCTTTGTAATCCTGCTCGCTTAATCTGAGCCTGATCCGATGTGGCTGCCAAGCCTTGTTGACCTGCTGCCAACATTGAATTTCTAAAGTCTGGACTTGCAGCACTAACCGATAAATCGCCCTGCCTATCTACCTCTTGGCTAACAACTGGCGATAAATCAAACATTTCTGGACGCGTGCGGATAAAATCAGTTGAGGCCTTGCGGATAGAGTCGGCAATAGCGCCGCTAACAGGTAAATTACCTATTATTTCATCTTGTGCGCGTTCTAATGCTTGCAAGTCAGCAAAAGGATCTAATTGTGCCGATGCTTCACTAGCACCACGGCTAGACGTTTCCGCAGCTAAAGCACTTTGACGCAAAATATCAGCCTCGCCAGCTTTGCCAGCCTTATCTAAAAGATTGGCAGATTGTAGAGCGGCTTGCCGCTGACCCTCCGCAGCCCTTTGATTCGCTTTTTTTGCGTCACGCTGGCCTTTTATAGTTAACCCAGCTCCAACCACTGCCGTTGTTACTACTGCCATCTTACAATACCTTTGTGTATAAACTTTCGTTTACATTATAACCCATAGAATCATAAATAGTTTTTATAGATTTGGGCATGGATGATTCCATATAAGCCATGCTCCAATATTTCACGCCTTGTTTTTTAGCGCTCTTTTCAATTTCTCGCAGAAGCTTTAAGCCGCCACCAGTATTTCTAAAATCTTCATTAACCCACCAAGCCAGCTCAGTACCAGAAACTACGTCAAAATTAGCTAATAAGGGGCCTTTAATACCGCAGACAAAACCCTCTACCGCTCCATCAATCTCTAGCACCAAGCAAAGCCCATCATCTATACATTTTTCAGTCATGGCCTGTACAGCATCTTCCTGTAAAGGCTCGTCGTAAATAGTGTGCTTCCAGAACTCTCTGCTCATTTCAATAATGGCTGGAATGTCTTTTGCTTCGCAATCTCTAATCATAAAACATCGTCAGCACTAGCCGCCCGTTTTTTTCATTATCACCAAAACCGCCAACCGGCTCCGCTCGGTGCATCAAATCAGCGTCAAAAATAAACGCTCTATTTGGAATCATTGCGGCTATATTTGTTATCTGCCACGCTTCCGAATTATTGGTATCGTCTTGCCATACTTTTAGCTGCTTATCGTTAATTGGGGTGCTGCACAAGCCTGTTTTTTTATGTAACACAAGTGACGTGCCACCTTCGCAATCTTCAAGCCTGTTAAGGTACAGCATTAAACTATAAGAACCCATCACCGCATCCGTATGGGCTTGGTGAGGCGCATCTATACCGCTAGTACTAAGCCTAAGAAACATGGCTTTAACCTTAATATTTCGACCGATTGAATCTATAATCTTTGATACAATCTCGGCCTCTATACTTTTGGGAATATCTAAACTAACACCAGGATAAAAAACCCCGTCTGCTGGATTTACAACTCCATCATAACTGACATTATCGCAATGACTGCGAAACGAATCGAAATCACTAAGAAAATTATCTATTATGATCTCGCTACCCATCCGGCATTACCTTCACCTGTGTTTTTTAAGTAAATCCCAGTGCCTGCACTATCAGTATCAACATACCAACGGCCTACAGTGGCAATAACTACACCCTCTGGGCTTCCAGAGCCAACGAGAGGCGGTTTAATCGCTTCCGTGACCTGATCCATCCATGTAGCAAATTGAACGCTAGGAAAGCCATCTAAGATGATCTTATCGCTTATTGTCGGGGCTTGTATGAACTCAACCAATGTCTGCCTCTACCTTAATTAACGTAGCCTTTGTGGGGCTTGACACCTCGAATTGTAACACTCTTTGACGTGCAAACCTACCGCACCTATTCCATGTTGGGCGATGCTCGTATTCACCCATTTTGCCCATTGAGCGAGATATAAACCCATCGAATGTTCTAGCGCCATCATCAGACCAAGAAAATGTTATTTTTGGATCTGAGCCACCTGTCGCACAAATAGGTATGCCGGAAGGGCTAACCCCTGTTTGCACTTTTATATCATTCGCCAATCCCACGCCAGACTCGATAACGGCCTCAATAGATGCCACATTTACGGCATTACCGGAGTTATCAAAGGGGCGCGATGTTATAAGTCTTGGTGTTAAAACGCCATATTCTAGCGACTCATCCTCTCTTAATTCGCCAATGTTACCCGTCTGAGTGTCGCCAACGATAGTTATGCCGTATGCAGTAACGATATGAGAAACCCTGTAAGCTGACAACCTACTTCCATCAATAGACTGCCTTTCGTGCCATCGGTCATTGGTTAAATCATAAACATAGCATGTGTTTGGTGTTGATATGCCCATCATGTAAGCGCCAGACTCAGCATATACCCACGAAAATAAACGCCCCTCTAGATCTTCAATTGAAAGCTTAGATAGCTCGTTATCTATTGCAATAGTAGACAGTTTTCGTTTTTGACCACCAGAAATCAACCAAACTGCCGGAGACTCATCGACACCTCCACCAACAAAAGCCAAGCCTCCACCATATTTAACTATAGACTGCGGCGAAAATACGCCGATATCAATAGTGGCGTTTGTTACTGGCGCAAAAGGCGAAGGCGCACGTCCTACATTTCTAAAAGGCTGCGTTGTTTCTGAGCCAAAAATATAAAGCTGGCCATTAAGGACGCCTTGCCCTCGTATTTGATCTGGGTCAGATTCAGCAACGTTAAAATCTAATGGGTCATATCCAGTTAGCCCATTATTTAATGGTGAGTTAAAAAACTTCTTGCCATCTGCTTTGTGAAACGAAAAATAACCATCTATATAAACAACACTAGAAGCTGGGCCATCGAAATTCCCATCCGTTATCTCTGTCAATGTATCTGGTGAAGCTGTGAAAATATAGCTTTTGCCCGCCGTTAAAGTGTCGGGAATAGCAACAATGCATAACTGCGTACCGTTGTCTGCCATATAAACACGACTTGAGCCATCAATAGTACCAAGTGATACGGTAGAGTAAACGCTAACACCAGCAACTACCGCCCTCTCAAGCCTTATAAGCGTATTGGAAATAACAAAATAAGGTATTCCAGCAAGTACATGCGCCCCTCGACACTCATCAAGAACGCCACCCGTAACAAGGGCGGAAATACCCTCGGTGCTGAATAAATTAGCATCCGTGATAGTGGCGGATTGAGGAACAGAAGGTCGCCAGTTAACCGCTCTTTGGGCGCTTAAAGGCAATGCGTCAGAAGTATAGAATCCAGCTGCTATTGGTAGCGTAGTACGCATTATCTAGCCTCGATTATAAAATAATCTGTTAGCTTCGCCGTTACATTACGCGCTGCTGTAGTGTTAGCAACCTGTAATTTTAGGTAATCATTCTCATCTAAAATAGTATTGTTATTTAAACTAAAAAAAGCAGCATCAGTTGATCCAGTGAAATTATTAATCTCTCTTGATTGTGTCATAACGTCAACAAATCCTGACGCTGAATTATCCCACTTAACTACTTTCACCTCTATCACATCGGCTGCCGTACCTTCAATAACTACATCACCAAAGAAATCATATTCCCTAGGGTCTACCCCTAGATGCCTAAGCTGACCGCTAGAAGGAGAATCGAAGTGCTGTAAGTCGGATGCGGTAAACGTTCCAGCAAGATCAAGAAACGCACCTATAGCCACACCGCTTAATGCAGTAGCTGCCGCCGTTGTTATATCCACTCTACCACCTTCAAAAGTGTTATGAATACCTTGATTACCTGTCCAATCAGAAGCTATATCAGCATTTGTAATTCCAGTGTTGATTGTTGTGTCATCAGCATTTGACACGCCATTTCTCTTTATTAGACAACCTTTTAAAACAAAGCTAGATGAGTTAGTAAAGTTAGCAGTAGTAAAATCAGTAAAAGCCGCTAAAGTGCCTAAATCCGCATTAATATCAGACAAAAATCTATCGCTAAAAGTAAGAGCTGTTCCCGCTTTAAACAAAGGTGTAGCCACAGCATTATCTAATGATCTAACGATTGATGTGGTGACGCGAAAGCCAGACCACGCACCCGATAAAATAAGCGAAGGATTGCCGCCAAATCTACCTGTGCCATTTTCTAGGCCTTGCCTATAATTATCAATCTCTCCAAGCGATACGCAATCATTATAGTTCACTCTTGTCATTTCGATTGATTCAAAGCCTGTCGCACCAACAAGACTATACATGCTAGACCCTGCGCCAGTAACACTCAAACCAACATCTACACCATTTACCGATCCAGTGCCGGTAAACATTACATGGCCAGCAGTAGCTGACGTTAATTGAGAGATATTGAAGTCGTGACCTCTAATACTAAGACCGCCAGCAGGAACGGTTATCGTACCTAATCCGGTCATATTAATAATACCGTCGATAATGTATTGCCTGGTTGAATCTAGCGATCCCGTTAATTGTGATCCCGTAGTAACGATTACAACCTTACTGGCAACAGCTGCGTCTAAAGTAATTGTGCTTGTTGCGCCGGTAACGGTCATTCCTGTGCCAGCAACAATACTACGCCATACAGGCGACGACTCTGCGATATCATCAACCAAGGTCACGCCCGTCTCATCAAAACTAGAGCTAGTGGATAAGGTAAGGCCGTTATAAGGGTTAATAACCGAAGATATGCCAAAGCCAGCCGTTATATTGCGGATTGCGTTAACTGATCCCTGCTTATCAAGGATAGGCGTACCGCTTGGATCACCCTCTTGAACAATAGAGCCAGCCACGTTAAGCGCAGCATAAAAATCAGTGTCTTTAATGCGTAAGTTTTGCCCATTAACAACAAAATCCAAGTATGAACCACTAGGAATAGTAGTAGATCCTGTAAATGCGCTTTTCTTTGTGCCTTTTACCGTATTATTGGTCATTTTCTGTGCCTATATAAGTGCTTTTGCCTTCCGCATTAGAGTAGAAAGGATCTGTATATCGCCCATCATCATTCCCTGAGCCGATCGGCATAGTTGACGGGAATTTTGCAGGCTGAATAACTGTAATTGCTTGCGCCAGCATTGTATCTAGTGAGCGCTTGGCTGAGAGTTTTATTAATGGATTCACTGGAGTGGTCGAATATTGCGGCCATAATGTAAGAGCAAGGTTTTTTACCATACCTAATATTACCCCACCGCTAACCGTTAGATCATCGTCTATGCTAGATAGGGATGTATAACCAAGGTTTGTGAATTCTGGCTTAGACATCATGCGATTAAGATACCGCAATCCGTCACTAAGCTCTACGTCCTGAATAGTGGACTTAGACTGCGTGACCTCCGCAAATGCTCTTGTAATAACTTCTTTAGCTTTCATCGGCGTTTTCCGGTGCTATATAGCCGTTATTTTCTGTCAGAATTTGATTAGGTAATTCACTGTAGAACGTATCGCCAAATATACCGTAATTGCCCGAACCCATTGGAAGCGTCGAAGGATAGGCCGCATTAGCAATAGTAGGTAGTGATATTTGTAGTAGTGTATTAATTCCGTCTTTTGCTTGCTCGAATAAATCCGAACTGGTCAAAGTTTCTTTAAATACGGGTGATATTTCAATAGCAAGGTTTTTGACTATAGGCTCTAAAGCGCCATCTGGCACAGTCATTTCATCACCCAAGCTATCAATAATCGTGTAGCCGACATTAATACCATTTACTGCGAAATCTTGCATCATGGCGTTAAGGTAAAAGATACCCACTTGCGCCTCGTAAGCGCCTACGGCAGCCTCTGAAGGTATAGCAACTATTTCTTTTAGTGCATCAAGTATTACGTCGCTTGCTTTCTCGGTCATGCTTTATAACCTTATCTTGTTTTTTGGGGTTTCCTAACTTCTGGAAACCTTGAGAGATAGCAAACTTTGCCATTTCTGGGGTGTCTTTTAATTCAATAATAGAGCCGCTTTTACGCTTGTATTTTATCATATTAGCCTCGAAAAAAGGGGGCTTTTACACCCCCTTGTTGATTATGCTCGACCGAATGCTTTACCAGCAAAGAACGGATTAAGCACAGAGTATGCAGGACGGAAGTCAATACGCATCTTCTGCTCGTTCTCAAGGAAGCCAACACCCTTAGATACGCGGAACTGCAAGCCATCAGTTGTGGTTGCAAGTGTATCGGTAGAGTGAAGTTTCTTAATTGGTACAGAACCAATTGCAAACGCTTCTTTGTGCCAGAACAAGTTAGGCTGGATCAACGTATCAGCCGCACCGCCTAATGTAATCGCATCGCCAGAAACAGCAGCTTGCGACACAGTATTGTATTGGCCGTTAGCTTCATAGATAGCGGGTCCAGTTACAACCAGCGTACCCTCACCAGAAGCGCCAAGAGTTACCGTTTCGGTGACTGTACCAGACCACAATACCGCAGCACCAGCTTGATCGACGATCTGCTCACGAGTAGAAAGGTTAAGCATATTAACCGCACCACTTGCCGCCGTGATGGTGACAGTCTCGCCAGCCGCAACAA
>Ga0208643_1001881_pt1 | contig 11001 bp, 13 predicted proteins | sample VirMetDEL_Nov_12_FD_184516 | JGI IMG/M metagenome (GOLD analysis project Ga0208643, IMG submission 184516) | Aqueous microbial communities from the Delaware River and Bay under freshwater to marine salinity gradient to study organic matter... | ecosystem: Environmental > Aquatic > Marine >... | reverse complement strand
AAAGAGATAATTAAGCAGATAGACAAAACAAAGAGTTAGCGACCAAATTCTGTAAAAATACAGATAATTAAATTTTAAATTCTGTAAAAATACAGAGTATATTAATATAATATATAAGACTACAGCATGATAAAGAGGAAAATATGAGCCTACAAGACAAAGAAACAGCACATCTAAAAATAGATCCTGATAAATATAAAGAGGGTTATGATCGGATATTCAATAAAGAAGCCGCCGAGGAACTTTCCAGAATAGAGCCGTTATCGGTAAAAGGACATTCTTTAAAGCAAATAGAAAAGCCTTTTGTTGAGCAAAAGTTAGACCTGGTTGCTCATTGCGAGAAGATGCACAAAAGAATCGAAGAGCTAGAGAACCTTTTAAACGAATCCCAGACAGCAAGATTTGGGCTAACGCTACAGGTTACCGAGTTAAAAAAGAAGCTCGGGGAAACATTTAACGATTGCATTTAGCCGTAAATATATACATAAATAGCCAAAACATTGACTTCTCAATTATCTTAATAGACAATTTTTAAAAGCTATTAACAGACTATGGAGATAAGCGATGAATAAAAAAGCAAGCCCACTGAAGCCAGTAGGCGTCGAAAAAAAGATCACAGAAGAAAAACTCAAAGCATTTGAAAGAAATCTAGAGAAGGAATCGGAAATTTATCACGATCTTTTCAGATTAGATGACGCTATCACGGTTAAGAATGTTAGCTACATTGAAGATCAGCCGAAATGGGTAGAGCTTCCACACAGACATTTTTATCACACGGTAACAAGTGACGGTAAATCTCTCGACAACTCGGCACCATCGGCGGGTCATTTTCACCCTGTTATTATGGAAAAGAACGAGGCCGGAGAAGTTGTTTCTGTTAAGTGTGGGGATCCTATGGTTATTCATAAGGGCAAATCTCACCCATATAAGAACGACAAGCACACACACGAGGTTTCTTACCTTACTTCCGAAATGGTTACAAAGAGAACTACGAATCGGGACGCGATTAAGGTTATGCAAGACATGAAATCAGAAGAGAACCAGGCAGAAAATGCCGCTCGTGGAATCTACCGATAAGGAAAAATAATGGACATGCAAACGATAGTAACCACTTCTTTTAATTTAGAGGTGGAGAATTTATTTAAAGAAAAGCCGGAAACCAAGAAATATATCTTGTCTCACGAAAGGAAAAATCTCTGCATTGAGAACATCTGCAAAGAGGTGAGAATGATCGAGCTAACAAAAGCCGTTAAGCTTGACCGAGAAAGAATCGAATATATTGGTAAAACCTTCGCGGAATCGTTCTGCAAGATAGTCTTGGCACACGAAGAACGTAAGGCCATGACCGAGTTACAGATTATCACAGAGCGTAAAAAGAAAGAGCAAGAGGAATATTTCCAGAAGATAATCGCAGGGGAATACACGGAAGAAGACCGAAGCGAGGAATTATAGGTGGATTCAACCGAAAATATTAAATGTTCATATACTGAGCTAATCCCCTTACATAAATTAGTGGAACACCCGAAAAATCCGAACAAACACCCTGACGAGCAAATTAAAAGGCTTTCTGAGATAATTGATTATCAAGGAATGAGAAGTCCTATTGTCGTATCATTATTATCTGGGTTTATTACTAAAGGACACGGGAGACTTGCCGCGCTTAAAAAACTAGGCTGGGAAAACGCTCCGATTGACTACCAGGAATATATAGACGAGGCTCAGGAATACGCCGATATTGTAGCGGACAATGCAATCAGTTCATGGGCAGATTTAGACCTATCAATTATTAATCAGGATTTTTTAGAATTAGGCCCTGACTTAGATATTGAAATGCTCGGGATAAAAGATTTCGTTATTGAGCCGATAGAAAAATTCGACCCTCAATCAGACGAGGACTCTGTTCCAGAAGTTGTCAATCCAATTACTAAACGCGGAGACGTTTGGCTTCTTGGCGACCATAGAGTTATGTGCGGCGATAGTACAATGATTGACGATGTTGAAAAGTTAATGAGTGGCGAAACGATGGAAATGGTTTATACCGATCCTCCCTATGGGATAAATGAAAAGGGCGATAGATCAAAAAGGAATGGGAAAAACTCTTTGCGTGAAGGGGTAACATATTCAGACTTTAAAGACGATACGAATCAGTACGCCATAGACGCTTATAATTTGTGCGAAGCTCTCGATATTCCTGTTCAAGTGTGGTGGGGGGCAAATTATTACTGCCACGCCCTTCCTCAGACAAATAATTGGTGCGTATGGGACAAGAGACTAGAGGATAAGCAAAGGGATTTTAATTCTGACGCAGAATTGGCTTTTGTTAAAAATGGGAAAAGTTCAGTAAGGATATTTCGACACCTATGGAAGGGCCTTATCAAGGGTTCAGAGCATGGTGTAGCAAGGGTTCACCCTACCCAGAAACCTATAGCTCTAGCGGAGTGGTGCTTTTCCGAGTACGGCGATAACATAAAAAATACACTGGACCTGTTTCTTGGCTCTGGCTCAACACTTATTGCTTGCGAAAAAACAAATAGAAAATGTTACGGCATGGAGTTAGACGAAAAATATTGCGACGTTATCGTTAACAGATGGCAAGAATATACAGGAAAAGAAGCAACACTTGAAAGTAATGGCGATACATATAACTCGCTAAAGGTTGAATAATGGCCGGTGGTAGACCTAGAAAAGAAATTAATAAAGTAGAATTTGAAAAGCTCTGCGCGTTGCAATGTACGAAGGTTGAAATATGCGGCTGGTTAGATATATGCGACGAGACCCTCGATAGATGGATAAAAGAAGAGTACGGTAATAGTACCAGTTTTTCGGAAGTTTTCGGACAAAAGAGATCGGCGGGGAAAATATCGCTACGAAGAAACCAATGGAAAATGTCAGAGAAGAATGTCGCGATGGCAATATGGCTAGGAAAACAATTTCTAGATCAGAAAGACTTGGCAAGAGTTGAGACTGTTAATATTGATGGCCCCGTGTTTGTAGACGAAGATGAATAATGGCAAAAGTACAAATAAAGTACTCAAAAAACGACCCTCAGAAAGAATTTCATAAAGACATTTCATCGCCCTTCTTAATGTTCAACGGAGGACTAGGCTCAGGCAAGACTTACGGGTTATGCATGAAACTAATCAAGTTATCTTATCTTAATAAGGACATAGCGGGCGGTTGCCTTTCCCCTTCTTTCCCGATGTATAAGAAAGACATTCTCCCGACATTTATCGAGATACTTGATAATGCTGGACTATTAAGTCACACAAAAATTCACAGAACAGACCATTATATTATATTCCCCTGGACTAAAGCGCCTCTTTATTTCTTTACAGGAGAAAAGGCAATCAAGGGGCCAAACCTCGGCTATGGCGGGATAAATGAACATTCGTCTATTCCATTCGAGCGGGTACAGCAGTTCATTCAAAGAATAAGAGTCAAGGACGCGCCAGTTAGACAGCTTTGCTTTGCGGGTACACCAGAAGACGAGTACGCATGGCTCGATGATTTCGTTGAGGCGCATACCGAGACTGGAAAACTTCGAATCATAAACGGGAAAACTACAGACAATCAGCATTTGGCACCGGAATACATCGAACACTTAAGGGCGACACTGGATCCTTTGGCGTTCAGACTGTTCGCGGAAGGTGAAATGCTTAAGCTTACGGGCAATCACTTTTACTATGCCTATTCGTCTAAAAATCATTCAGATGTGGAATTTAACAGAGATTATGCTTTTTATGTAAATATCGATTTTAATGTTGGTAACATGCATGCGTCAGTTTGTCAGAAATACGAGAACGACAAGGGCGAGAAAGTAAGCATATTTGTTGATGAAATAGTTTTGAAACACTCAGGGGCAGATACTTACGCTATGATCGAGGCAATAAGAAGCCGATTCTTCGGTATTGTTGGCAATATGTTAATCACTTGCGATGCATCAGGTCGAAACAGAAAGACGACAGGGGTCAGCGATGTGGTCGCGCTTAAGGAAGCGTTCGGAGAAGATTCTGTTAGATATCGATCTTCTGGGAATCCTAGAATGAGGAAAAAACAGTTATTGATTAACGGGATACTTTCAAATGGGCTAATCTTGGTAAATCCTAAAAAATGTCCTACACTAAATAAAGATTTAAACAAAGTGCTTCAAAAAGAGGACTTCACAAAAGATGACAAGAACAAAGACCTTACTCACTCGTCGGACGGTTTCGACTATTACTGCGACTTCGAGTATAAAATACACGACAGAGATCAGTTTAATTCTTCAAAGGCTAGATAAATGAAATTTAATGACGAAAAAATGATTCTTGATAAGCACGTCAGGCTTAAATTAATCGAGGACATAGAAGGCTCCGAAAACATATCGAGAAAGATGGAGGCCTTAAAGCGTTACGAAATACTTAAAGACAGAATTAAGAAATACATCTTAAAGAATCTAAAGTTAGAACTTGATTCCGAGACGGTTCAAGATATGGCTTCACGTATTGCGACAATCAATATTTATAAAAAGGTTGTCGGGAAAAAGGCGAGGGTTTACAGAACCATTCCAAAGAGAGAGGCAACAGAAGGTATTGATCAGGGGACGCTCGATACTTTTATCGACAAACTATCGCTCAATGTAAAAATGAAGAAAGCCAATAGATACTTAGAGGCTATGATGAATACCGATGTATTTGTTAGACCGATAAAAAACGTCAATGAATTGACAGCAGCGGGAAATGCTAAGTATTCGTACAGGGTTGACCCTATGCCTACTCATAAATATGACGTGATAGAAGACGCTAATGACCCAGAGCAAGCAATGGGTTATTTACTTAGCCCGTTCTCTGATCCTACTCCAGGGACAGATGATGACCCTCAGAACAGAACGAAGACCGGAATCGTTGGAAATTTTAGAGACGGTGACGGAAAAGATCAAATGATTGCAGATTCTCCGAGCGATACAAAAAAAGAGTATGTGTGGTGGGGAAATAGATATCACTTAACATTTAACGAGAAAGGCGAGATTGATAAGAATAAGTCGGGCGATAATATGCTCAATCCTATCGGCGTGATTCCATTTGAGTCATTGGCGAAAGATAGAGACGGTGCTTTTTGGGCGCTTGGCGGCGAGGATTTAATCGAGGGTTCTATATTAATCAATACAATTCTATCAGACATTTATTACATCGCTAAAATGCATGGAACCGGATTATTTTACATATTCGGCAAAGGTGTTCCAAAGTCTTATAAAGTAGGGCCTAACCAAGCCATTACTATGGACGTTCAAGACGGCGACCCGACTCCTTCAATTGGATTCGCTAACGCTAACCCTCAATTATCAGAACATAAAGACCTTATTGAACAATATCTGGCGATACTTTTAACAACTAATGACCTAGAAGTCGGAAGCGTTCAAGGCTCTCTCGGCGGCTCATCTGTCACGTCTGGAATACAGGACATAATTCAAAAGTCTGAACCAATGGGTAATGTCGAAGATGACCAGGAGATATTCAGAATTGCAGAGCCTAGAATTGTTAAGAAGGCCGCCAAATGGCACAATTTATATTTAAGTAAAGGATTACTTGTCGATGACCTCGCTGAGATCGGAAAGATTCCAGATAAGTTTGATTATTCGATTAAGTTTGGAGCGGTTCAGCAGTTTATTAATGAGAAGGAAAAACTCGAAGTTATCGAGAAGCGGTTAGACCTCGGGCTAGATACAATGATTGACGCCTTGATGTTAGATAATCCTGACCTATCAGAAGACGAAGCCGAGCAGAAACTTAAAAAGATTCTTGAGCATAAAGTTGAGAAAGCAAAAGAAGCTATGGAGAATATGATAAATGCCGATAACGAAGACGAAAGTAAATTATCATCTGAACCTGGAAAAGGAATTATCGAAGCTAAAGCCGAACCAGAGAACGGAAGCGAAGAATAGAATAGCTGAGTATGTCCTGACAGAGATTGAGAACCATACTCACGCGGGGGTTTCTCCTGTTACTGGCGGCAATTATAAGAAACTAAGCAAGGATTACGCCGCGAAGAAAAAGAAGATTGTCGGAAGCGGTAAGCCTGACTTACATCTCACAGATGCAATGATGAATAGCCTGAAAACCAAGAATCTCTCTAATGGCGTAGAGTTTAAAATCACAGACGCTTTACAAAAGAAGAAATTATTTAACCACAATACCGGCGACACTTTACCTAAACGAATGGCCCTACCCGATGACGGACAAGATAGAGGCAAGGAAAAGAACTTCTCGCCAGCAATAAGAGAAGGCATTAAGTCAATCATCAAGGAGATGTATGGCGATAAAGATTAAGAAGAAATTATCTCTCAAGAAGATTGTGCCACGGATAAAGGCAGAATTTGTTAAACCAGCGCACAGAGAAGAGATAAAAGAATTAATCCAAGACAAGATTCAATCTGGAAATTCTCCGGTCAAGGGATATAATAAGTTCCCTAAATATTCACCACAATACGCAAAATATAAAGGCAAATCTGAGCCTGTTGATATGACAGATTCGGGACAGATGCTTTTTAACGATCTTAAGACATGGAAATATGCTGGCAAAATAGGAATACGTTTCGATTCAGATGTAGCCAAGCATCACAATGACGGAAAAAGGCGACTACTCCCGACCAAAAACGGCGAGACTTTCAAGTCTGGAATCATGGATAAGGTTAAAGCGATACTCAGAAGAGCAGTAAAACAAGCAATTAAAAAGTAGCGATTTGTCAAAACAATGACAATGGTTCACTATATAATTAATTATAAAATGAGTCGTACTCATTAAAACATTTTGCCATCGAGTCGTACTTGATGCGGTTAGTAACCAAGGAGTAAACATGACAGAGGAAGTTAAGGAAGTGATTGCGGAAACACCAGTATCAATCGATCCGGCGGCTTATGAGCGTATCAAAAACGATATGCATAAGTACAAAAGAGAGGCGCAAGAAGCTAGAGAGCAAAAAGAAAGCTACGAGGCAAAATTGAGCAACATTGAAACTGAGCAACAGAAATCACAAGGGCAGTATAAGGAACTATTTGAAGCGCGAGACGCTGCTTATGGTGAATTAGAGTCCAAGCACAAAAGCTTTTTAAACAGCGTATCAGAAGATAAAAAACTGACAGCGGTTAGAGAGTTTGCGATTAAGAATAACATCAGAAAGGAAGCTTTGGACGATTTAGATATGATTTCTCTTGAGTCGGTAGTCGTAGAAACTACAGATCAGGGGCGTTATAATGTTCTAGGAGCAGATCATTTTGTTGATAAACTTAAATCACTTAAGCCGCATTGGTTTAATGATTCAACGCCGCCTAGTGGAAATTTTAACACTGGCGATTTTGACGGTGCAGAAAAGACTTATTCTGGCACAGAATTATTAGCATTATCAAAAAGTGACCCTGTAAAATATAGGGAAATCTTAACAAACAAACAAAATCTAATATCAAGGAGATAAAAGATGGCAGATCAAATCCACACAGCAGGCTCGGAACTAGGCGTTATTGTTCCAGAAGTTTGGAGTGCGAAAACTTACGAAGTATTAAAAAATTCATTGCTTTTCAACGCCTCAATCGATCATTCGTACGAAGGTGAAATTCAAGACCTAGGGGACATTGTTAATATCCACTCTGTACCAGAATTTGCAGAAGCTAATGAGTTAGCAGAAGGTGTTAGAAATGATGCTGACGCTGTGACTGTTACAAGTCAACAATTAACAATCAACAAGAGAGTCGTAAAAGACTTTATCTTAACTAAAAGAGCAATGATTCAATCTATCGACAAGATGGACGCCCTTAGAGACGCCGCTTCATATTCAATTATGAAGAAAATGGATAGCACAATCATTTCAACTATTGCGGCTTCAACATCTGCGCCAGATCATGATATTGCTTTCGATTCTGGAACTACTCTTGCTCTTGCTGATATTTTAGAGGCAAAAGAGCTTCTTGATACTGCTAACGTGTCATCAGAAGGAAGAAAAGGAAGATGTGGAACGGCTCAATTTAATGACCTTTTCAATATCTCTGGATTTACTTCTAAAGATTTCATTCCAGCGGGATCGCCTTTATCAACAGGTATGATTGACTTTCCATTAGCCGGTTTCAAGTTTAATTACTCAAATCAGTTAGGTTCTGTCGCTTACCTTTTCCACCCGTCTTTCTTAACTCTTGCAGTTCAAGATCAGATGAGTACTGCGGTTTATGACCTTGGTGTTGATGGAAAAAGAGCGTTAAGAGTAAACTGCGACATTCTTTATGGACTTAAGCAATTGGATTCATCAAGAGTCGTTAAACTTTCTTAATAGGAGACTTTATGAGCGCACATGACAAACTATGTGACCGTGAAGGGTCAAAGAAAAGACGGGCAGAAAAAAAGGCTGAGAAGCTAGAAAAGAAGCCTGAACCTAAACAAGAAAAAAAGGCAATTAAAGAGCCTAAAAAACAGGAGATTGAAAAATGAGTGAATTCAAAAATGACGGTGTTCATGTTCAGGAATATGAATACGATTTCGCAGTAGATGGCGCATTGGCTGCGGCTTATGACCTTTCTGCTAAAGCGGGAGCGAAAGTTTTACCACAAGGGGCATTTGTTAAAGCTGTTCATTACTCAGTAGAGAACGCAATTGTTGGATCTAGTTCAACAATGGCAGTTGGTAACACAACCTCGGCTACTACTTATGAAGCGGCAACGGCAGAAGCTACATTAATAGCTGATTACGCTATCGACACAGGCACAACTCCATTTATGGTTAATTCAGTCGGTGACGCTGACTTTATCGTGACTATCGGAACTGCCACCCTTACTTCTGGTAAGGTTAAGTTTTGGGTTGAGTATTTCTTAAGATAATTTGAAAGAATCAACACAGTTAAGATTTTTAAAAGCAAATAACCCCGACCAGTTGACAAAATTGGTCGGGGCATTGCCTTTTAAGGTGGAAATAAAGGGAATAATGCCCGATGCAAAAGGCTTTATCTGTTTTTTTACACTTCACGATTCTTCTGAGAAAGTTACTAATGAAATGATAAAAAACTTGGCGGCTCTTAATGGTTGATAAAGTAAACGATAACGGGAACGAAGTCTTAAGGGGAGCGGCCGAGTTAGATTCTGGTGGAGTAAAATATAACATTAGGACGTTATCTTCTGGTAACACCTCCGCGGAGAGCGTTAACTCGTCGACAAACCCTCTCGGGATCGGCGAAACATTCACGGGAACCGGAGAGCTTAACGGGTTTTCTCAAGTTGGCGTAGCTTTAAAGACTGACGCAAAAGGGACACTCTTTTTTGACTTTTCACCAGACGGGACAAACTGGGACTCAACATACCCCGTTGGCGGGTTTATTATAGACGATGGCGTCACAGAATTTCATACAGCCGTAAAGTTGGGTAGATATTTTAGAGTTCGTCTAGTTAATGACGGAACGGCTCAGACTTATTTAAGATTAAATACTTATTACGGGGAAAACTTTGTCCCCTCTATAGCGCCCCTTAATCAGTCCCTCGGAATAGACCAGGACGCCACAGTTTCAAGGCCTAATGATTTTACTGACGAGGTCGTTTTAGGAAGGCGCGCGGGCGTCACCCATTTTGCTAAATTTGGTTATCGTTCAGGATTAACGGCGGCGAATGGAGAGGAAACTATTTGGTCATCAACGGGTAACTTTGTACCGATGACAAGCGCAGAAACTTTTACAATAACATATACACAAGCAACCGATGGACTAGGCACTACAGGCGCACTAGCTTTATATATTCAATACATAGACGCTAATGGTTTAGATGCGATAGCTGTACATACATTAAGCAATACAGGTTCAGACGTGACAGCCTTTACGGGTCTTGGAATAAATAGAGTGGCGGTGTCATCAGTTGGAGCGGCTACGTTTAATACAAATGCAATAAGCTTCACAGCTACCACGGCGGGAACCATTCAAGCAGGAATACCCGCAACACTTTCGGTTACTCAACAAGCTATATATCACACCGATTCAAATAGTGATGCTATTGCAAAATATCTTTGGTTTAATATTAATAAAATATCTGGTGGTGGTTCTCCTAGAGTTACTGTTAAAGGCTATATCTATAATAGACAATTTGGAATACGTTTTGAAGTTTTTAGAGAAACGATCGACACGGGCGTTGAAAATACTGTTTCTATAAATGAACCTGTAGGTTTTAAACTATCGCCTACAGATGTGCTTTACTTTACAGCAGACACGAACACCAATGATACGGCGGTGGGTGTTAGATTTAGTTTATTAGAATACAAAAGGAATTAATATGTTAAGAACTAAGAACAAACTATCAGTATTCGACGATGCAAACAGTTCTTTCTCTGATTATTCAACAGAGGCACTAGATTACGATAGGGATACGTTTACGATCACTTTAAATAGTTCAACGTCTTATTTATATGTCGGATTCTATAAGCCTATTAACGTGTTTTATGTAGAACTCGGAACAGTTAATACAAACGCGGGAGCATTCACGGGTGAGTTTTACAACGGCTCAGCATGGGTCGCGCTTTCTGGTTTATATGACGAAACATCATCGCTGACGAGATCCGGCTTTATCCAGTGGGACAGAAATCAGACGAGTGAGGAAAGTGTCGCGGTTGATTCAGTAACAAAATACTGGTATCGGTTTAGACCTTCTGTGACTCATTCTGCAACAGTGATAAATGGATTAAATATTGTTTTCTCAGACGATCAGGACTTGAAAAGGGAGTATTTCGAAGCATCGAATTATCTCCCGAGCGGGGAAACCTCTCATGTGTTAACCCATGTCGCCGCGAGAGATCATATCATTCAACATTTAAGAAACAGCGGTCATTATAAAGAATCGCTTGCTACTGGAAAAGCGAAAGATATTACGGCCTTTGATATACTGGAAATGGGTCAGATAAAACTCGCCGCTACTTATTTAGCATTATCGAAAATCTTCCTTTCTGTACAAGACACACAGGGAGACGTTGAGATGGAAAAATCTAAGTATTTTATGGGTCTATATGCCA
>Ga0208643_1001875_pt1 | contig 11011 bp, 3 predicted proteins | sample VirMetDEL_Nov_12_FD_184516 | JGI IMG/M metagenome (GOLD analysis project Ga0208643, IMG submission 184516) | Aqueous microbial communities from the Delaware River and Bay under freshwater to marine salinity gradient to study organic matter... | ecosystem: Environmental > Aquatic > Marine >... | reverse complement strand
CAGAAGATTTTCGTGAAGAAGCGAACAAAAAATATAAGCGCTTAGTACTAGATAAAGCCGTACGCTTGCGCGGTGCCTATGTCGTTACGGCGACACGTTGTGACAAAGATGAAGACGGCAAAGTGACTACGGTTTACTGTCAATACGACCCTGAAACTTTAGGTAAAAACCCAACTGACGGTACTAAACCTAAAGGCGTTATTCATTGGGTTGCTGCTGAGCAAAGTCTTGATGCTGAAATTCGTTTGTATGAACGTTTGTTTACTGTGCCTAACCCAGGTGCAGCAGAAGATTTTCATAGTGTGATGAACCCTGATTCATTGGTGATTATCAATAATGCTAAGGTTGAGCCATCATTAGCGACGGCAAAACCGGAACAAGCATTTCAATTCGAGCGCCAAGGCTATTTCTGTTTAGATAACAAAATATCAGCAGAAGATAGCGCCGCTGGAAAATTAGTATTTAACCGTACCGTAGGCTTACGTGATACTTGGGCAAAAATCGGCGATTAGTGATCAGTTAATGACGAGTTAGTCGTGCCTTGCTTCAAAAGTTAAGTGCTAAAAAAAGCTCATAAGTTAAAACTTATGAGCTTTTTTATGTTCAGGATGAACGGTCAGTTTTTTGTTCCAGACAAAAACTAAGTACCTACATCCATGTAGGCAATGTCATGAACACATGGTCGTTCTTAGCTATCCTTAGCTTCACGACATTAATACGTCCTGTATGTCGATGTGAATGAATGACGATGTTCAAATTTATAAGTTTTAATCAAACCTTATAGTCTAAAAATCCACCATAGCAGTCGTCCATTATAAAGTTACTAATGTAAAATTTGCGCGCTAAAACGACATTAGTAGTTAGCCTTAGCTTATCTAACTACATTTGAACTGATAAAAATCAGCCCTGCGTTAGATAATAGAGTTGTTCTAAATTTCATCAGAAATCTATAAAGTCAAAAATTCTAATTTCATTAGAAAATACCAAAGCGGATATTAGATTAATATGATTTTAGGTATTAAATTCTATGGTGCTATGGGGTACTTAGTGAGATAGGAAATATAAAAGGAAAACGCTAAAAAACTGAGTTCAAAATACCTGTAAAATTTTTAGCTTTTTTTAACAGATATTGTCAACTTAATTGTTGTGTTACTCGTAATCTACTTTTATACATGAATTGATCCCTTGAATTGTTTACGAATGAACTATCAAATCATAATATTGCTCTGATTTATCGTGAATAGTCATTTTTATCTATCCAAAGGAAGTGAGATACACTTATTGCTTTACATCGTTAGTGAGACTAATTATCATTCCGCTATTAAAGGAACAAACCAGTGACTCAAGGAATTAGATGTCGAGCCATTTTGATTCAGGCATTCAATGTTTATCATTGATAGCCCGTTTTCACCAACTACCCGCAGAGCCTAGCGCATTAAAAAGAGAATTTCAGCATAATGATGAATCATTGGCTGATATTAACCTTATTCGCGCAGCAAAAAGCTTAGGCTTTAAAGCCCGATTTATTCACGATAAAGTTGAAAAGCTCAGTGCGTATTTATTGCCTGCCATTGCCCGTCATGAAGATGGTCATTTCTTTATTATCGCCAAAAGTACTGACAATGAAGTGCTTATTCAAGATTTACAAAGTCAGAAGCCTGAAACATTATCGTTTGCTCAGTTAGAAACCATTTGGAGTGGTGAATTATTGCTGCTGTCCAAGCGCAGTTCTTTACTTAGTGAAAGTGCTAAATTTGGCTTTAGTTGGTTTGTGCCCGCCTTAATTAAATATCAAAAATATTTCTCAGATGTTTTTGTCGCCTCATTTTTTATTCAATTGGTTGGGTTAGCATCACCTATTTTTTTCCAAGTGGTAATAGATAAAGTATTAGTACATAAAGGCATGACCACCTTAGATGTCTTAGCGGTGGGTTTTTTCATTGTTATTACCTTTGAAGTGGTGCTTACGGGGCTAAGAACCTATGTGTTTTCTCATACCACTAACCGCGTAGATGTCGAGTTAGGGAGTAAGCTATATAAACACATGTTGTCATTACCCATTGCTTATTTTAATACTCGTAGAGTAGGTGATACGGTCGCACGAGTTAAAGAGCTTGATAGTATTCGTGAATTTTTAACCGGCTCATCATTAACCGTCGTTTTGGACGTGTTTTTTAGTTTTGTTTTTTTTGCCGTGATGTTTTACTACGCACCACTATTAACGTGGATAATTATTGGTACTATTCCTTTTTATTTCGTCCTTTCATTATTGGTGACGCCAACCTTACGTAAACGTTTAAATGAAAAGTTTCAACGTAGTGCAGAAAACCACTCTTTTTTAGTTGAGTCGGTTAATGGTGTTGAAACCATTAAAGCGATGGCGGTTGAACCGCAATTGCGTAATGCTTGGGAAGACAAACTGGCTGATTATGTTAATACCTCATTCAAAACCAGTAACCTCAATAATATCTATAGTCAGGTCGCGGCTTACATCAATAAAATAGGTGGCTTATTAACGTTATATTTCGGCTCAATAGCTGTGGTTGCAGGTGAGTTAACCATTGGGCAATTTATTGCTTTTAACATGTTGTCTCAGCGTGTCAGCGGCCCTATTATGCGACTGGTTAACTTATGGCAAGACTTTCAACAAGCTAATATTTCACTGCAGCGTTTAGGCGATGTTTTAAACTCGCCTTCAGAGCCAGGTTACAACCCTAATCGTGCGACCTTGCCGGATATAAAGGGTCAGGTATTATTTGAAAATGTAGTTTTTCGTTATGGCCCAAACCGCGCGCCAGTATTAAACAATATTAGCTTTCAATGTCGCCCAGGTGAAGTTATTGGTATTGTCGGTCGTTCAGGCTCCGGTAAAAGTACCCTAACCAAATTAGTGCAACGGTTATATGTGCCAGAATCAGGCAGAGTGATGATAGATGGCGTTGATTTAGCGATGGTTGAACCTGCATGGCTGCGTCGCCAAGTGGGCGTGGTATTACAAGAAAACTTTTTATTTAATCGCACGGTAAGAGAAAACATTGCCTTAGTTGATACCGGTATGCCGATGGAGCAAGTGGTGAACGCGGCACAACTTGCTGGAGCACATGAGTTTATTCTTGAATTACCCGAAGGCTACGACACCGTTGTCGGTGAGCAAGGCTCATCATTATCAGGCGGACAACGACAGCGTATCGCCATTGCACGTGCCTTAGTCACTAACCCTAAAATCCTTATTTTTGACGAAGCGACAAGTGCACTCGATTATGAATCAGAAAGTATTATTCAAGCGAATATGCGACGCATAAGTCAAGGGCGAACGGTGTTTATTATCGCTCATAGACTGTCTGCGGTGAAAGATGCTAACCGTATTATGGTAGTAGACAAAGGCAAGCTCGTTGAACAAGGCGGCCATGAGCAATTAATTGCACATGGCGGTATTTATGCGCAATTGTATTCAATACAAAGTCATCAGGGGATTGGTGTCGCCGCTAAGCAGGTTAAGTCAGCTAATGCGTTCAAACAGCCTGTTGCGCCCAATAAACCAATGAACACTCAGCCTAATGTTCAAGCAAGTGCGCATGCTCAAGCCAATACAAAGGTGAACGCACCAATGACTGTGATGCGAAAAAGTCAGCCCGTGCAAACAGCGGTAAGCTCTCCGTCGCAAACATCAGCGCGGCAACGCTCTGCAATACTTCCCGCCGCAGTTCAAAGCAAAGAAAAACAAGTGATGCAGCAAGGTGATGATAATGCAGAATAATCAGTCCACCTTAGAGGATAACAGCCAAGCGCAGGCAAAGCTCGCCCTAGAAAAGCTTGAATTTCTCCCTGCTGCCCTTGAAATACAAGCATCGCCACCGGCTAAATGGAGTCGCTCGTTGTTGTGGACCATTATGACATTGATGGTCATTCTAATCGTGTGGGCCTCATGGGCTGAAATCGATATTATTGCCACCGCGCAAGGCAAGATTGTGCCCAGTGGGCAAGTGAAAATTATTCAACCTTTTGAAACCGGGGTGGTGAAATCTATTTTCGTTAAAGAAGGTCAGCGGGTTAAGGCAGGCGATAAGCTTATTGCTCTTGACAACACTTCAAGTCAGGCAGATGCCGACAGATTAGAAAGTGAATGGTTGGGCTATACCGAAGACTTAGCGCGTCAAAACGCTTTTTTAGCGAAGTTGGATGCCGTAGTAAAAAATGCAAAATCGGAAACAACAACGTTCCCAGTGCCCACGCTTGAATTACCCGTCAACCAGCGTTTGTTATTCGAAAGCACCTGGCAAGAATATCAATCAAAACTCAACAGTTTTATCAGTGAAATTACCAAGCTAAAAGCTGAAAGAAAATCAATAACAATAGATGTTGGTCGAATAGAAAAAACTTTGCCTTTAGTGATTGAACGAGAGCAAAGTTATCAAAGTTTGCTCGACATATCTGCCGTGTCACGCAATCAATACTTAGAGCTAAAGCAACAACGTATTGACCAAGAAGAAACCTTGTTACTGCAACGCGCTAATGTTGAGCAAATCAGTGCCGGTATCGAGTCCGCCAAGCAAAACTTGCAAGCTTATTTGTCAGAGTCACGTCGTAATACCTTACAAGAAATCAATCAACTAACACGTCAAAGTGGCAGTATTAATCAAGAACTGACTAAAGCTAAGCGATTAACACAATTAAGAATACTGACGTCTCCGGTTGATGGCGTGGTTGAAGAACTGGTTATCGCCACCATTGGCGGCGTTGTTACCCCTGCACAGGAGCTTTTGCATATTGTACCCTCGTATTCAAGCGAAGGTGAGCATGGCAGTCACAGCTTAGAAATTACTGCAGGGCTGCTCAATAAAGACATTGGCTTTGTCCATACCGGACAAATCGCAGAAATCAAAATTGACAGTTTTCCCTTTACTAAATATGGCGTAATTGACGGTGAAATTATCGATATATCAGCAGATGCTATTGAAGATGAAAAAATGGGCTTGTTGTTCCCATTAAAAGCATCCATGGCAACCGATGAAATTAATGTTAACGGTAAGTGGGTAAAGTTAAAACCCGGTATGTCGGTGACAGTTGAGATTAAAACAGGTACACGTCGATTAATGGAGTTTTTATTAGCGCCGTTGATGAAAGGCGTCAGTGAAGGGGCGAGGGAGCGTTAAGCTTTTGAATGTTTTTTCAATTCGCTAATAACTCATTTTATTGGATAGAAATAGGAGTAAGTCATGAAATATTTTTTTAACGTTATCAGTATCTCTATCAAAGTAAGCATTGTCATCGGTATCGTTAGCTTAAGTAGTTGTCGAAAGCCTCCAGCTATTCCTAAAGAAGGTGATGTGGTGATATGGAAGTATAGCCCAGAGCTTATTATTAAAGCTAAGTTGGGGCAGCGACGAGAGCATGTAATTGTTGATTCAAGAACCGATCATTTATTCTACGAACCTGAGTATGAGCGCTTTATCGGCCAGTTTCCTATTGATTATAATCCAAAACCTTTCCCTAAACTTACCGAGCAAGAGCGTATTGCTTTTGAAGCTGAATATGGATCAAAACTACACGCGGTAAAAAGTATTCATCCTATAGAGTTTAACTTGATGTTAAATAACGTTATGGCAAAAGCGACAGATGTTAGCCCTTATGGCGAGAGAGGGATGGATGATCCAAACCAAGTGAAAGTGTTTTTGACCGGTACAAGATCCTTTCCAAAACCAACAAAAACAGATGCTAGGCCTACACCATATAACACACGTGAGTATTTTGAACTGGAGTTGATGAAAAGATTAGATATTAAGTCAAAAACAACAAAATACGGGCTAGATTGTTATCGTTTGATTGATGGGGAAGGCAAGCGTTGTTTCGGTCACTCAATAAACCCTTTAGTCTCAGGTTTTTATTTTTACATTTCACCTTACCTCACCTTATCAGGTAACAGAATGGTGATATCAGTTACAAGCCACGAAAATATCTATGGTGAGATTAGAATTGTATGGTTTACAGATCAAAGAAATATCAAAAGGATAAGGGAAGTTGATGCGGCAATCTGGCGTTTGTTAGAGGCTTGGAATATTTCTTATCTACAAAAAAATAATTAATTTTAAAGGAATAGAGAATGGCTATTACATTAACAGAAGCTCAATTTAAAACAATGCAAAATACATTCGATCTTGATGGGGCTAACCCTAACTACGCAGGCATGTATCAATATATTTATCTGGAGTTAGGCGATCAAATGCCACCAGACCAATCTTACTGGTTTGAGCAGGCAGCACAAATCAACGCATATTTGAACGATGTTAATGGTGTTGTCCCCACCCAATCAGCCTACTTTATTCAGGAAATAAATAAATTAAGTTTGTCACTTGCAGGCCTTGATGCGTCGGATCAAAATATCGAAAATATTAGTAATGGCATTGGTAGGAATGTTTATGAGGATATTAAAGGAAGAGTAGACACTAATGGTAATTTTTTCATCCCTGAATTAAGCAAGCAAGTTAATCACGACATTCAAGCAGCACTAACTGTAGGTCAATTGGAACTCAGTCAATGGGGGGGAGCTTTCTACTTTTGGGATACCGTATTGCCAGATGGTGACCCCAGAAAAATAGGACAACGAGTTGTCGATGCCGCTAACATAGAACAGTTTGTTGAAATGACCAGCAAAGCCATGGCAAGAACTATAGTCAAATTTGGCTTAGATGGAGAGTCAAGAACTGCTGCTATAGGAGCGATTAGAACCTTTAGATGGGGAACTGTTGGCGGCTACAATCCTATTGCAGGGTTATTTGGTCCTCTTGGTCGCGAAATTTTTAAAGACCAGACTGATCAATGGGTCGGGGCACAAGTAGCATTTTCTACGTTCCAAGAGCTAGCTAATCTTGGAAGGGAATATGCTTCAGATTGGGCTGAAACAACATTTGAAGATTTTGTTGACTACTTTGAAGATGTTGCTGACTTTACTCTCGTCGATACTGTCGAAGAAGCGATATCAGATTTGTTTGAAGATACTGTATTTGGGACAAGTGGTGCTGATAAATTAAATGGTGGAATGTTCGTAGGTGTGGGTGACGATACATTATTTGGTTTAGGTGGCAATGATACCTTAGATGGTGGCTGGGGAGATGACAAGTTATTCGGGGGTAAAGACGACGATACACTTCTTGGCGGTGATGAGAATGACATCCTAAGTGGTGGCACAGGTAACGACAAGCTTTACGGCGGCGATGACGAAGATACCCTTTATGCGCAGTCGGCATCAAACACCTCAGATACAGGCGAAAATGAGCTTTACGGCGGTGAAGGTAAAGACAAACTCTACGGTAGTGCGGGTAACGATATCCTTGACGGCGGCACTGGCAACGACACTATGTCGGGCGGCAAAGGCAATGATACCTATTATGTCGATTCTGTTCTTGATGTTATCAATGAAAAGGCGGGTGAAGGTGCTGAAGATAAGCTAATTACTACAATTGATTTAAGCTTAACTAGCCAGCATAAATATATCGAACAAGTTGAGCTTGATAGTCGAAATGGTGGCAGTGGAATACAGTTAACCGGTGACCAGTTCACTAATCGTTTAGTCGGAAATCAGCTTGACAATATTTTGCTAGGCGGTGGAGGCCACGATGTGCTGAGTGGTGGGGCTGGAAACGATACGCTCTATGGTGGCACTGGCGGTGATTTTTCCCGCACTGACTATGACAACTCGAACCTTGAAGTTAATACCACCCTGATGGGGGGCGATGGTGACGATAGCTATTTTGTTAGCGCGGGGGATTCGTATGAAGTTATTTATGATAGTGATGGCCAAGGAAATATATATCTTGCTATTGATGGCATTAATGACAAAAGCGTTAAGTTAACTGGAGGTGTATATCAGTACAATGCTGAAAGAGCCACACTTGGACTATATGACTATTATATAGAGCATGATGACGCTACAAAAGATAAGACTGGCCTTAATGGCCTTTATTTTACATTACAAGTTGGTACTGATGGTAATAACACGTTAGCTGTTGGTAATGGATTGTTTCAAATTCAGGAGTTTTATCAGGGCGATTTAGGTATTACTTTAGCCGTTGATGCTGAAGGCCGGGGATGGAATGGTCCTGTACGAGTTGATCTTGATGATATTATTGACGCTATAGTTTTTGATGAAGTGTTTGATTCAACGGATAAGGAACGCATTAAAAATGCGATTAAAAGTGCCTATGAGCAATCTGATACTGCGATGAAAATGTTAACTGACTATGTTAGTGATGGAAATGATATTAATATTAATTTTGCTGAAAATAATTTTTACTCATCAATTAACGGAGAAAATTTCTATTCATCTTCAAGTGACGGAACAGAAACTACAACTGCAGAATTACAGGAAAATTCAATCAACATAGATTTGGATTATATTGATAACGCCAGTTATATTAGTACAAACGGCAAAGCGATTGGCGATGTGCTGGAGTCGGCCCTCATTCATGAATTGGTACATTTAATTAAAGGTTTCCCCGATACTAATAATCCTGGTTCTAAAGGACCAACAGTTATTTTTGCTAATACCATTTATAAGGAAATGGGTTTGCCAGAGCAAGTTTCTTATCATGCCTATGATATTGAAGGTAATACACATATTGTTGATTTTGAATATACCCAAGGTCAAGCTATTGATCGTGCGGTTAGCTTAATTGCAATAGATAAATTTGACAGCTCTAATGGTGGCAATTTAAGGGACCTTCTTATTGGCAACGAGCGAGCTAATGTACTGATTAGTGGTACTGGTGATGATTTTTTGTATGGCGGCGCAGGTAATGATGAATTAGCTGGCGGAGATGGTGCTGACTATTTAGTTGGTGGTACCGATGATGATCGACTTTATGGTGGTGAAGGTGATGACACTATTATTGGTGGAGAAGGGAAAGATTATCTAGAAGGTGGGGATGGATATGATACCTATGTGTTTAACTATAATGATGGTATCGATTATGTTGAGGAATATTTAACAGGCAACGCTATTAAGTTTGGTGAAGGGATTACAGCGAGCGATTTACGTATTGAATATACACTAGAGCAAACCATCATTAGTTTGCTAATTGATGGTGTTCAAACTGGTGATTCAATTATTATTGAAGGCACCTATGAAAATAATGCTGTAACAGAATTATTATTTGAAAGTGGAGATAGTGTTACTTGGGACCCAATAGAAAAAAAATACGCCAGTGAAGAAATAACTCATGAAAGCGGTATTCCAGTTTACAACCATGAATATGATAATGTGATCTTTGCTAAAGGACCTGAATCCCCCCTATATGGTACAGCTGATAATGATCTGTTCATCGGGGATATAGGCTCACATACATATGATATAGGAGCATGGGAGGGGCATGATGTTATTAGAGATACGGGGGACTTTTATCGAGGTACAGTGAACATCTTTAACCTTCCTGAAAGTGCTGTATGGGCAGTGCAAGATGATAACGATATGGTTATCAATGTTGCTGATGGAAGTGTTCAGTCAATCAGAATTGATGATCATTTCTTATCAGAAGCTGGAATTGCTAAAGTTGTATTTAAAGACCGTATATATAATGATGAAGGGAAGCTGATAGGTACTACTTATTCACATTATTATAGTAATTTTAATAGTAGCTACTACGAATCTTATGAAAGCTACGGTAATACGCAAATATATCGATATGACATGAGTGAGCTATTTAGCAACGGGCCGCATCGTGAAGTAATCCGAAATGGGACTGATTCATCTGATACATTGATTGGTAGCGATGCTGATGAAACTATCGATGGCAAAGAAGGCGACGATAATTTAAATGGTGGTAAAGGTGACGATACTTATATATTTAGTCAAGGCGATGACACAATTAATGATGACGAAGGCTCAAATCGAATACATGTTGGCTCGGGTTGGCCAAGGCTTCCAACGTTAAGAAGCTATTTAGATATTAATGGCAGGCTAGTTTATGAGGTAAATGGTTCAAGCGTTACGATTGAAGCTTGGCAGCGTATCATTAAAAAATATACTCAAGGTGGGCGCAACTCGCGATTCGCTGAGGCGGACAATACGGGGAGCTGGACTTTTAGCTTTTCTGATGGCAGTGAGTGGAACGAAACAGAAATTATTGCTCGTACAATAGCAACAGGTACAGATGGTGATGATACCATAAATTATCAAGGACTTACTGTTGGTACCGGTTTTGAAGGAGGCCTAGGTAACGATACTATTTTTGGTGGGCTTGGTGACGATACTTATTATTTCAATTTAGGTGATGGTCAAGACATTTTATCTGATAACCAAGGTGGAGATAAAATTGTTTTCGGCGAAGGTATCACTGCTGAAAACCTACGGATTACACATGATGTTACTGAAAGCCATTGGATTGTTGAAGTTTTAGATGGTAATGGTGACTTAACTGGCGATCAAATTACCATTGAAAATGCTTATGTAACTCAACTTAATACCGGCACCGACGAAAACGGTGATTTACTTGATTCGTTTAGCGTTGAAAGCTTTGAGTTTTCTGATGGTACCTCAATGGCGCTAGCCGAAATTCAACTTGCTGCAGAAACTTTATACACAGAATTAGATTCAGATATGGACAATAAAATTGAAGGAACAAGTGGTGACGATACCTTACAAATAGACCGCAATATTAATAGATGGGATTTATATAATCACCACAACACATTTGAAGGTGGGGTAGGTAATGACCGATTAGAGGGATACTCGGGTCACGATACTTATTTATTTAACCAGGGTGATGGACAAGATGTGATTAATGACTTTGCTGCTGGTGTGTTGTCAAGAACGGATAAAATCATTTTTGGTCCAGGTATTACGGCTGATAGCTTACGCGTTTCGGTGGCTGGTGAAGACCTTTTATTGCAAATAGTGGATGCTAATGGTGTTGTAACCGGTGACCAAATCACGATAGAGAATGCTTATGTGGATAGCGAGTACATTATCGAGCAGTTTATCTTTGATGATGGTAGCGTACTTAAACCAAGAGATTTC